>Ga0209410_1000901_pt1 | contig 14177 bp, 15 predicted proteins | sample Mar14436cmmetaG_FD_184135 | JGI IMG/M metagenome (GOLD analysis project Ga0209410, IMG submission 184135) | Marine hydrothermal vent microbial communities from Guaymas Basin, Gulf of California to study Microbial Dark Matter (Phase II) - Marker... ... | reverse complement strand
ATTTATAGATATTTAAATAAATACTATATTAAATTACCTGAAATTGAGGTTTCTGGGTGATAAATGCATGTCTCATATTCTCCCTCACATATATCTCCTTCTTCCTCGATTTTAGTGTAATCTCAAAACATTTCTTTTCACGGTTATGTTTTATTTCATAATAATCATACTTGAGGTGGAGGATAAACCTCTCCAAGAGCCCTTTCTTCCTCTTCTTCGGATCACTGTATAACAACTTCACATTCTTGGCGGTCTTCGGCAGTTCTATCGGCTGGGATACCAACTTCAAGGTTGTCTGCCCGTTCTTCTCCTCCTTCAAGCAGTAGTTTAGATAGACTATCTTCTTCCCGTTTTTAATCATGCTAACACCTTCTTATAAATTATTATTATAAAGGATGAAAACAAAATTATCACAAACATGATGAAGAGGGGTGTAGAGAGGAGATAATCTATAAATTCAAAACCTATGTATATCTCATACGTCGCCGAGACCTTCTGCGTTTTTGCTTGAGCGATGATATTAAACTTTCTAACTCCGTGAGCATCTGGGGGTATATCGACATAAAACAAAACATCAACAGAGAACGGGAGACCCTCGCTTCCCGCTGGAACTTCAACTGTCTCGTCCTCAAATTTGACCCACTTGCAGGAGGTATCATTCCCTATACACTCCGCCCACAACTTGACGGTGAGGGGATATGCCTCTCTATTGATGATAGTTAAAGTCTCTGTCCTCCTCTCCTTGTTTAGAGCGAAAATCCTGTAATATTGAGGTTCAATCGCCATATCAACCTCTCCGCAGTCTGACGGGCAGTTCTCCGCATTCTCTCCAGGTTCGCATATAAAATTTCCGCACTGGGAGGTTGTCCCTCCACCTCCTCCGCCTCCTTTGCTCTCAATACACCATCCTACGCTCTCACTTTCATCATTTATATTCCCCGAAGTATCATTACACCTAATATAGTAGGTGTAGCAATTCCCCGCCGTGACAGAGACAGTTTGCGAGTGAACCGTTCCATTTGTATTTGCCATCTCTACCATAGAGGAGAAATTGACATCTAAATTGCTATACCTACATATCGCCTGTTCGTTAGTGTTGAAAGAGAAGGTTACCGAAGTTGTAGATGAGGAGTAAGTTGGATTCCCAGAGGGCTGAATATTGTAAATATCTGGCGGGGTTGTATCTCCAGAAACATTCCACATTATCACCGTTCTATATGAAGATTGCCTCCAGAATCCATTTAAAGAAGAGTTACACCAGACCGAGTAATTGTAAGTTCCGTCCACCGTCACCGTCTTCGTGTAGTTGAAGAAAGAGGAGTTGATTTTATTCATCGTCGTATTTGAAGAGTAGTTCCACTCAAAATAGCATGTCTCTGCCGACCAGTTTAATTCTACCGCCACCGTGAAGGTATTGTTCCCTGAAGAATTCCAGTTATCTGGGGGTGTTGGTGAGACATAATAGGGCTCGGTAAAGACATAAAACTGGACGGATTCAGAATTATTTATATTGCCTGAGGTGTCGTTACATGCAACCTTTAGAGTGTTTAATTCATCATCTGCGGTAATTGTAGTCTCGGAGTTCGGGGTAAATGTAGTGTTGGTTGCCCAGTTATCTAAGGAATACCAGCATTCATCTAAGTGTGAATCGGATACAGAAACATTCAGAGGAATTTGGAGAGAGGTATAATTCTTCAGCTGGGGTTTGTTTATAGTCACTAAAGGGGGGGTTGTATCTATAGTTATAGTCATCGTCTCGGATTGATTTGTTACTCCTCCAGCAGTACAGTTTATATACCAGTTGTAAGTTCCATCTGAGAGAGAAGTATTAGTAGTGATTATAGTTGCTGTATTATTACCTACTCCTAAATTGTTTCCTTCTAAATTCCACCACATTGCTTCTTCATATACTTCGTCACCTGATGTTTCTCCCTTATTTTGAAACATTTGAATCCAAGCACTTCCATTGTAGCATTCTCCTTTTACATAATCAGTATTTATACCAATTTCATAATAGTTATCAAAAGCTGTCATCTTAAATCTTACAGGATTCAATTCCCAACACTCACTTGGAATAGTATAATTTATATAACTGATTGTACCAGATCCTCCACCTTTATATTTTGTCTGCCATTTAGATATACCCACAGCTTCTGAAGGTTTAGTATAATTAACATACATGTAACATAGACCATCTTCCTTATCACTATCACTACATTTTGTATAACTGCTCCAATTCCCATCTCTCCAGCTTCCATTGTTATTTACTGTTCCTGAAGAAAGACTGAAAGAATAACTCCCTGTACCTAATCCTCCACAAACCGTTGATTCGTTTGCCGACTCTTGATAGCACCACCAACTAATTCCATACCTCGTATCATTCAAAAATAACTCACAAGAATACGAGGATTCATTTCCAGAAACGGTAAAATTAAAATCTGGAGTTGTATCTGAAGTATTATAATTATCTATAGGGGAGTTTAAGGTTATTGAAAATTCTGCACTTCCCAATCCCACCAAAAAACTACCTACAATGATGAACAATATAATTCTCCGCCAAAACATTTTCTGGAATTATATAACCTCCCGTTGCCTCGATATGAATCCACTTCCCATCGATATTTATAATACTCCAAGCATGTCTTTCCTTAATACCATTTTCAACATACTGACCCCAGCATACCTTACATCGATATCCTTCTGCATGGACTAACTTGCAGAAATCCATTGCCTTGTCATTGCAATCATAGCCATATCTTATGTATTTTCTATTAGCAATTTCTCTGGCAATGAGTAGGTAGTCGGGTATTGTTGTCGTTGTTATCGTAGTGGTAGTCGTCGTTGTAGTCGTAGAAGTTGTAGAGGTAGTATTCATAAGAAAGGTAGTTGTTATTGGCGTACTCCCTTCTGCCGTAATTCCCTCCGAATTAATGCACCCAGATAAGAGAGGTAAGATTAAGATAAATAGACTAAGATAAACTTTCATTTTTCCTCCCTCAATTTCAATTTCCAAACTCTCGGTGAAGAGCGAACCTCAACAAGCTCTCTATTATCGAGCATCCTTATTATTGCTTTTCTAACATTACTCCGTTTTGTATTTAATTTCTCCTCTATCTCCTTCCTCGTCAGTCCTTCTTTCTCTTCCTTTAAAATTTCAATTATTTTTTCTCTCCATGCCATTCTAAGGAGAATACAGCCCCACAATTCAAACACTCAAAATTTCCTTTTTTATGTACAACCCCGTATAAGCGAGTTACTTTATCGCCTATATGCCAAATTTCAATCATTTTCCCGCAAACTGGGCATCTGAAAACCTCCTTTTTCGGGGCTTCTCCTATCAATTTTATTTTCATTTTCTTTTCAATTCTTGTCTCAATTGATGTTTTTTCACCCTATAATATAGCCCAAAAGGATAAAATAATCCGTTTTCTTAAAATTTACCAAACCAATATGAAGCCCTTAAATTTTTAATTTTTGATTAAATTTTCCAATTTCTAAAGTTTTTCAAATTAATATATACCTCCTAAATTCCTTTTTCCTAATTCCTGATTACAAGCCAGACGAGGGACGGTCGGGTTTCAATCCGTCTGGTTTCTTGTCAGGAATTTTATTTTCTTTTTACTCACTACTTTGTATGTATAGGTTAAAGTAACTACAATTAAAATCACTACAAAAAACTCCCATACTTTTAACCCTATCTTCCCTTTTGGAGTATCTATCCCAATCCACTGCATTAACACTTGGGATATAGTCCCAAGTCCAATTTTCCTTTCAATCGTATATTTCACCCTCTTTTTTGTATTTAAGCTACACAAATCGAATTCAATCTCGCAGGGTAAAGTTCTATCTTCCTTTATATATGTCTCCCCCAAAGTGATCATATTTTCCTTTCCTTCGGTGAGGTCAAAATTCTCCCGATAGAGGGTTAGTATTATATTATCACAAGTATTCTTTACAAGGTGAGTGGATATTGTCATATTCTTCTCGGGGGTTATTCCTACACTCAAAGGTTTTTCATCGTTCTTGCTGACTGGGATAATTATCTCCGTCTCCGATACGTTGAAATTTTCTCTAACTAAATGATAAGTCCCCCCACTTGATGGAACACCTACTGATTCTTCCGCTACCGACCAAGAAATTGCTAAACTCTCCGTGTTTGTGTTCCCCAAATCATCTTTACATCTGAAATAATAGGTGTAGGAATTCCCCGCACTGACCGAGAAGGTGTGATTATGTGAGGTTGAATTTGTATTATCCATCTCGGTCATTGATGAATAGGATACATCCGTAGTGGAATATCTACAACTTGCCCATTCATCGGTATCGAAGGTCACCGTTACGGATTCTGCAGAAGGAGCAAATTCTGTCCCCGAAGCAGGATAGGAATTGCTAATTGCTGGAGGAGTTGTATCAAGTATGACAGTCCTTGTTTCCGTCTGATTAGAATTTCCTACCGTATCATTAGCGGTTGCATTTAAATAGTATGTCCCATCTTGCAGATTTGTAAAATTGACAAATAAATTCTGATTTGATGAAGAATTTGACTGCACTAATCCAGTTGTATTGTAGAGATATATAATAATAGTATCTAAATTAGTATCTGAAGCGGTTATATTTGCCTCTATATAATTTTGTGAGTGATTTCCTGCTTGGGTAGTAGGAGATACAAATTGAATTGACGGAGAGGTCGTATCTATCTTTATCGTCTCTGATTTTGTTGTCTCTAAATTCCCTACCGTATCGTTGCTCCTAAATCTGATATAACTTATACCTTCCGTTTCTATTTTTATTGTTCCGCTATAAGTTATGTTTGGAGTACAAGAGTTAGAAGTATCGGTACAATAGAGAGTTGTATCACATCCCGCTCCAGAATCCGAGCAAGATAGGGTTACATTAACATAAGAGGAGGAAGTCCAAGTATTGAAAGTATATGAGCTACCTGTATCATCTACCGCCGATGCCGAGGTTGCTGGAGGAGTTGTATCTACAGTTAAAGTTCTCGTTTCGGTTTCATTAGAATTCCCCGATGTGTCGTTAGCCCATCCGTAGTAAGTGTAAGTTCCGTCTGTTAAATCTGTTATATTATTATAAAATCTGTATTGTGTAGAATTGTATTTCTGGAATTCCGAGAGGTAGTGCATCTTTATTTCATCCTCACTCAAAGTTCTGTTGTATATTCGGAATTCGTCGATGATGCCCTGGAAGTACTGCGTACCTAAATGAGCCCTGCCTATACTAAGGGGGGTATTCGCAGGGGGCTGGTCTATATTTTTCGACTGCGGTTCGGTGTCTTTCAGTTCGCCATTCACATAGAGGTATAGACTTGTCCCGTCATATACCGCCACCACGTGATACCACGTATTTGTAGTGGGGAGGGTATAGGATACGGACTTCCATCCACCCCCGTCATCCGTCGTGTCGAGGAAGAACATGACATCGGCTACGGAGATGTACGTTCCCCAGATCCCCGCATACCTGTGCACCAGTCGCTGGACTACACCTGCCTCGAATTTCTCCGGGTAGATCCAGTGTTCGACTGTAAGGTATTTAGTCGGGTTCAGACTCTCATCATCGGGCACTTCTACATAATCATCACTTCCGTCGAACTCCAAAGCCTTCCCAAACTTCCCCGACACATACTGAGGCGGAGTATCTCCATCTGCGTTGGAGGTATTTGCATCCTCTAAAGTCCCATTATTCCCGTATTTTGAAATATCCACAACATAGGTTGAATCCTCCCCTATCGCAGAATTATTATTAAAGTTAAGGGCTAAGACGAGAGAATCATCGTAGAAAGAGTAATTAGTTGAATTCCAGTTGAATTTAAAAGTGTCTAAATTAGACTCATCTATCGTTATATTGACTTCAGTCCAGTTTCTTGAGATTGCTGTTCCGTTTGGTTCTGTCGGAGGAGTGAAGTTCAGAGTTGTAGCCTGAACTGTTCCGACAAGGAATATAAAGCTAAAGATGAGGAGATATGCTATTTTTTTGTTCATTTTTACCTTTTCATCACCATATATACAATCATAATCAAAAACAAAACAACTACTAAGGGGATAAATAAAATCTCAAGCGAAAATCTGTAGAGTTTTACAAACATCAGACCAGCATTATTCGCCGTATGGGTTGTCCATTCCCAGAAAATATTCCTCAATAAAAATAGCATGACGCAAGAAGTTAGATTAAAAATAAACACTATAGAACTCGCTAACATGTCCGTGAATCCATAGACCGCAATATGAAAGAGGGTGAAGAGAGAGGGGGTTATTACCAACATTGCCAACAATCCAAAGTGAGGGCTTCCCGATAATCTCCTGAATCCTCCGTAAACTGTAGGGGCTAAACATCCTATGAAAAATAAACCCTCTACAATCGCAAATAATATTGTCGCTAAAATCCTTCCGTTATTCCCCAATTCTACTGCCTGAAATTTCGGGGCATTAACTAAAGCGGACTGGCGTATGTTGATGAACGAGAAGAGAATGAAGAAAACAATCATGAGACCGATGAACATGAGAAGTTTTGTATGGGAAGAAAGTCTGCCGAAAAAGGTTTCCTCCTCGTAGAGGCAGGTATCGATAATCTCCACATCAAATTTTTTCAAAACAAGATCGAGTAAAATCCAGACCAGTCCAGTGAGTCCCATGACCCAGTACCAGAAGGCTATATCCCTGTACTCCGCCTCCTCGACGTTTATCGAGATCCAAGCCAATGCTACAACGACGAATAGAATGAAGGATATAGCTAAGACTTTCCCTACCGATAATTGATCCGTTCCTATGTTTTGATACATCTTCCTCCCGCTAACTATTAGAAAAAAAGAAAAGAAAAATAAAATAAAAAATGAGTGAGATTTCCTCACCCAATCTTTAGCCCGTTACTGCTACTGTGTCTGTTGATCCCAGTTTTGACACCAGAATAATGTCGTCCAAGAAGTCTTCTCCGTTACCGCATTTCTCATCCGCATCTCCAGTCGTTGTTAGAGTCTGGTCGCAGGTAATCTTCACTAAGAGAGTTAGTGTCTCTTCCTCACCGAGATCAAGATCGCAGTCTAATGTCGCTTCATCATCTCCTCCGAACTCGTTTACACTTGTTGCAACTTCAAAGGGCACCCATGTCGGACAAGACTGCCCTCCTCCGCTCACTTGTATCTCTATCTTGTTGATCCCTTCATCGTATATTCCATCGCCGTCAGTATCGGTAGCGAAGGAATATGTTGGATCTTCTTGCACTTTCACCTCGTCCAATCTCCATCCCTTGTCCTCTGCAACAGTGTAGGTCGCCGTCTTTGTGTAGGTTATATCTGATGTCTCGTTCGTTGTTATTCCTAAATCAATATTACTTATCCCGAAACTGCTATCCTCTTGAACCAACTTTACACTTGTCGATGCGGGCTCACTATTATAATCATTTACATTGCTCTCACCTGAGCAGGGAATATCTATCTCCAGATATTCACAATAGTAGTTGCTCAGGTCTGCCCTGATATAATAGTGCCCGCACTCTTCTTGAACTGTGTAACTCCCTGAACTTGCCGAACCAGTGTCTATGTAACCGTCCTCTGGATCAACCCTACAGTTGCCCCAGTTATCGGGCTTTTCACTATAGACATAGACTGTAGGATTGATTGCAGAACCAGTGTACTTGTCCTTAAAATCAAGGTCATACTTCACCCTGAATCCTTCGTAACTATACTTTTTCGGCTGTATTGCGGTGTCGCTTATCTTCTGCACTGACATTAACTGGAGACCAGCAAAAATCACTATAGCGGCAACTACGAAGATAGAAAAATATACTACTACACTTGGTATTCTTGTAGGTGTTGGTACATCAGTCATTTTCTCCTAATATTTGCCCACGCTCTTTTTCCCCCAGTCCTGTGGGCATTCATTGGGGGTTCTGATTCTGAAAATCTAATCATATATTAAATATTTAGAGATATTTAAATAAATACTCTTCCTTCTTATGACAGAGCGGAGCCAACGGTCTGAAAATCTCATAACTCTCTCCATACCTATCGAACACCATCCAGTCCCTCTGTCCCCCCGAATAGGAGGACATCCCAGAGATTATTGACGTAACATTACCCAAAAAGGTCTGCGGATTTTCGTATGTCGAGGGCAATACCTCTTTTATCACCTCCTTCGCTTCGGTTGCTTGTATAGATTGTGGAAAAAAGATATATCTACACTGCCGAAATGCATCCTTCGGGATTCTATCCTTATTCTTAACAATAAAGCACATGCTAATTCTATAATCTCTCCCTATATTCAAAATATTTGTTATAGTCCTCTTCGAGGGGGGATTGCCGATACTGGGATACCACAACTCGCTTTCATCGAGTTTTATCAAAATCTTCTTTTCAAGGGGCAATTCTTTCTTCTGCTTTGCTCTGACTAATCTCCTCAACGCCAGATCAACGAAGATGGTTGAAAAATCTCTAAATCTCTGCGAGACCGTATCTATCCCCTGAAAGTTTATTATAGGAGAGAAGCCTTCGTTTAAATCTCTGACTATATCAATCCCCCCATACTCCTCCCCGATGAATTTGTATTTGAGTAAAGTATCGATAATCCTCAATATCCTCCTCTTCTGTATGGGAGAAATGATTGTATCCCCATTAATTAGCGATTTTAGTCTATCTACCGTAAAGTCTTGCTCGTCCTCCATCTGCTCGTAAATATCTACAATTGCCTCTATAACTCTCTCTTGATCTAAACCTAAGATAAAAGAAAAATCGTGGGCATCCAGATCCTCCAACTTAATCTGGCAAGGAGTTTGTTTTGAGTAGGTTGTGCCCAGTAATCTATCGAAAAAAACTGGGCGATACACCTTTATCTTAAATCCCTGAGGTTTTTCATTCTCCAGTAGATACTTTCTAAATCTCTTCTGGACGGGCTGGTCGATATTTGCCATTTCATTTTTAACATCGCAAGGATCTAAGAAAAGGTTCTCCTCGTTTTGTAGATATCTGCTGACTATCGAGAGAAGGAGATATGTCTTTCCAGATCCCGTTCCTCCTAAAATCATCAATCTCTGGGCTTCAGAAAAATCTATATTAACTACCTCACCATATGAGGTTAGCCCTAACATGATTTTATCCTTTGAATATTCAAACTCTTCTTCGTAATAGGAAAACTGCTTGACGAGGGGCGTTTTAACTCCCTCTTCCGCAAGCCTATCTAAAATCTCCCTTCCAAACATTTTTATTCACTACTTAGATCTCCCAAAATCTCCCCTATATCCTCTTCCGTTCTTCGCTGTATCTCGCTAAGTCTCGATTTCTTTCTCTCCTCTTCTTCAATACCCCTGCTCACTGGTAGATCCCATCTTATTCTCGGTTCCATCCTCAGATCGACATCTGGAGTCGGTGAACCCATGCAGAATGTTCTGAATCTGTGAAACGGGTCTTTTAAATCTTCATCGCTCGGTTCTAAGGAGATTTTTTTGAATTGAGCCTTTTCATCTGTAACAACTACAATTTTTTTGCCAATTCTATCTCCGCTCATAATTGTGAAAACAAAACCGTAGTAAGGCTGTTTGAAAAAATGCGTAACATACATAGTCTCCTCTTCGACCAGCTTTTCTCCATTGATTTTATACCATTTCTCCTTAACTAACTTGCATATCTCCAGCATCCTATCATTTACATCGAGCTTCTTCTTTTCATGTTGCTGGATTTTTTTCCTTATTAAAACTGCTATCCCTACAAAACTCGCTAACAAAACTAACATCCCGATAAAAGATAGAACGAATATCGGGATTTCTATATTGAACAACCAGATTGTGAAAGTTAGGATAAACACCCCTAATATCATTCCAATAATTATCTTGACAATCTTTTCCATTTTCCTTGTCTATAGGTTGGGGTAGGGACGTAAGCTCCGCATAACTTGCACTCATAGGTAATTCTTTTGCTGCTCTTTCTTCCGAAAGGATAGTTTATCCTCTTTCTGAATTCTCTCTTATTCCCGCATTTTTCGCATCTGAGCTTCATCTTTCTCACTAAAATCTGGAAACCATTTCTTAATCAATTTTATACAGTCAAAATAAGCTTCACATGTGCTACATGGTCTATTAAGGGCTTTTTCGACTGGTCTGCAAAGATTGGCTTGATGATAGCATCTTTTTATTCTATTTTTCTCAATTTCCTCCAACAGCCCTTTAACCGCCAAGTTGGCGTGTTGTTTACATTCTCTTAATTTTGTCCGAAGTATCTCATTCAAAAAGGGCAGATCCAACTCTCCGATATATCCTTGTACCAATTCCTTTTCTATATCAAGATTAAAAGGTTTTTTCATTTTCTTCACCCTCCACATAATAGTAAATTCCATCTCCCCACCAGAGATTGTTAGCTGTGTTTGTGGATCTCCTACACCATTCTTCAGCTTCTTTTCTTGATTTGAATTCTTTGATTATGTAGTCAGTATTCTCCTTGAGCCCGAATGCACAAACTGTTACAACCTTTATTCTGAATTTCTTCATCTTAAATGCTAAAAAAATCTACAAGATAAGGGAAGAAGAGCAAAACCAAGATAATCCCTATTATCTGCATTAAAATTATCCCCGCCATACTCCTCCCGAACATGTAGTATCCGAAAATTGTTAGCAACATGATAAAGTTTAGAGAGAGGAATAAAGCAACGTATTCTGGAACTTCGCTCAATACTAAAAAATCCACCATCCTTCCTTCACCTCCCCGAAAAATACTTCTTCGCCGATATAGGGTTTTTCTGCGGTTTTCTCAAAAACACTATACTTCCCATCTATATCCTCGCCAACTCTTTTCTTCAAATATTCCATTATCAAGTTTTTCCACTCCTCCTCATCTTTCGGAACTTTTTCATATGGGATAAAGAGCGTGAATCTCCTCTTAAAAATCCTCTCTCTCATTTCTGGAGGCAGTAATTCAGCCCTTGCAGTTTGCTCATCCTCCTCCTTGTGTTGTATTAGTGTAAAGACTGGCATTAGATAACACCTCATCTATAATCCTTTCTATCTCCTCTCTTGTTAGTCCATAACGTCTGGAATAATACCCTGACTTTGTCTCTGTCGCAAGGACAAGACCCCTCAAATGCTTTACGCTTTTGCCTTCCTCGTGTAATCGTTTCGCTCGCTCTATCAGATGTTCTCTAAACCCCTCAATATCCTTTTCCTTCTTAGGGGGTTCTTTCTTCTCACTCTTTTTTCTGCTGAAAATTTTCTCCTCTATACTGCTAACTCTTGATAAAAGCTCTCTATCTTCTTTGACCTCTTTAGCCCCCGTTAATTTTTCCGTGAGCTCCTCAATTTTTCTTTCCAATCTGTCTAATCTTTCATCATTACCGCTTGGTGTTGCTCTGGTCATAATATCCTTTATAACATTCTCATACAACTCCCTATCCTTTGTTCTCAAATCCAAGAACATCTGCTTTATATCATCATATATCTCCTTAGTTGTCTCTGCTTTAATTTTCTCTTCACTTACATCCCTTATGCTCTCAAATACCCTGCCCGCTTTCTCAATTATCATCTCTTGAAACTCAATAAGGATAGACATTGCCGCAATAATTTGCTCTTCATAGCGGTCGGCAATATTCTTTTGTATGTTAAATAACCTAAACCAAAGGCTATCACTCCAGTCGGTAGTTTTAACTTTTGGGTTTTCTACAACTTTCATAATCTCTTCCTTATCCTCTTTTATGACTGCCATATTATTCCTAATCATCTCTTGTATAGAGACAATAGCAGTATTTACCTTACTGGCAAACTTTTCATAGTTGTAGAAATCAACCTTTGTCTGTTCGAGTTCCTCCAGCATCAATCTAAACCTGCGAATTTCTTTTTCTTCAGCCATTTCAATCACCTACAAATCTTCTTCCCATAAATCTTTTTTCTTGTCTTTCTGCAATTGTTTTCTCTAAGTCCTTGATTAACTTAATTTCATCCTTAAAGTCCTCTGCCCTCCTTTTCTTTGCAAGTTTAGCTTGTTCTCGCAATGCCGCAGTTTCTATTGCTTGCTTTTCTTTTTCGGCGTGAATATGTTCAACCAGTTTTGTAAATCCTAAATCTAATTTCTCCGCTAACGGAGCTCTTCCTTGTTCTTTTACTAAAACTATTATCCCAGGAGAAGGACAATGCTCATTCAAAGGAGGGAGATGCACCCAGCCCTCATCTGGAATATCCGCTATCCTTATCGGGAAGAATTTACCTATAGGACGAACTACAAGAGTAGATGTCCCCTCAACTCCTCCCTCTTCAACCCTCACTAACTTCCCTGTTCTCCATGCTTGACATAAATCAATAAACAAAGGTCTTTCTAATATTGCCATTTTCACCACGCTATTGCAAATTCACCTTTTATATACTTTAAGTAGATGATTACCATGAATAAGACAAAACAAACGAAAATCAAACCAATCCTCCACCAGCCCAGATCCTCGATAACTTTATCCTTCACCTCCAGCTTTGAATTACACGACTCCTTAAGAGCTAACTCTTCTCTCTTTGTAATCGGGATATTTATATCGCTTATATCCGTATCAATCGGGTATTCTATACAACATCGCAGTTTTGAAGATTCGTAATATCCCGTGTCCTCTGAAAAACATTCAAAGGTTCTATTCCATATCTCCCCGCTATAGTTCCCTTGAACAGAATAATCCCCGAATTCCCCGTTTATGCCGATAGATAGAGGAGAGGAAATATCAATCCACTCGGGGAAGGTTAGCTCTATTCTTCCTTTATACTTCCCCTCTTTTTCTGAATATAGGAGCAGAAACATTTCGCTATCAACATCAAATTCCTTCTCCTTATCAAATTTGAAACTCTCCGTTCCCTTATCCGTCCTTATCTTCACTCGTAAATCCGTTAAGTTGTTTTTCCCAAAATCGAAATCGGTCAGCTTAACTTTAACCTTAACCTTCATAGGAGTTCGGAAAAGCTTAACCTTTGCCTCCTTCCCAACTTTGGTTCTATAGGCGTAAATCTCTTTGTTGTATTGTAAGCCTTTAATCTTCTCAATTTTTATATCTTTATTAATAACCTTCTCATTCCCCGCCTTGTCCTTCACCACAATCTGCAGAGTTGAATACTCCTCATATTTATCTATCTTAAATTCAATACAACCCTTATCCCTCGATAGCTCTTTTTTATTTCCCTGAAAGGAGATTATCGCTTCGGTGATCCCGCTCTCATCATAGATGTTGTAGCAAACCTCAAATTTTTCTTTATACATCGCCTTTGTCGTGTTGATAGTAACCTCTGGCGGGTGTTTATCAACAACTTTATACTTTATCTCCACATTTTTATCCCCTACCTTAACTTTTCCTATCTTTTCTCCAAATGATTCGTTTTCCGCAATAGTGTAGATAATCGGAACTTCATACTCGAATCCTGGCAATAGAAGAATCTGCTCCCACTTTTCTGGAATCTGGAAAGAGGGAGTTTGTGTTGAAAGAGAGAGATTCATAATCACATTCCCCTCGTTTCTCACTGACAAGTATATTATTCCCCTCTCCCCCGTAGTAAAGGATAAGTTTTCTGGGGTTGTGATATTAATATTGACTAAAGCTTTTACGTTTATTTTGATTTTAGTTATCTCTATCTTATTGTCAAAAACCTTCACTTCCTCTGTTAGGGTCTTACTGACGTTTTGCGTACAGTTGCATGATGAATTATACTCTTGAACTTGAACCGTGAAGGTGATATTTTTATATTCGGGCTCTCTCTTCGAGAAGATGATTTTGCTGAAGTATGTCCCTGGCGTTGTGTATTTCGGTATCTCAATTCTTATTGTCAAATCATTTGGTTCGTTTTGATTGGCATAATCCGAGATGTCTTGTATTAAAAATAGAGAGAAGGGAGAGAGAATAGAAATTGAATCTATCTCGGCAGGGACTAAAGATATATTTCTCTCGACTGTTTTAGGGTAAGTATTGATAACGATAAGCTGGTTCATATCCAATCCCATAACCATTCCCGAAAGTAGGAATAATAAAAATAAAAATAATAATTTCCTCATTTTTTGGTAATCTTCATCTTCAAGTTTTTGTTCTCGTTCAATAGCCATCCGATAATCCATCCGACAATTGCCCCTACAATCCCCCCGAACAAAAATATAAAAATATCTCTTGCTATAATATCCATTTTTAATCACCTCTAATTTCAATTTCAAAAATTCCGCAACAGTTATGACA
>Ga0209410_1000900_pt1 | contig 14183 bp, 9 predicted proteins | sample Mar14436cmmetaG_FD_184135 | JGI IMG/M metagenome (GOLD analysis project Ga0209410, IMG submission 184135) | Marine hydrothermal vent microbial communities from Guaymas Basin, Gulf of California to study Microbial Dark Matter (Phase II) - Marker... ... | reverse complement strand
AGGTTAATCTTCCCAGAACAGTAACTGCTGATCTTCTTACCGAGGGAAAATTTGTAATTGTAGTTACGGGGGAGGACATTATTTATTATCAAGATAAACCAGTAAATACTGAAGAATTAAAACATTATGAAATAGAGATAAAAGATAAACAAAATTTTTTAGAGGAAAAAAAGAAGGAATTAAAAGATTTAGAAGAAGAAATTTCTTTATTGAAAGAAAGAATAAGAGAGATAGAAATAACTAAACAGAAAAAAGAAAAGGATTTGAATAAATTTCTTTGGGAAGTAAACACAGGAGAAAAACGGCTTAAAAAACTGATAAAAGAAAAACAAAGACTTGAACAAAAGAAAGAAAAGTTATTTTTTCAACAAAAGGAATGTGAAAAAGGATTATCAGAAATAAAAAAGCAAATGAGTTTTTTGATTAATGAATATGAGATTAAGAAAAAAGAGTTTAATAATTATCAAAGTGAAGAGAAAGACATTAATGTATTAATAAAAGAGTTAAAAGAAAAAAAAGAGGGTATTTTAAAACAAATCGAAACAGTAACTGAAAGAATAAAGAGATGTCAAATAAATATGCAAAAGTTGATTGAGGAGATAAAAAATTATGAACTTAGCAATTCAAAATTAGCTGGGGAAATAGATGTTCTTAAAGAAAGGTTAAATAAAGAATATAATCTTTCTGAAACAACTTCCCCCCCTATTGATTTATTAGAAGCAGAATTGGAAGAAAAAAAGGTTTTTCTTGAACAATGTTTATTAAAAATGGAAGGAGTTAATCTGGGAGCTATTGATGAATATGAAGAGATAAAAGAAAGATATGAATTTCTTAAAAATCAAGAGAGGGATCTAAAAACCTCTCTTCATGATTTAGAAAAGGCAATTAAGACTATTGACAAGACCTCTCTTAATCTTTTTTCCTCCACTTTAAATGAAGTTAATCAAAAATTTTGCTCTCTTTTGAAATCCATCTTTGGAGAAGCAAAAGGTGAAATCTTTTTCACTGAGCCAAATCATCCCCTTTCTTCTGGAATAGATTTTAAAGTAAAATTGCCTGGGAAAAGGGTAACACATCATTTACTTTCTATGGGAGAGAGATGTCTTATTTCTCTTATTTTTCTTTTTAGCCTTTATTTTGTAAAGCCCAGTCCTTTTTGTATTTTAGATGAAGTAGATGCGGGTTTGGATGAAAGAAACCTTAAGTACCTTTGTAAATTGTTTTTAAAATTAAAAGAACAAATGCAATTAATTATTATTACTCATAAACGGGCTACTATGGAAATAGCTAATCAACTAATTGGTATAACTATGGAGGAAAAAGGTATTTCAAGGGTGCTTTCAATCTCCTTAGAGGAGAAGAGAGATGTTAAAGTGGTTTAGAAAAAAGAAAGAGCCTGAAGAAAAAAAAGAACCCCAAAAAGGTCTTTTTGCTCGCTTAAAAGAGCGTTTAAGTAAGACACGTCAAAGTTTTACTTCTAAACTTGACCGGCTTATGTTAGGGAAAAAGGAAATAGATGAGGAAGTTTTAGAGGAGCTTGAGGAGATTCTTATTATGGCAGATCTAGGTGTAAAGGCAACTCAGGATTTGATACAACAACTTACTAAAAAAGTCAGTCGTAAAGAGATTAATAACTTAGAACAATTAAAACAGCATTTAAAGGAAGAAATGCTTTCTCTTTTATCATTTGAAACACCTCCCTTAAATGTAGATTCTTCAAAACCTTTTGTATTTATGGTTGTAGGAGTAAATGGAGTAGGGAAAACAACTACTATTGCCAAATTAGCCCATTACTATAAAGAACAAGGTAAAAATGTGCTTTTAATTGCAGCTGATACCTTTCGTGCTGCAGCAATAGAGCAGTTAGAGATTTGGGCAGAAAGGGTTGGGGTAGATATTTATAAACAAAAAAGTGGAGCAGATCCTGCTGCTGTTGTATTTGATGGCTTACAAATGGCTCAAAAAAGGAATATGGATATTGTTCTTATTGATACTGCTGGAAGACTTCATACAAAAGTAAATCTTATGGAAGAATTAAAGAAAGTAAAACGTGTTATGAAAAAGGTAATTCCTGATGCTCCACATGAAATTCTGCTTATTTTAGATGCTACTACTGGCCAAAATGCCATTTCACAAGCAAAACTTTTTCATGAAGCATTGAATATTACAGGTCTTATTCTTGCAAAATTGGATGGAACAGCAAAGGGAGGAATTGTTATAAGTATTTGCCATGAATTTAAAATTCCTTTACGTTTTATTGGCATAGGAGAAGAAATTACGGCTCTGCGTCCCTTTGAACCAAAGGAATTTATTGAAGCCCTCTTTTAGAAAACATCACCCCCACCTCAAGATGGGGGTGATTTTTTGTTATACACACCCTGTGGGTTTTGGTAAACCAGCCATTTTACAAGCGCCTTTTGCTGGCCCGGATGGGAACAATTCATAAATCTGTTTCAACTTAAGACCAACAGCCTTACAGAATACACGGATCATGGGGGCAATTCCATTTTGCTTGTAATAGTCCTGGAGGTAATGAATACATTTCCAATGCATATCAGTTATTTCCTTAATACCTTCCAATTCCTTAACATACTCTACCCATTCCGGACACCAAACATCTATACCTCCAGATAAGAATCCGTCTTCATCAACCTCAAACTTTTTTCCTTTGTACTCTACTACTGGCATCTGTTTTCACCTCCTTCTAAATTTTCAGAATATTTATCACAACATTATAATTTTTGTCAATAGTTTTTTAGTTTGTTAGAATATTAGAGAATTATTGGAGTTTTGTAATAATTAAACATTTCTTTGTTTTAGAAGTAGGCTTTGCTCTCTCATCCATACATAGACCTGCAATCCAAATTATTTTTTTATCACTTAAAAAAATAGGATATTTTTTTCTTTCTGAATATGGGATATGACTGTCGATAAAAAAATCTTTTAATTTTCTACTCCTTTTTTTTCCTATAGGATAAAATCGATCTCCAGGTTTATAAGGTCTGATTTCAATAGGAAAAGAGACTTTTTCAAAATCAAAATAGGCTTTATCTGGTGAAATGTCTATTTTTGTTTCTGGTTTTTTTTCAACTATTTCGATTTTAAATATAAGATTAATCTCTTTTATATTTATTGTTCCAGGAGCATTTATTTCATAATGATATTCAATTTCTTCAAAAGGAACAGGAGTAATAAATAAATAAGCACTTTCTTTATACCCTTTAAAACCCTTAGGTAAACTGATTATTTTATGAGGTCCATAAGGAATAGCAATTTTTAAAAGATTTTCAATATGTCGTTTAGTAAAAGGTAAAGAAAGTTCTTGTAATATTTCTGTTAAAATATGTCTTTTTAAAGCAGGATGATATTGAGAAAATAAAGAAAGGTCTATTTTTACGCCTTCTTGTATTCTTTTTGTACTTTTTTTTATAACTTCTTTTACCAAAGTTTTTAACCATTCATTTTCTTCTTTCCAAATTAAAGCCATATCTAAAAGATTTTCTTTAAACTTTGGGTTAAATTTCAAAAGAATAGGGATAAGTTCAAGTCTTATTCTATTTCGGAAAAATCTTCTGTCTAAATTAGTTTCATCAATTACATAATCAATATTGTCTTCTTTAAGTGCCTTTAAAATTTCTTCTTTATATACAAAAAGCAATGGACGAATAAATTTTCCTCTTTTTATGGGTATTCCACTTAAATCTGCTGTACCCCTTAAAAATCTCCTTAGAATCTCTTCTACTTGATCATCAGCAGTATGACCTAAGGCTAATTTATCTGCTTTTGTTTTTGACAATATTTCATTAAAAAAATTATATCTTAATTCTCGTGCTGCTGCTTCTAAAGAAAGCTTTTTCTCTTTAGCATATTCCCTTGCCTTACCATAACTTATATAAAATGGTAGATTTAAACTTTTGGCTACTCTTTCTACAAATTTTGCATCCCTTAAAGAGCTTTCTCCTCTTATACCATGTTCAAAGTGCACTATACCTAGTCTTAAATTATAATCATGTTTTAAATGATAAAGTATATGTAATAAAGCTATAGAATCAGGCCCACCAGAAACCGCTATAAGTATATGTTCATTTTCAGAAATGAGTTTATGCTTTTTTATTGTATTTGTGACCTTTGGAATGAGTTTTTTTATTCCACACATATCTCATTTTTAATGGTAAGTTTAAAACAGTCAAGTTATCTTTAATATCATAAATTTTTACTTGACGTATTACTTACGGAGTAGTAAATAAAAATATATTTGAGAAGGGGAAAGCAAATGGCAAAAGTAACAGAGTTAGGCACATCTGGGCTTTTGGGGTTTTTGGAAACCTTGTTAGAAAAAAAATTAGTTAAAGGAATAATAGCCTTACGAAGTTTAGAAGATAAATTAGGGAAAGTTGCTTATTCATTAGTTATTTCAAAAGATAATCTTTCTGGATTAGTTCCTGATTTTCCAGCAATGCCTGCTAATGGAGGTAAGGTAATATCTTATTTTACTTTAAAAAATGCCCCTTTAGAACCTGTTGCGGTTGTATTAAGACCTTGTGAAATAAGAGCATTAATAGAATTGGCTAAATTAAACCAAGCACATCTTGAGAATATAATTATAATAGGGCTTGAATGTGGCGGTGTTTATCCGTATGAAGTTTTAATTGACCAAAAAGTTATAAATGATAATTTAATTTCAAGATATAAAGAATCTTTAAAAAATGGAGAAAATCCATCAGGAATCAGACCCGTATGTGCAGGTTGTGAGAATTTTCGCCCTTTATATGCTGATATAATAGTCTCGCAAATAGGTAGAGAAAAACCTGTGCTTTCTTTCCCTACAGATAAAGGGAAAGAAATTGCTCAATCTTTAGGATTAACATTGGAAGAAGGAGAAATTTATAGCTCTGTTTCTGATGTACTTTTGGAAAAGAGAAAAGAAGAAAAAGAAAATATGTCTAAAAGAATCAAAGAAGAAATAAGAGGGATTGAAGGACTTGTTAAAATTTTTGATAGATGTATTGCTTGCCATTGTTGTTCTTATGTTTGTCCGATTTGTTATTGTAAAGATTGTTTTTTTGAGTCTGCTACTTTTGATTATAGTCCTATGTATTACTATAACATGCTTCAAGATAAAGGGACTATAAAGCTACCTGTGGATACTTTGCTTTTTCATTTAGGCAGAATGACACATATGGCTACATCTTGTGTGGCTTGTGGAATGTGTGAGGATGTATGTCCTGTCAATATTCCTGTAGCTAGAATATTCAAAACAATAGGTAGCGACCTCCAACAACTTTTTGATTATCTTCCTGGTAGAGACCTTGAAGAAGCATTACCACTTACTACTTATGAAACAGAAGAATTCCATGAAATAGAAGAATAGGAGGAGAGTAATGAGTGAGTTCAAACCTAATATAGTAGCATTTCTTTGTAATTGGTGTAGTTATACAGCAGCTGATTTAGCAGGAGTAAGTCGGCTTAAATATCCTCCGAATATAAAAGTTATTCGAACAATGTGCTCAAGCAGGGTGGATCCAGTATTTATTTTAAAATCTCTTTTAGATGGTGCTGATGGTGTATTAGTTGGTGGTTGCCATCCTGGAGATTGTCACTATCAAAAAGGAAATTATTATACGCGAAGAAGAATAGCTATGATTAAACAACTATTAAAAACATTTGGTTTAGAACCAGAAAGGGTAAGACTTTCTTGGATAGGAGCGTCTGAAGGTCCTAGATTTGCAGAAGTTTGTACAGAATTTACTGAGCGTATCTATCAGTTAGGACCCAATCCTGCCAAACAAGAAATTTTCTTGTGAGGAGGCAAATATGTCAAAGGAAAGCACTGTTCTTATATATGGGACAAGTCTTGCAGGTTATAGATTGGCTTATGCCTTAGGAAAAATAGGATATAAAAGTGTTATCCTTAATAGAGGTGATTATGTAGATCAATATAAAAATCAGCTATTAACTCAACTTCCTTTTGATTTTTGCTGGATATGTGGAGCTATGCCTCAAAGACTTTTTATTGGTTTAGGTGCCTTACAAGTGTTCTATAATGCAGATATTTTAGAAATTTCTGGAGAACCTGGAAATTTTAAAGTAAAGGTTAAAAAAAGAGACCCTTATATAAATAACCTTGCTTGTACAGAATGTGAGGCATGTATTAGGGTATGCCCAGTAGAAGTAAATGAAAATGGTAAAAGCAGAAAGGCTATTTATGTTTTGCCTAAAGTAGGCTGGGAAAATATATTCATAATTGATCAAGAACATTGTACAAAGTGTGAAGAATGTGAAAAAGTCTGTCCTACAGGGTGTCTAAAATTAAATAGACCAGATGAAATAATAGAACTTAATGTTGGCGCAATTGTGTTAGCTCCCGAATTTGATGAGCCTAATAAAGAAGATTTAGCCAAATTTGGATATGGCAAGTTTATTAATGTAGTAAAATCAAATGATTTAACAAGAAAATCTTTATTAACAAACTTTGTTAAAAATTCAATAAAAAGACCTTCTGATGGTGAAATTCCAAAAAAAATAGCTATTATAGTAACGCCTCAATATAATCAAGGGATTGAATATGAACCTTACAATTGCAGTGTTTCTGCCATTTATAGGGCACATAAAATAAAGGAGATTTTACCCCAAACAGAAGTAACTATTTTTTTAAAAGAATTCAAAGGTTTTGGAAAGGGGCATTATCGCTGGTATGAAAAGACATTAAATGAAGGAGTAAATATTATTAGGGCAGATTCATTGGAAATAAAAAAGGCATCAGATGAAAATATAAATATTGAATATGTATTAGGTGAACAGCAAAGGAATTTAGAAGTTAATTTAGTTATCCTTATAACTGGTCAAAAACCTCCAACTTTAATTGAAAAACTTTCTAAAATTACTGGGATAGAAGCTGAAGAGCATGGGTTTTGCAAAAAATTGCCTTTTACTTGTGCCAAAACTACCAAAGAAGGTATTTTTGCTATTGGTGAATTTACAGGGCCAAAAGGTAATCCAGAGACAGTTTGGGAAGGTTATGGAGCTGCTGTTGAAATCTTAGATTTTTTAGGTTCCCCTAATTTTTCACCTCCATCTCCTCCTTCATTAAGAGATGTAAAGGGAGAAGAAGTAAAGGTTGGGGTATTTATATGCTCGTGCTTTGATGAATTTAATAAGTATTTAGATTTAGAAACATTAGCAGAAAGGGTAAAAAAGCTTCCTAAAGTTACTCATGTAGAGATAATAAAAGCCTGTTGTACACCTCCTACCATTAAAGAAACAGCAGAAAAGATTAAGGCTTCAGGGGTAAACAGAGTAGTGTTAGCTGTTTGTACGCCTTTGCAAAAGTTACTTAAATTTAGAAGAACAGTGATGATGGCAGGTCTTAACCCATTATTAGCTGAATTTTTAAGGTTAAGAGAAGATGTAATTAGGGTTCATCAAGATAAAGAAGCAATGTTGGAAAAGGCCTTTGCTTTAATAGCATCTGGTGTAGAAAAAGTAAAACAAGCTGAAGCTGCACCTTCACCAGTAGATACATTTGATGGTACTGCTTTAGTTATTGGAGGAGGAATTGCGGGTTTAGAAGCAGCTCTTTGTATAGCAAAAAGAGGTTTTACTGTCAGTTTAGTAGAAAAAAATGATGAATTAGGTGGTTTATCAAAACATTTAAAAAAAGATTTAAAAGGAAATGATATTGCAAATTATGTTGAGAAATTAATAAAAGAAGTTAAAGAAAACCAAAATATTAATGTTTATTTAAATGCAGAAATAAATAATATTTACGGATATGCAGGTCATTATTATGTAGAGATCAAAGACAAAGAAAACACTATCCATTCTGTCCATGCAGGAGTAATTATCCTTGCTACAGGTGCTAAAGAATTTAATCCAAAAGGTTTATTTCTTTATGGAGAAGATACAAGAGTTATTACTCAAAGGGAACTAGAGAAAAAGTTAGAAGAAAATACTGTTTCAGCTAAAAATGTAGTAATGATTCAATGTGTGGGTTCTAGAAATAAAGAATATCCTTATTGTAGTCGGATATGTTGTGCACAGGCAATTAAAAATGCTTTAATACTTAAGGAGAAAGGTATTGATGTTACTATTCTTTACCGAGATTTAACCCTTTATGGTTTTAAGGAAGATTATCATAAGAAGGCTTTAGAAAAAGGAATAAAGTTTATTCGGTTTGATGCCCAAAAATACCCTGAAGTTAAAGCTAAAGATGGAAAATTAGAAGTTCAAGTATATGATATAGCAAAAGAAAAAGATATATCTTTAGAGGCAGATCTTGTAGTATTAAGTGTTGGAATAGTGCCAAATGTAGAAAATAATAAAAGATTGGCAAGACTTTTAAATTATAAACTAGATCAAGATGGATTTTTTGACACAGATACAAATGCTTATCCGTATGAAGAGGCTATTAAGAAAATAATGAAACCTTTTGAACTTTCCTCTAATGGCATTTTCCCTATAGGATTGGCTCATTCCCCTAGAGATTTTGAAGAGACAATTCTTACTGCCAAGGACGCTGTAGGTAAGATTTTAACCTTCTTAGCTAAAAAGAAATTACCAGCGCCAAATGCCATGTTTGTGTCTGCGGTTAAAGAATCAAAATGTATGGGTTGTGGAATCTGTGTAGAGGTATGTCCATATAATGCTCGCGAAATAGATGAGGAAAGGGGTATAGCAAGAGTAAGACCATTTTTATGTGATGCCTGTGGTGCTTGTGTTGTTGCTTGCCCTAGTGAAGCAGCTTATCTCCGAAGTGCTCGTGGGGAAATGATGATACCAAGCATTGATGCTTTATTAAGATAAGGAGGGGAAAAATGGACTTTACACCAAAGATTGTATATTTCCTTTGCGCATGGTGTGGTAGTGGAGGCTCTGAAACGGCTGGTGCTTACCGACTTAAATATCCTGAAAATGTTCGTCCTTTCAGGGTAATGTGTACTGGTGCATTAGACCCTGTTTACATATTAAGGTGTTTAATAGAAGGAGCTGATGGTGTAGTTGTAAGTGGCTGTCATCCTGGAGATTGCCATTATAATTTTGGTAATTATAGAGGTAGAAGAAGGATTGCTATTATAAAAAAGATATTAGATACACTTGGATTAGATAGTGATAGAGTGTGGTTACGTTGGGTAGCTCATGGGGAAGGAAAAAAGATGGTAGATACTGCTAAAGAATTTAATGACCATATAATTCAAAAGGGGATAAATCCATTTAATAATCGTTGGGATACATAAGGAGTTTATTATGAATGTGGTAATAAAAATAGAAAAAGATAAGAAAAAGGGAATAGTTTCATTTATGAAGTCTCTTTTAGAAAAAGGTATTGTAAATCAGATATTATTGCCCATGAAGACACCCACTAAAACTTCCTTTGCTTATATTCTTACTAAGAAGCCTGATATTTTAGATAATTGTGACCCTATAGCGCCTGTAATGCCTATTCAAGGAGCAAGAATTGTATCAAAGCTTACGAAAAAAGGGCCATTAAAAGGAGTAACAGCTGTCATTTTGCGACCTTGTGAATTGAGGGCTTTAAGAGAATTAGTGAAATTAAGACAAGCTCAACTTAATGGCTTATTAACCATTAGTTTTGATTGCCCTGGCGTTTTTCCTTTAAGGGATTATCTTAATGGTGATAAAGAAAAAATGGATGAAATATTTTGGCAAGCTATTAATAGATGTGAACTTGAAGGATCAAGACCACTTTGTTCTATATGTCATTTATTCACAGGAGAATTAGCTGATATAGAAATAGGATTCGGTGGTATAGAACCTGATACTATTTGTCTTACTAGCCATTCAGAGATAGGAGAGAGGGCACTACATGAATTAGGTTATGAAGAGGCAACATTGGAAAATCGGCAAATATATTTGGCAGAGATAAAAGAAAAGAAATTAGCAAAAAGAAAAGAGTTTTTTGAAGAATTTCGCCATAAAATAAAAGGGCCAGAGAGAATTATGGCAGTTCTTACCAATTGTATTAATTGCCATAACTGTATGCGTGTTTGCCCTATATGCTTTTGTAGAGAATGTTTTTTTGACTCTGATACTTTTAAAGTCTCTCCTGAAGATTATATGTTGCGGGCAGAAAGAAAAGGTGGATTAAGGTTTATGCCTGATACTTTACTCTTTCATTTAGGAAGAATGAACCATATGAGTATTTCTTGTGTGGCTTGCGGGATGTGTGAGGATGCTTGTCCCACATCTGTCCCTGTAGCTAGAATTTTTGCTTTGGTTGCAAATGAGACTCAAGCCCTTTTCAATTATATTCCAGGAAAAGACTTAGAAGAACCTATTCCTTATTTAACTTATCAGGAGGAAGAACTTAAAGAATATGAACAACCTTATACTGAAGAATACGCACCATAATGTAAAATTCCTTCCATTTCTCCCAGAATTTGTTCATTTTTAAAAAGCCTCTGTTCAATAGCTTTAGAGGGACAAGCACAAGCACAGGCTCCACAACCTTTACAAAGGGCTTCATTAACTCTAACAACTCCCTTTCCTTCATCAAAAGAAATTGCAGAATAAGGGCAAACCTTCATACATATCTGACATCCAGTACATTTTTCTTCATCTACTATAGCTGTGCTTGGCTCAAGTTCTATATGACCTTTATCAATTAAGGCCATAGCTTCTGCAGCAGCTCCTTCTGCCTGAGCAACTGTTTCAGGAATATCTTTAGGTCCTTGGCAGGCACCAGCAATAAATATACCATCTGTAAATGTAGACACAGGAGCAAGTTTTGGATGTTTTTCCATAAACCACCCTTCAGGAGAACAAGATATATTTAGCAGTCTTGCTATCTCTTTGGCATCTTTTTGTGGTTCTAATCCTACAGCAAGAATAACCATATCTACAGGTATCCTTTTTATCTTTCCTGATAATGTGTCCTCTACTACAATAACTAATTTGCCTTGTTTTTTCTCTTCTTCTGAAAGAAAGATATTTGTAACTTCAGCTACCTTTCCTCTGATAAAAATTGTACCTTCATCCATAATCTTCTTATAAAATTCTTCATATCCTTTTCCTGCAGCCCTTATATCAATATAAAAATTGTATATCTGTGCACCTGTCCTTTCCCGGACGAGGTGAGCTAGCTTCATAGAATACATACAACAGACCTTTGAACAATAAACATTATAATTTTCATCTCTTGAACCCACACAATGGATTATACCTACTTTTTTGGGTTTAGATCCATCTCTTAAAATTACTTCTCCAGAAGTAGGCCCTGAAGCATTTAAAAGTCTTTCAACTTCCAAGGCAGTATATACATTAGGATATTTTTTATATCCATATCTGCTTATCCTACTTGCATCAAAAACTTTAAAACCAGTAGCCACAATAATTGTGCCTACTTCAATCTCTATCTCTTGCTCCTTTTGATCAAAGTTAATAGCAAACCTTTGCGAAATCTTTTCACATGCCTCTTTACACTTTTTCTCACACTTATGAGTTTTAAATTCAATACAAGTATTAGGATCAATAACAGCTGCCAAAGGAACTGCTTGTGGAAATGGAATATAAATAGGTTTTCTTAAACCAAGACCTTCATCAAATTCAGAAGGAAACTTAGGCTTTTTATAAATACAATTTTCAACACAAGCATAACAACCAATACACTTTTCCTCATCTACATATCTTGGTTTTTTTCTTATTTTAACTTTAAAATTCCCTACAAATCCACTTACTTCTTTTACTTCAGAATAAGCCATTAAAGTGATATTAGGGTGATCCTTTATAGCTGTCATTTTAGGTGTTAAGATACAAGCAGCACAATCTAATGTAGGAAATGTTTTATCAAATTTTGCCATATGTCCACCTATTGAAGGTTGTTTTTCAACCAGATAAACCTTTTTACCTGCATCAGCCAAAACTAAAGCAGCTGTTATACCAGCAATTCCCCCTCCAATGACCAAAACATTAGGATTTATTCGCACTTCCTTTTTTTCAAGAATTTCATGATATTTCACTCTATTTACTGCTGCTGCAATAAAGGCCTTTGCCTTCTCTGTTGCCCTTTCAGGGTCTTCTGTTACCCATGAAACAAGCTCCCTAATACTAGCCATATGGAAAAGATAAGGATTTAAACCACCTTCTTGAGTAGCTTTTCTAAAGGTATGTTCATGCAGATGTGGAGAACAAGAAGCTACAATTATTCTATTAAGACCTAAATTTTTAATATCTGTCTTTATCAAATTTTGACCAGGGTCAGAACACATGTATTTGTATTCTCTAGCTACTACTACCCCTGGCAATTTTTCAGCAAACTTAACTACTTCAGCCACATTTACTTTTGCAGCAATATTAATGCCACAATCACATAAATAAACACCTATTTTAATCTCTTTTTTATTCATTTATTTCCTCCCCTATAGCCTCTTCAACTAATTCAATAATGTCTTTAACTATCAATTTATTCTCTAAACCTGTTGTTTTTATTGCATCATTAAACATAGAAAGGTCTTTAGGACAGGTTATAACAAGAATCTCTGCTCCAACAGCCACAGCTTCTTTTACCCGTGATTCAGCTGGCCTTTCACCTTCAACTTTCATTTCTTCCATCCATATTTTACCCCCACCTGCCCCACAACAAAGACTTAAGCTTCTATTTCTAAACATCTCAATAAATTTTACCCCAAGCATTTTTAAAATGTTTCTTGGAGGTTCATAAATGCCATTATATCTACCTAAATAACAAGGATCATGATAAGTCACACAATAATTTAACTTTTTTCTCACTTGAAGTTTTCCTTCCATTAAAAGTTTTTCAAGAATCTCTGTATAATGATAGACTTCACATTTAATACCAAACTCTGGATATTCATTTTTCAACGTATGATAAGTATGAGGATCTGTAGTAAAAATCTTTTTAAATTTTGCCTTTTCTAAAATCTTTATATTCTTTGAAACAAGCATTTCAAAAAGTCCTTCTTCTCCCACCCTCCTTACATCATTACCTGCATTTCTTTCTCCATCATAAAGGATACCAAAGTCTATCCCTGCTTTGTACAAAATTTTAGCAAATTTTTTTGTATTTTCACTAACAATAGGATCATAAGAAGCATAATCTCCCACAAACCATAAATATTCAACTTCTTCCTTTCTCGCATCTTTTATTTTGAAATCAAGACTTTTAGTCCACTTTGCTCTCATTCTATCTGATTGTTTAAGAGAATTCCCTCTTCTTGTAAGGCTCATTAAAGCATCTTGAAGCCTTTCATCTACTTCTCCTTGTTCTACTAAATACCTCCTTAGATTGACTATAATAGGAATATGTTCTATTTTTACAGGACACCTTTCCATACAAGCAAAGCAAGTCATACAAGACCACAAAGTATCTTTGGCAATGACTTCACCTGCAAGTTTATCCTCTTTTTGTTTGTATACTGCCTCTCTTAAATTTAGAATCAACATCCTTGGAGACAAAGGAAATCCTGCCATAACTGCAGGACAAACTTCATAACACCTTCCACATCTTGTGCATGCATCTAATTGAAGGAGCTCTTTAAGAGTTAAATCTTTCCAACTACTATATCCTGTAGACTCTCCTTCTAAAGCAGGAGGTAATATCCGTCCTGCTTGTTCATCATGAAGGGCAATAGAAAAGAAATCTAATATAATATGTCTTGCTTTTGAAAATGGAATATAACTGATAAATACAAAGGCAGAAATGATATGAAACCACCAAATAGGTTTATAAACTTGTTCAGAAGCAAGGCTTGACACACCTAAGACCTTTAGAAAATAAGCCGTTCCTAATCCTATAAAAGAATAAGTTTTAAGGGAAGTAGAATGTAATAAAATCCTAAAACCTTCAAGTAAAATACCGCCAAAGACCAAAATAAACACAAATATAACAAAGATCCAGTCATTTACTAAGAGTTTTTTAGATGATAAGTCACCTATAATTTTATAATTTAGTCTCTTTGGTTTTATAAACAATCTTCTTACAATAACTAAAAGGATACCTACCATTACAATTAAAGCAGCTAAATCAGTAAGATATGAAAAGATACGGTAAAACCCAGCATAAAGGAATTGGACATCAGGAAGCAAATATTGAAAAAGGAATTTGTCAAACCAAACAAGAAGATTTCCAATAAAAAGCAACAAAAACCCCCAAAAGATAAAAAGATGGAATATACCTGCATAGGTATCATTTGAGAAAATACTTACAT
>Ga0209410_1000899_pt1 | contig 14187 bp, 13 predicted proteins | sample Mar14436cmmetaG_FD_184135 | JGI IMG/M metagenome (GOLD analysis project Ga0209410, IMG submission 184135) | Marine hydrothermal vent microbial communities from Guaymas Basin, Gulf of California to study Microbial Dark Matter (Phase II) - Marker... ... | reverse complement strand
TTATAAAAACTGGTTGAAGGTCGTGTTATCATAAGAGAACTATAGATTTCTGTTTATTGGTATAATTTATAGACAAGCTCGTCTATCAGCTCAATCCAAGACGGTTTCGGTTTTACACGAATAAATTTTTCAAGTTCTGTTAGCAGTCTACTATAGTTGTATGATGAGTTTTCAATAATGCCGCCTATTATCCATAGCGGAGAATCTATCCTTAGAGCTGGAATTTGAGATTGCCTGCTCACTTCTCCCCATGCGGATCTTACAAGCTTGGAATATTTAGTTCTCAGCACGTTTGCGTATTTAGAATAATCTTCTACTGGAGCTTCGATTAATCCGCTGGTTAAAGATACTAGGGATATTCTGTGATCTACAGGTATGGGAATGTCGAAAGGTATACGCGTTTTAATATTGTAAGCTTTTAAAACGTAATAAAACATTTTCACGGCGAAAACTATTGTTTTATCGTCGACTCCGGCCCTATATATTGATGCCAGGTATTTTCTCAAACTGTTAAAATCTTTAACAAACGTATCAAATTCCTGCTTGAAAGTGCTATAGTTTTCTTGTAATTTCCTGATTCTTTTCAGCTTGTTAGATCTAAATCTTGTCAAGCTAGGGCTTTCTTCAACGAATTTCCAAAGAATAGCAGTAGCGCTGTGGCCCGGCATTTTCTTCGCGTAGTCGACTAATAACAACCAATGCTTCTCGCCTTTCATGCTTAACATATAGCTAACGGAGGCAGTGCCAACTATTACATAAGCTGCATCCACTAAATCATTGGTGAGAAGAAGTATTTTTTTCACCGCGGCGTACTGGAAATCTCTTTCTTCGAGTAAATCAATAAAGTCTAAATTTTTTGCTATGGTTTTTGCGATGGGATATATTCTTTCTCTATTTAGCAAAGCCACGCTATGCACCTATTTTATTCGATAAACCTTAATTTCAAATCGAAATATTAATCGTGTGGTATAAATGAGGGTTTACGTAGGATGCTGTGGCTTTGCAAAAGGTATGAAAACTTACTTTAGCCAATACGATACTATAGAAATTCAAAAAACATTCTACAAACTGCAGAGAGCTTCCACAATCGAAAAATGGAGGTCGCTAGCGCCTGAAAATTTCATTTTCAACATAAAGGTATTCCAGGGAATAACTCACGATGTGAAAAGCCCAACATGGAAGCGGAGTGGAATAGAGAACTATAAAGAATTGTCTGGTAAAGTGGGTTATCTAAGACCTACAAACGAGGTTTTTGAATATTGGGAGAAAATGCTAGAATATGCGCGAATTTTAAAAGCTAGAGTATTGGTTATACAGCTACCTGCAAGCTTCAAGGATTCTGTCGAAAACTGGAATAATGCAAGCAGGTTTTTCGGAAATATAAGCAGAGAGAATTTTCTGATAGGTATAGAGCTTCGCGGGTGGAATAGCGAAAGCGTGGGGAAATTCTGTAGAAGATTCGAGCTTATCGACGTCTGCGATTTATTCATAAGAGAACCTTTAAACATTGTGGATGGCGTGGCTTATTTCCGTCTCCACGGCAGATATGAAGGGTCGAGGATCAATTACAAATACAGGTATACAAGCCAAGAACTAGAGCAATTATTAACCAAAATCTTTAAGCTTGAAAAAAGGGGTGTGGAAGAAATATACATTATGTTCAACAACGTTTATATGGCTGATAACGCTTTGGAGCTGAAAGCTCTTTTGAAGAGCCGCTACGGCTTGTAATCTATAAATAACAAAACATGTTATTTAATCGGGGTCGCTATGACAGCTGTAGACTGGGATAGGTTAAAAACTTACATTGATAAAAGCGGAATGTGGAACCTAATAATAAACTTTCCGCAAGATCTAGCGAAAGCCTATGATCTAGCCGTAAAATGCGTGGAAAACTTTGCTTTTAGAGAACCGGAGAACGTGGTTATAGCAGGTATGGGCGGCTCCGCTATAGGAGGAGATTTGACGAGAGAATATTTTTTTGATAAAGCTCAAATCCCTATACATGTAACGAGGTGGTTTAAGCCTCCGTTTTTTGCCGGTAAAAAAACTCTTGCGATAGTGTCAAGCTATTCTGGGAATACTGAGGAGACTATATCTATGATGAAGGGCTTTCTGGAGAAAGGCTGTGAAATGGCTATAATATCATCTAATGGTTTTCTTGAAAAAGTTGCAGAAAGAAAAAATATTCCTTTTATTAAAATTCCATCGGGGAGGCCTCCGAGAACAGCGCTAGCTTATCTCTACGTTCCTATGCTAGTCTTGCTAGATAAAGCTGGCGTGAAAGGATTTTCTAAAAGCGAGTTAAATGAATCGATCCGAGTGTTGGAACCTATGAAGGAAGAGCTTTGCGAGAACGGCATGACGGCGCAAACAGCCAAAAATCTAGCTAAAGAAATAACCGGACGAGTGCCTCTTATCTACGGCTATACTCCCTATTACTCGGTTGCTTTCCGCTTTAAAACTCAAATAAACGAAAACGCTAAATACCACGCGTTCACAGCAGAGATTCCGGAAATGTTTCATAATGAGATAATGGGCTGGGAAGGAGTGCAGGCAGCAAGCTATTATCCGATAATCTTAAGGGGAAAAGAGGAAAGCAAAAGATTGAAAGTTCGAATAGATTACTTTAAAGAGATATTAAATAATTCAGGAATATCCTATGGAGAAATCCATAGTAAAGGAGAGGGTAGATTAGCTAATCAGCTATCATTACTGTATATCGTTGATATAACATCCTATTTCCTAGCTCTATTACACAATACCGATCCCACGCCTGTAAATACCATATCTAAATTAAAAAAGAGAATCAATGAAGAATATTCTCCACTTTCAAAATTTGAAATAGAACTTTTAAAATGATCCTTTTTTAATGGTTTAAGGGTTTAGCCAATACCGTTATTGAAAAGCTAAGGAGCAGTTTTCTTAGCAAAAGCTATATTTCATCGATTAGAGAATCTTCTTTTTCAACTGCTACATATTGATAATACGAGTATAAAAACAAGTATAAACCGAAGAAGGACACGGCATAGGTTAGAAAGGATAGACTATAATGTAGTTCAGGAATAATCCTGATGACCATAAGAAAAGTAATAATGAAACTGATTATCATCAATATGCCTGAGAACAGCATTAACCTCCAATAATAATCATTAGCCTCCTTTCTCATAATACCAGCACTTAACGAAATGACGTTCGCTTATATACGTGTATCCCGGTTCCTTAACATCGCACAAACCCTTAATTGATAGCGGGCATCGAGGATTGAATCTACACCCTGAAGGCGGATTTACCAAGCTCGGAGGCTCGCCAGGCGGCACATCTCGCTTAACAAATCTATTATTCGGGTCGGGATCAGGCAATGCGTTTATCAAATATTTGGTGTAGGGGTGTTGAGGGTTATGAATAACTTCTTTTGAAGGTCCGCCTTCGACTATTTTCCCCGCGTACATTATGTGTATTCTATTTGAGAAGTACTTCGTGGTCGACAGATCGTGGGATATGTAGATTATTCCGATATTGTGTTTTTTCTGAATATCTCTCAATAGCCTGAGTACTTCTATTCTGACAGATGCGTCTAGCATTGATACGGGCTCGTCGGCGATAATCAGCTTAGGATCTGTAATGATAGACCTTGCTATAACTACTCTCTGCTGTTGGCCTCCGCTAAGCATGTGAGGATACTTGTTTATAAAATCTTCAACAGGAGTAAGCCTAACCTCTTCTAAAACCCTATGGATTCTTTCAATTCTTTCCTCCTTATTGCCGATTTTATGTATCTTAAGCGGTTCCTCGAGTATTTGCTTTATGCTCATAAAGGGGGGTAGAGCCCCATATGGGTCTTGTTGGACAAATCCGGTCCAACGCCTATACCTTTTCAATTCTTTACCTTTTATATGTGTTACATCCCATCCTTCGAAAATTATCTTACCATCCAACGGTTCATAGAGCCTTAATATTGTTTTCCCTAAAGTAGTCTTCCCGCTGCCGCTTTCGCCGATTATAGCTAGAGCTTCTCCCTTATCAAGCGTTAAATCTATGTTATCAACTGCTTTGACATAGAACTTGCCTCCGAAGAGCCCTTTTCTAATCACGTGGTACATTTTAAGATTGTTAACTTCTAGCAATTTCTCATTATTCATTAGATATCACCTCTTCTCCAGCAACCAGCATTTTGCAAATCCACCATCCATATCTACTTTAGGAGGTGATTTTTCACATTTATCAAATCTGTATGGACACCTGTCTTTAAACCTACACCCGGTTGGAGGATTTATCAGACTGGGTGGAGAACCTTTGATATATATAGGCTCTCTATCCGTTCTTAACGTGGGAACGCTGTATAAGAGAAGTTTTGAGTAAGGATGTTGAGGCTTTTTAAAGAAATGTTCTGCATCATTAAATTCGACTATTTCTCCAGCGTACATGACCGCTACTTTATCTGCGATTTCGCTAGATACCGATATGTCGTGTGTGATGTAGATTATCGTCAGGTTTACTTTTTTCCTGATATCCTTAATCTCATTCAGTATGTTAGCCTGGGTTAGTACGTCTAGAGCCGAAGTCGGCTCATCCATGATCACTATCTCAGGATCGGCTACTAAAGCCATTGCTATAGCTACTCTCTGCCTCATGCCTCCGCTTAATTCGAAAGGATATCTATTAATGAAATCGGATGGAATATTCACAATATTGAGTAGTTTTGCAGCTTTCTCTAGGGCTTCGTTTTTGCTAACACCTTTATGTAGGATCAATGGCTCGGCTATTTGATCGCCTATTTTAATTACTGGGTTTAACGCGTTCATAGCCGCTTGCGGTACATAGGATATTTTAACCCATCTAACTTCCTTTCTAAATTTTTCATCATTATACTCCATTATATTGTCTCCGTTTAGCCTAACCACTCCTTCGTATCTATGGACGTTACGAGGCAATAATCTTAGGATTGCTCTGGATAGCGAACTTTTTCCACAACCAGATTCGCCGATTAATGCCATAGCTTCTCCTTTATTTAGATGGAATGATACTCCGTCTACGGCTTTGACAATTCCTTTTAAAGTTTTATAATATAAAAAGAGATTTTCTACTTCGAAATACCTCTGCATATCTCTACATCTCCCTTAGTCTCGGGTTGAATATCTTCTCTAACGTAAAACCTATTAATGAAAAGGCTATTGCGGTCAAGACGAGCAACGCGGCAGGTTCCAACACCCAGTAATAAAGCCCCTTATAAAGTGCTCCATCTTCTAATGCATCATTAATAACTTTGCCCCATGTAGGTGCAGCGGGATCTCCGAGACCTAAAACGGCTAAGGCGGCTTCCAAGAATACGAAGTCGGCTACTGACAATACGATACTTGGTATTATTAACGGCAGTATCTTCGGAACGAGGTATCTAAATATTATCCTTAAATTGCTGGCACCATATGAAAGTGCAGCTTCAACATAGGGAGATTCTCTTAGTTGTAAAAAGAGAGCTCTATAATTCTTGACTCCTGTTCCAAATATGCTTAAAGCAATAACTATTACCAGTAATACCCATATGTTAAACTTATAGAATATCGAAATCATAAGTAATATCGGAAAAAATGGAAGTATCAAGTTGATATCTGTTATTCTCTGAATCAAATCGTCTATAAAGCCTCCATACCATGCGCTTATCGCTGCTATAATCATCTGAATCAATCCGATTGTTACAGCGGCTATTACTCCAAAGGACAATGCTATAGGAGTCCCCCACATGATCGCTATAGATATCGGCCTTCTCAGATTATCCGTTCCGGCCCAACCGTACACCTTACCGTAAACAACTAATTTTACATCTACATTGGAGGCGTTTTCATATAAGTATCCGGTAATCCTCAGAGTATATACGCCCTTTAAGACGTTTACGGCGTTTGGATCAAGAACACTCTTATCTAAGGGGGAGAATAAATACCTCTCAGGGAGAATATACGGGGTTTCGTTCAAGCCAAATTTTTCTTGGACTTTTTTGGCTAGTAGATTCTTTGTCTCCAAGTCAGCGGAAATATAGTATCTATCTTCTCTATTCAGAACTTTGCTTTTTAGAGTTATATTTTCTCCATCAGGCTTAATCCATATTATGTCTAACCTCGGGTTAAGTTCTTTGAAACTAGCATTGAAAAATATGTTAATTTCACTTGGATAGTCGTCATATTCATAATTGAAGCTCATGTCGATTCTTACATAACTCATATTCTCGGAAATGGGAACTATTATCTTCTTTACATTTCTAGACTCTGCGGTAGTGGTTAATATGATGGTTCGAGGCGGATTTCCGCCAGTAAACAGAGTAATCCATTCAGGAAGAGCATACCTAGGATTGTCTAACCAGATCTTTTCTCCAGCTCTCCAGTGCTTTATGGCTAAATCATAAGGATATGTTACTACTGTATAGACAGCGAAACCAATTATCAAAAGCAGAATCATCGATCCTGCCAAAGCTGACTTATAGAAGAACAGTGTTTTAAAAGTTTTTTTCATGCGTGTAGCTACCGACATACTACATAGCACCCAGTCTAATACGTGGATCAACTATCACATATACAACATCTAAAATAATTATAGTTATAGCTAACAAATAGGCATATATAACAACCAGCCCGATCACAACTGGTGCATCAAATCTCATGGCTGCATCGTAGAATAATAAACCAATCCCAGACCAGTTAAATATCGTCTCAGTGACTATAGCACCCATCCAAGAGGCTATGAGTGTTAGCGAGAAATCGGTTATTATCGGTGGTAGCGTCGGCCTTAGGATATACCTTCTTTCTATAAGCTTTTCAGGAAGCCCTTTCGCCTTGGCTACTTCTACATAGTCCTCGCTCGAAAACATTAAGAAGAAAGTCCTCCTAACATATATTCCAATTGCCGAGTATGCTATTAGCCAAGATGTAACCGGTAGTATCATATGCTTTAATACGCTTAACGCGTATGACAGCGGGTCTTCGGGAGGAGGAGCATCGACTATACCTCCATAAGGCAGCAGGTGGAGATATGAAGCAAATATGATTATCAGAAAAACACCGTAAAACCATCCTGGTATAGACGATAAAGGCGCTAGACTAACAGCAATTTTGTCTATAGTTGCACCATATTTACGGGATAGATACAAGCCTCCGAATAAGCCTATGAAGAATAGAAGGACATTAGTGGTCGTAAACAATAGAACGGTAACTGGTAAGCGTTCTAGAATGATCGTCCTAACAAACCTCGACCCCGTATTGCTAGTTATGTAAAGCGACCTGCCTAAATCTAATGTTAAAGCTCTTCGCAAATATTCAAAGCTACGATAAATAAACGGTTTGTCAAATCCTAACCGTTTAAGCTCATTATAATAGGTTGCGTTAATCAACTTTTGGATTTGCTCTTCGGGCAAACCCTTATAAGCAGGATTCTGCCTAATCGCAGTAGAGATTGTAAAAAGTAAATCGCTTTTAATTATTTCATCAACATATCCGCCCATATTTGCTATCAAAATAGTTAAATAAACGGCTATAATGAGTGTAATTCCTATCATTATAAATCGTTTTCCTAGATATTTTATGTACGGTGGAACGCGCATGTAAGTTCCCACATAGATTTATCTGTCCATTTATGGATTGAAAGATGCTAATAAATTTTTTGACATTAACTGTTAACAATTCAAGACCATGCGTTGCACGTTTTTAAAAATTCAATCCTATTAGTGTTTAACTAAATAATGTAAAAAACATTATATTGCAAACAAGCCGTATTTCGCTAAAATTAACTAAGAGGAGAATAAAAAAAGAGATGATTTATTAACTCTTTTTCTTAAAGACAGCAATGGCGGCTACGAGAAGGCTTACTACAGCTAAGACAAGGGCAGCGTAGACCATTGTCTGCATGCTATTAATGCTATCCTGTAGAGGTCCAATACTTGCCTTTACGTCGCTAATATCGGCCTGTAAGTCTGACGTCGTCGCTTTAATATCTGCAAGCGAAGCCTCCATTTCCGCTTTGATCGGCGCTAACTGTGAATTGATGTAATCTGAGTACGGTATTCCAGTACCAGTAGTCGTGACTGATGCTGGAATAGCCGCGTATTTAGATACTGCTATTACCGTTAGCGAGAAGGGTCTTCCACTAGCTAGCAGCGTGTCTTCGCCTGATAATAGAATGCTCCATGTACCGTCTCCCGCAGGTAGGGCGTTTCCAGTCTTAGTGAACGGTCCTACAGTTAACAGGTATTTCACCATCGCCAAATCTTCTGCTGTTAATGGTTCTCCTTTATGAGTTATCTTTATGCTGATTTCAGCTGGTAGACTTGATACTACTTCTATCTTTGAGGGTAAGCTAATCTCCGGAATTAGAGGTTCGCTGAAAATAGCCCATCTCTCAGGAGTATCTGGATATTCTCTATTAGCCTTCAGCACGACTATTTTAGCGACTGGATCGACAGTATCTAGATATAATGGACCAGCACCGACCCAGAAGTGTCCTTTTTCTTCAAACCAGCTCTTCAGCGCATTATACCTGGCCAAAGCCTCATCTTCAGTTACATACTTACCGAGTACTTCTTTATATGGTATAAACTTGTTGGCGATTGCCTCGTCAAGCATATTTGCTAGTATATCTATCGTAGCACCAGCTATGTAGTTAAGCCTGTCGACTCCCAGCTCATCAGCTTTAGTAGCGCCGAAGGTAGCTAATCCATTCATTTCTGCAAGCATACCTATAGCTATCATATGCCATGGAGCCATACCATAGTCGTAGTTAGCGTCAAAAGTAGTGGCAGCGTCAGAAGCTATCCATTCGGCATCCAGATACCATGTATCAGAGTAGTATTCTATTACTAGCGGGTCCTCTTGTACTATCTTAAAGCCCTTAAACGTTTCTTTGAATGCTTCTAAGTTGGGAACATAGCTCTCGTCGTAAATGGGGCTAGCCGGGTCGCCTCTATCGAACGTTAGTAAGAAGTCGAATATGAAGTCCGCTAGCGATAGAGTTGTTCCATCGTGTAGCTTCGTCTTCCATAGGTCTTCATCGTATTCAACTACGACCTTTACGTTAGCTTTTAGGCCTTCTGGATGTGCCTCGCCTACTGTTACTATCCGCTTAGTCGATGCGTTCCAGGCTATCCAAGCATCCGATGGCACTTCGATTTCATCCTGGAATATTAGGTCAACCCAATTATAGGTCTTCGTTACCGGTAGACCCGATTTAACATATACAGTAGCTTTTTTCACGAAGTTCGGTATGAATAAGCCCGTGTATGGGTCTGGATAAGTTGCTGGATACATAGTGGCTCTGTAGATCATTGCGTCGTATATCCAGTCGCTGCCGCCGACAGGGTTCCAAGGCTCAACTAATAGGTCGCTGCTGGCTATTTTAACGGATCCACCGACTTGGTCTTTATATCTTAAGGTATGCGGCCATAGCCAAGCGCCAGAGAATCCTCCGGCTAGGTCATATGTTAGCTTAACTTCTTTCCTAGCGGGCCATGGGGCAATCTGGTGTACGACCCATATTCTTACAGAATCTTTCATGCTAAGCCATAACGCCTGCCTCATCAACTCATCTCTTTCATCGAAGGACTTGAATGATCTTTGTGCGAGTTTCTTTGCAGTATCATCAAATAGCGGGTCAGGCGTATACGCATTCCACAGCGGTGATAGCCAACCTAAGCCTCTAGGCGTGTAGAAGAAGTCGAAGTTATCGCTTTCATCTCTCGATACCATAGTAGTAATCCATCCACCAGTGTATAGGTGCCACTTACCATCCGCCGGATTGCCGAATAGCCATAATGGAGCTGCTTGACTGCTGGTCATGTACATTCTTTCTACAGTAAAGCCTACTTTCTCAAGCTGTGTAGCAACATAATCTCCAATCTCTTTTCTCTGATCTTCAGTTCTAATTATGAACTTTATCGTCACTGGTTTTTCGTTATAATACCATTTTCCATCCTTGAGAGTGGCTCCAAGTTTCTCCATTTCAGCGGAAATTATCTCCTTAGCTTTATCTAGGTCATACGCGTAGGCCATTTCAATTTGCTTAAGGGTATCTGCATATCTAGCCGCGTCTGGGAATGTCGGCGATAAAGCCGTGTATCTGGGGACGGCTAAGCCACCCATAATCTCGCTGGCTATATAATCTCTATCGATCAGATAATTCATCGCTTCTCTAATTTTGGGGACAGAGAAGGGATTGAGTTCTCCCGTAGCTGGGAAAGTTGGACCAACAGGATTGAATGTTAAATCATAGTATAATCCGTACGAGAAAGCGGTCTGGATATCCGGATTATCTCTTATTCTATTATAGCTATCAATCCCTATATCTCTAAAGTAAACCTGAATCTCGTTATTTATGAGCATATCAACAGCAGTGGTCTCGTCTTTAGCAACGACAAAAGTTACTTCATCAACCCAGGGTCCTTTAGGCGCTTCCGGCGTTGCGGATACATGGACGAAAAGAGGCAGAAGGAACAGTATTGCAAGAAGCAGCGAGAGAACTTTAGCATTTTTTGAATTTATTATTTTTTTAGACAACATACATTATCGTCTAGTACTAAAGTATATTTAAGTTTTTCTCAACTATATGTCTTTCTAATTTATGGAATTAACATTAACATCACATTTGACTAAAAATATTTTATCTCTTATTGAGAGGACGGTATTTCGATTTGTAGCGTCAACAATATATCAATTTCTGCCATGATAAAATAGAGTTAGCTATTACTCTACATGGATATTCTAAAGCTAAATCCAGTAATATCAGGTAGACTTGTAAGCTCTATTTTTCTCCAGTTCCTAGTGTGAAGTTTAGTAATGGAATTTAGAGCAATAATTCTCTAATGTTTAAGAGATAACGTCGGGGGAGGCCATATCGCTAGAATCTCCTGGCTAGCCAGTATTATTGTTTTCCGGCTAGCAGATAGTCCAAACAATGACTCTAACAATTTAGGTTTAGTAGGTTTTAATTCTCTGACAGGTACGGTTTCCGGAAGCTTAGCTAACTTCTTAGCTTCTTCTACAGCATCGCTATATGTTCCTATTTTGTCTATAAGTCCTAAATTTACAGCACTGCTAGCTGTATACGGCCTACCGTTGAATACTTCCTCGCTTTTTATATCTCTGTGTTTTATCACTCTTGCTTTGAATATTTCAAAGAACTCCAATATCATTTCCTCGTAGACTTTAGCATTTTCTTCGGTTATTTCTCTAAATGGGGAACCTATGTCCTTAAGCTTACCCGATTTAAAGTGTAGACCTCTACGCCTAGCTTATCCAATAATCCCTTATAGTTTGTTATAATGCATAGACACTTATTGCGCCTATCAAGCTACTGTTGCTTGCTATAATTTTATGAGCTGGAAGTATCGCCATGTACGCTCCAGAAGTGCCGTAATCAACTATATAAGCGACAACAATTTTTATAGTAGGATCTTTTCGTGCTTTGTTAATTATCTCTATATAGTCCTAACTCCATAGAGATGACCTCTATTTGATTTGCTGATCCAAGACTTCCTTTAAGTAGTTTAGGAAGTACGAATATGGCAGCGATAGAAGTTAGGGCCATGAGCGATACTATGAAGATTACGGCTATGATTATTAGCTCTTTTTCCCGATTTTAATTATTACGAGATCGGCTAGTTTCAAATTGCATGAAGTATTTAAGAAGTTGTTTTATCATTTTTAGCGATGATGAGTACGGCGGGGTACAGATGGATGAAGAACTCCATCTGATGCTGATCCTTTCTAGTTTAGCGTTTAAGCTGAGCCATTTACTAGCCGTCACGATGTTTTTTGCCTCTTTTCCAAAATATTTGTCTTCTTTAATTTCGTAATGTTGCTTTTAATAGAGCTTGTAAACAGTAAAATTCTGAATATGGTATTATAAGCTAGTCTGTTAAAAATAGAAAAAATTTGGGATTTGAATTACACTGGCGGTGGAGGTGGTGCTGGTTTTTTAGATCTTACCAGTAGAAAGTATATTATCAAGCCAATGATTCCGAGAACTAGGACGATTAATGCCCATAGCACTCCATTTTCGCCACGCTTATTAGCGTCTTTGTAAACCCAGAAGCAGACGAATAACCATATTATCAGCACTACAAGTCCAACGGCAATAGCTACTATTGCTGGTAAAAACGCGAAAATTGATGGCATCGGCTGCATTTAAACTATCACACCCCGATAATATGTTGTTTTAAACTTAAAGCTTAGTAATATATAAGCTTGTTGTTTTTCTTCAATTTTAAAAATATAGCATTAAAAAAATGTTAAATTAGTTAGAAATTTTAACCGCTTTAGCATCTATATATTATGTCAAATCTATCGAACCTACAACAGTTTTTGAATTTTGTAAATATAAATGAAAAAAGAAAAAGAAACCTAAAACAAGTTAGCTACTTTAAACGTACTGAGGCACAAGATAGAGATCGGATACTTCTAAAATATTTTGGCGAGGATGGAGTAAATAAAATAATTGGAGAGGTAACGGCTAAAATTTTTGAACTAGAAAAAGAACGATTAAAAATATTAGACGTTGGAGCTGCACAGGGCTTTTCGCGTGTAAAATTTTTGAAAAGCTAGGAACGAGAAAATAAAGGCTTTGCTAGGGTTAGCTGAGGATATGCGAAAAAGCATACTTTACAACTGTAAATATATAGAAATTCCCTCGAGCTTGGACGTTATCTATTCAATTTTAAAGCTACACCACTGTTTAAACCCTAAAATGGTTTTTCAAAGCATAAGGAGCGTATCAGAATCTGATTGAAAAGCAATTATTATTGACTTATGCAAGCAAAAGTTTTAAACTTCACCTTGGTTTTGACTTAAAAGAATTAGAAAAATTTATGGAAGGTATATTTTCAAAATGGAATTCACGATATTACCGGGCATAAATGTAAATGTTCGAGAAGATCAGCTGAAATTTCTGCCGCAACATTATACCCTTAAAACTGTTCATGTAAGAATCTACCGTTCTCGTATATGAGCTCTCCATCAGCGTAAACCTTGCCTTTTCTCATGTCTTTAATCATGTCCCAGTGAATGCTAGATTTGTTCTGGCTACCTGTTATCGGATAGCCTGCTCCAACGGCTACGTGTATAGTGCCTCCTATTTTTTCATCGAACAATATGCTCTTAGTGAACTTATCTATGCTATAGTTCAAGCCAAAAGCAAACTCTCCTAGTCTTTTAGCCCCTTCATCTACTTCGAGAATCCGCTTTAGATGCTCTTCACCTCTCAAAGCCTTAGCTTCAACTATCGAACCTTTATCAAATTTCAATTCTACACCCTCCACTACGATGCCACGCCAAATAGCTGGGTACTCGAAATAAATAACACCTTCCGTAGCATCTTCAACCGGACCTGTGAATACCTCACCGCCAGGCATATTCTTTTTCCCGTCATCGTTAATCCACTTACGCCCATCCACTCTAACATTTAAATCGGTCCTTTCGCCCACTACCCTAATCTCTGAAACCTTACTCAATAACTCTACGATCTTCTCTTGCTTTCTCGCTTGTAACCGCCAAGCCTCTACTGGGTCTTCTTTGTCAACCATACAGGCTTTAAAAACAAACTCTTCATAGTCGAAAAGACTCATCTCTGCCTCCTGTGCTAGTGCTTTTGTCGGGTAGGGGACAACGTTCCATCTTAAGCTGCCCTCAGCATCTCTTTTCATGAAAATCTCTGTTAATTCTCTACGAGCAGCCATCCTCTTCCTAATTTTCTCCGGATCAATACTACTCAGGTATTTTGTATGAGTCGAGGAAACTATGCTTATTCTAACATCAGCTTTTTCGACGACAATTCTTGCAAATGGACTAATAAACTCCAGCTGTTTACCGCGTGCATAATGATAGAAAACTTCCTCGATTTCTTCCTCTGTAAAATATACTAAAGGATTACCGCCTCGCTCTAGGATTGCCCTAACAAGCTCCTTTACGAGTGGAAGAGATGCGTAGCTACCTATAACAACGGCAAAGTCTCCATCTGTAACTTCAGTTGAATAGTTTACAACTAGGTCGGCAAGCTTCTTAATTCTAGGATCGGGCATGAAAACACCACACTATTTAAGGTTAAATATGGTTTATTAAGTCTTCTATAACTACGCTCTCCTCGCGGAGTTATAGATATTAGGAGCTTTATAGCCTAGAAAATAGTGTCCCCTCTTGTCTCTGCCAACCCTTGCCT
>Ga0209410_1000896_pt1 | contig 14203 bp, 14 predicted proteins | sample Mar14436cmmetaG_FD_184135 | JGI IMG/M metagenome (GOLD analysis project Ga0209410, IMG submission 184135) | Marine hydrothermal vent microbial communities from Guaymas Basin, Gulf of California to study Microbial Dark Matter (Phase II) - Marker... ... | reverse complement strand
TTGAATATTCTCTGATTTTATGCTAGTTTCTTGTTTCTTGTATATAAAAGGTGGAAGTGTTATTTAGTGCGCCCCAAAAACTGTGAGATAAGTGAATATTCCACGTATTTTAAAATTGTTATCCTCATTTTGGGCTTTTTTCTATCTTCTTGCAGCACTACAAGATATATCACTCAAACAAAGAGAAGTGTAATTGAGCAACTTCTGCTTACTAAATCTATTGATAAAGCCGTTGCAAAAATTGATGGTTTTGAAATCCAAGGTTCAAAGGTTTACATAGAGATTGTTTCTTTAGCACCTGCTGAGGAAAATTATTTAAGAAAGGCAGTTTCCCTTTGGTTCTTACAAAATAAGGCAGTAGTTGTGGAAACAAAAGATAAGGCTGATTATATAGCTTCTATACTAGTTAAATCAGTGGGCACAGATAAAATTGATACTAACTATTTAGGAATTCCATCTTTGCCTGTGCCATTTGTGGGAATTCTCACCCCTGAAGTGGAAATACTGGCTAGTAAGCACCAAAAGGGATATACAGAAATGCAAATTACTCTTTGTTATGCATCTACAGGAGAATTTATTTATAAGACCAAACCATTGATTGGCAAAACTCATTTTAGCACTTACAAGATTTTTTTGATTCCTATTAGACAAGATGATATCTTTTGAATTCTTGGGTAAGTTTACCTCTTCAAACCTCACACTCCATTTTTATACCAGCGGTAAGTGAAGACAGAACCAAAATCTGTTGATAAAATTTACAAAAATGCTTCCACTCTATTTCGGCCCTTTTCTTTTGCTTTATATAAAGCCTCATCTGATGCCTTGATTAAGGCTTGTTTATCCTCAATTTCAGCATGAGGGATAGCTGCTACTCCAAAACTCATGGTAATAGAAATATGCCCAGTGGAAATCTTAAAGGGGTGTTCAGCAACAGCCTTTCTCAATCTTTCTGCCACCTTAATTGCCCTAGACAGTTCAGTGTGTGGCAAAATAATAGCAAACTCCTCCCCCCCATATCGAGCAGGGGTATCAATCTCCTTTCGTGTTGACCCCCTGAGCATAGAACCTATCCCTTTAAGGATAATATCACCTGCTGCATGTCCATAGGTATCGTTAATCTTTTTGAAAAAATCTATATCCATCAAAATGTTGGATAATGGAAGTTTATATCTTTTAGCCCGAGCAAACTCTTCGGCCAGTTTGTCTTGATAATATCGGTGATTGTACAAACCAGTCAGTCCATCCCTATCAGCCATTTTGCTCAGCTTTTTTGTCTTTTCTAACAATTCATCATGAAGTGTTTTTAAACGCAGTTGGGTATTGACCCGCGCAATTAGTTCCCCAGCATCAAAGGGCTTTGTAATGTAATCCACAGCCCCTAATTCTAGCCCTTTAACTTTATCTACTGCCTCTGTCTTGGAGCTGAGCATAATCACTGGAACGTCAGAAGTAGTTTGGAACTGCTTTAATCTTTGAAGGGTTTCATATCCATCCAAATTAGGCATAACTACATCAAGCAAGATCAAATCAGGTTTTACCCTTTTTACCTCTTCCAGTCCTTTTAACCCATCAGATGACCAAATTACGTGAAATCCCTTTGGGTCAAGGATCTGACGGCAAAACTGGGCTATCAACTTACTATCATCTATGATTAAAATAACGGGTTTTCGCATTTTTCTTTATTCTGAGTAATCTTTCTGTATATCGTGCTTCTACATATTTAAATTCAGTGTATTGTTGAGGCAATAATTTTTTCACGAAGACCTTACCTGTATCACTAAAAAAATACAATTTACGCCCAAAATCCCCCCCTACATCTTGATTAACAATAGGGATTTGCTCCATTTGAAGAAAATGATTTATAAATTTGATGTTAAATTGAGGAATGTTATCATGAGAAAGCCGATAATTTAATAATCGTCCACCCCCAAAAACCTTGGCTTTTAAAAGTTGCCTCTCCCCACCTGATTTCATAATTTCAGCTATAAGGAGCTCCATAGCATATAAACCATAACGCCCCATCTCTGTGGTTAAAATCTCGTGAGATTTAAGGGAAGCAGGGAGCATAAAATGATTAACACCTCCCACTGCATGAACAGGGTCATATAAACAAGTACAAATACAAGAGCCCACTATGGTTGAAATAATTTCTCCTTGAGTAGAAATATAGTATTCTCCTGCTTCTATAACAATTACCGGCCTTTGATATTTTGAACTAAAGCATTTATACATTTTTTATGTTTCTAAAGGTTTCTTTCGGTAAATACTAGGGGCAAATAATAAAAAAGGAGTATTATTAAAAGCTAACAGAGATTCCGCTTGGCCTAAAAAGAGAAAACCATCTTCAGAGAGGGTCTTATAAAAACCCTGGATTACTCTCTGCTTTACTTCTAAATCAAGATAAATAATCACATTTCGGCAAAAAATAATATCAAATTTTTTTTCGAAGATAAAATAATCCGTAGATAAGTTAAAATATTTAAATACTATTAAGTCCTTAAGGACATCTTTAATCTTGAATAAATCTTGCCCTTTAACCTTTTGAAAATATCTCTTACCATAGCTAGAAGGTAGAGAGGCTATTTCCTTTGATGTATAAATGCCTGACTTGGCCTTATTTAGGGCTTTCATATCTATATCAGTAGCTAATATTTCAATCTCCCACTGGGGATAAATGCTAAAGTAATCATTTGCTACCATAGCCAGAGAGTAAGCCTCCTCACCAGTGGAACAACCTGCACTCCATATATAGAGCTTAGGTATTTTTTGCTTTGCTATTGCTTTTTTCAAAAAATAGGGGAATACTTTATTGGTTAAGTATTCAAAGTGCTCTTTTTCTCTAAAAAATTGAGTTTTCCCGGTAGTGATTAAACTTATCATGTGCATCATTTCTTTTTGGCCTGCAGGGTGCTTAGTTAGATAATTATAGTATTCCTCAAAGGAGTTAAGGCGAAGGGAAGTTAGCCGTTTTCTGAGCCGAGAGACTAAAAATGGTTTTTTATATTCAGCAAGACAAATGCCTGTCTGCTGATAAATAAAGGTTTTTAAAAGCTCAAACTCAGTATCTGTAAATTCAAGACCATAGTTCATTTTATACTATCTATTTCTTCTAATTCTTCTATACTTAAAATTTTATCTAGGTCTAATAAAATAATCAAATCGTCATTCTTTTTACCAAAGGCTTTAATAAAATCTGTTCTGACCTTAGGACTTAAAGGTGGACTAAGTTGGAGGTTAGCTTTTTCCAAGTATATTACATCAATTACATCATCTACTAATACCCCCATGACCCTTCCTAAGATTTCTACTACTACAATTACACCTTTAGTATCGTCTTTTCTGGGTTCCAAATCAAATTTAGCTCTTAAGTCAAAAATAGGAAGGATTGTCCCCCGAAGATTGATTATACCTTTTACTACAGGTGAAAGCCGGGGTATACGGGTAGCTTTCTGGAATCTGGTTACCTCCTTTACTTTAAGTGCATTCACCCCATATACCTCATCTGCCAGGCAAAAAGTAAGGTAATAGCCTTCTACCTCCTCTGCTGTCTTTTCCTTATTTTCTTCCATTTTCTAAAATTCCTCAAATTTATCTTCTAAATCTAGGTCAGGAGGACCACTTCCCATTTCTTCTTTTGGTTCAGCCTTTTTTACTAACTCTTCAGGCAAAGACCGGGGCTGAGTTTCTTTAGTGGACATTTCGGAGGTAATAAATCCTCGAGTCAACTCTAATAAAACTTCTGCTTCATCTGCTAGTTTTTCACTTGCCGAGGCAAGTTCTTCCACAAAGGCAGCATTTTGTTGTATTACCTTATTTATCTCCATCACAGTTTTATTTATTTGTTCAATTCCTTCTGTTTGTTGTCCACTTGCTGAAGTAATTTCAGCTATGACATCTGATACTTTGGTAATATGACCAATAATTTTTTGCAAATTCTCAGATGTAGAGTTAACAAAGCTTATTCCTTCACCCACCTTGACTGCACTTTCTTCAATTAGGGCCTGAATATCCTTGGCTGCCTCTGTACTTCTGATAGCTAAATCCTTTATTTCTGCAGCAATAACAGCAAATCCCTTCCCTTGTTCTCCTGCCCTTGCAGCTTCCACCGCGGCATTTAAAGAAAGAAGTTTGGTTTGGAAGGTAATATCGTTGACTAAATTGACAATCTCTGTAATCCGATTACTTGTTTCCTTAATACGTTCCATAGAAGATATGGCATCCCCAGCTACTTTACCTCCTTCTTTAGCTGCATCTACGGCCCACTTTGCCAATTCATTGACTTTAGCAGTATTTTTTGCATTTTGATTTATGATAGCTGTCATTTCTTGAATAGACGCACTTACTTCCTCCACTGAAACTGCCTGTTTTTGTGTCCGCTCGGAAAGGTCTTGATTGTTGGCCGAGATCTCAGATGCCCTTTCAGCTACAGCTAAGGCTTCTTCTTTGGCCTGCTGAATAATATTAGATATATTATCTAGCATTTGATTAACATGTTGTGCTAGTGTGTCCATCATATCTTCTTTACCTTCTATTTCTGCCCTTCTTGTTAAGTCCCCTTTAGCTATCTTACCAAAGAGCTCAACCAATTTCTCCACTCGTTTTTCCAAATAAAGCCTTTGTGCTTCTTCTCTAGCAGCCGCTTCCTTTATAGTCTTTTCAGCCTCTACTTCCATAGTAATATCTCTGATGAAATGGAACCCACCCCATATCTTACCTGTAGAATCTTTCAGAGGTGCCCCACTAGTGATTACAGGAACTTCTTTGCCATCCATTTGTCTTACTATACCCCTTTTGCCTATAATAGTCTCCCCGCTTTGAACAGCCTTTTTAAAAAAACAATCGGTTTCGCAGAAATCGCTTTTGATTATTTCATAGCATTTCTTTTTTCCTTCTACTTCTGACTTACTGTATCCTGTCAATTTCTCTAAGGCTTCATTCATATAAGTAACAGTAAAATTGGGGTCTGTAATAAAAAAAGGCTCCGAGATACTAAATTTTAGACTATTAGCATATTCAATCTGATCCTTGATCTTTTTAGTCATGATATTGAAATTCTTAATCAAAATACCAATAGAGTCTTCTCTATCGGTAGTCATAGAAACAGAGAAATCGCCTTTAGCCACCCGGGCTGTCTTTTCAGCTAGTTTTCTAGTAGGTCTAGAAATCCATTTCACGGAAAAAAAGGAACCAAGCAAAATAAGAGCCAAAATACCCATAACACCAATTAACAAATTCTGATTTCTTAAACTGTGGATGGTATTATAAATACCAGCAATAGACTGTTTTACCACCAAAGCACCTAGGACCTTTTTTGAACTGCCATGACAATGATAACATCCCTTTTCATTTAATATGGGCAAAAGTACTGTAAGACCAGGTTGTTTACCTATCTTTTCCTCAAAGGCCATAGATGGCGCATGTCCTGTTTCAAGCATTTTTTCTAACTGTTTTATGGCCTTTTCATTAAAAATAAATTTAGAAAGCGAAAGGTTAATGGCCTTTGGCTGACTGGCATAGACAATGTTTTTATTAAAGTCGCAAATATAGGCTTCTACCCCTTCCATACTCTCTTTTATATACATTAGTTGCTTCTCTACCATTTCACTATTTCCTCTAGCCATAGGCCTTTTGATACTGGCATAAGTGAGCCTAGCGATATCTAAACCAAATTCATGTGCTTTTTCAAATAGGGTCTTCTCCTGACTATGGATGTTCATATAGATTGTTACACCCATGATCAAGGTTACTAACACGATCAAGGCTAATAGAATTTTCACCCTTAAATATTTTCTCACTAAATGGAACATAACCAACCTCCTTAATGGGCACCCCCATAAAGCATGGGTTTATATTCAAAGGCCTCTATTCTTTCTGCTACATGACAAGAAGCACAATCTTTAAGAGTAGGTTTTTTAATATCCTCAATAGATTGAGATTCTATATGTTCACTCCCAGGCCCATGACAGACCTCACATCCAGGAAATTTTAGTTCAGGTGTTTTTTCCACACTGGCAAAACCGCTTGGTTTCCCATAGCCAGTAGTATGACACTGAAAACACCTTTGGAATTCCTCTTTTGTTAATCCTTTTTTTAGTCTAACTATTTTTTCATAAGACATTGCCTTCTTTGCATAGCGCATAAAGTTCTGGTATTCAAATTCATGGCATTCTTTACATGCTTCAGAACCCACATACATAGGCTCGGCTGAGACTGAAAAAGGAAAGCTAAGAATAATAAAAAACATCATTATCACAAAATTTCTCATAATAACCTCCTAGCTAAAAGCTAATTCTTCAAGTCCTGCAATATCTATAACTAATGAAATAGAACCATCTCCCAAAACAGTAGCACCTGCTATGCCCTTAATGTTCCGAAAATTTTTTTCCAGACTTTTTATTACCACCCTTTGTTCTCCTAATATCTCATCAATGACCAATCCAAATTTTTTACTCCCTTTAAGGATGGCTACTAATTGTGGTTGGGAAATATCCTTCCTGAGGTTAAAGACCTTATCAAGCCTGATTAAAGGTAAAAACTCTCCTCTCACATTCACTAATTCTTCACGTTCTTCAACACTTTTTAAATGACGAGGATATGGTTTAAAAAATTCCACAATAAAATCCATAGGAATAGTAAATATCTGCCCATCAGTTTTTACCATAGTCCCATCAATGATGGCTAAGGTAAGGGGCAATTCAATAACAAAGGCTGCGCCCTTCCCTGCTTCTGAAAAGACTTTTATTCTACCACCTGCCTTAGTAATATTGTGTTTGACCACATCTAGGCCCACTCCTCTACCTGAAACCTCTGTAACTTCCTTGGCTGTTGACATATAAGGGTGAAATATTAGTTCATATATCTCCTCATCAGAAAGGGTGGTTCCACTCTTGATAAGATCTTGCTCCAGTGCTTTTTGTAAAATAGCTTCCTTGTCAAGACCTCTACCATCATCCTTAATCTCAATATAAATTTTACCCTCTTTTTGATAGCCTTTAAGCCAAATAGTCCCTTCACTTGGTTTTCCAAGACGGGCCCTTTCCTGAGGTAACTCTATCCCATGGTCTACTGCATTTCTTACTAAGTGTTTTAGGGGATCACTAATAAATTCAATCATTTCTTTGTCAAGCTCTGTATCTGCTCCTGATACCACTACCCGAATGCGTTTTTTTTGCTCATAGGCCAGATCACGTATCAAGCGTTGAAGGCGATAAAAAGTCCCCTCTAATGGGAACATTCGCATTCTCATTACATGCTCTTCCAACTGTTGACATATTTTATGAATATCTCCTAATGCTACTTCAAGTTTTCTCCTAACAGATGACCCTATTTTACTCACCAATTCATCCACTTGGGTCAGGGCAATAGTCATTTCTTCAACAAGGTCTAAAACTTTATCCACTTTCTCAAGATTTATGCGAATAGTGGAACGACGGTGGACAACCCTTGCCTTTTTCTGATATTCTACTACCTTTTCTACTTCTGATGGAGGTACTATTCCTTTTTCAACTAAAACTTCTCCAACTTTTTTTGTCCCTTTTTCCTTCATCACAGTATGAATGTCCTTTTCAGAAACCGCTCCTTCTTCCAACAGTAATTCCCCAAGAAGCTTATCTGCATCCTTCAAGTTGATCCCGTCTTTGAATTCCTTGGTAACATCTTCAATTTGGATATCGTTTTCGTCTTTCACAAAAATAAAAATATCCTCTATTTTAGAAAGGGGTTCGCGGGTCTTAAACACTAGTTTCCAAGAAATATATAGCTTATACATATCTATTTTATCAAATTCAGGTAGCTGAGATATATCAGGTATAACCTTTATTATCTCACCCCATTCATCTAACTCTAGTAATAACATCAATGGGTCTTGCCCTTTATTAAATAAATCCTCTCTGAATTTCATAGAAATTTTAAAAAAAGAATCCATTGACCTTTTTGGTTCTAAGAAGGCCTCTTTAGTCGGTTCTTCAGGAGTCACCCCCAGGAAACGTTTCAGTTTTGCTTGCATTTCTGAAATTTCTTCTGACTGGCATTCAGGTTTGCCTGCACTGATATTATCCTGCATTGTTTTCAGAAAGTCTACTGCTTCTAAAAGAAGGGAGATTAAGTTTTTGGTTACCGGGAGTTCCTTTTTACGAAGCCTGTCAAATACTTCTTCTAAGGCATGACTAAATTTGCTGGTATGCATAAATCCCATCATAGCCGATGCCCCTTTTAGACTATGGGCAGCCCGAAACATTTCTTGGAGGGGTTCAGAGGCTTGTGGGTTAGATTCTAAGGCAATCAATTGATTTTCTAAAACGGTCAACAATTCTTCTGCTTCGGCAAAATATGTATCTAGAAGTTCAGATTTTTCCATTTTATCTTACAAACTTTTTTATTACCCAGAGTAATTGTTGCGGTTTAAAGGGTTTAACCAGCCACCCTGCTGCCCCAGCCTTCCTTCCCTCCTGTTTTTTAGCTTCATCACGCTCAGTAGTCAGGATTATGATAGGTGTATAGCAAAATGCTGTTTTTTTGACTTCCTTAACGAAGGTAATACCATCCATCTTGGGCATAATAACATCCGAAATAATCAAAGATACACGTGAACCTTCTCGCTTTAGACGATTTAGCTTTTTGAGTCCATCAAGTCCATCCTCCGCCTCAATTATATCATAGCCCGCTTTTTTCAAACAAAGACGAAGCGATGCCCTTAGTGTTGGAGAATCGTCAACAATGAGTATACGCTTAGAACCCATTTAGTTTAAATATCGGCTTAATCCAGAAATTATTAACATTTTTTCTAATGCAGGATGAAAATGGGCGATTTTAAACTTACGCTCTTTAGGAAGTGATTTTTTAAACGAAATTAACAGCTGGAGAGCAGCAGTATCCATACTTCTTACATCCCCAAAATCAAGAATAATTTTTTCTTTAGGAAAAAGTTCAGTTAAAATTTGATGAAAATCCTCTAAATCATAAATATCAATCTCACCAGAAAATTTATATACCCCTTCCTCTACATCGACATCAAACATTATTAATAAAAATAACATAAAATGTAAACATCGTCAATATAGCCAAAATTTACAAATCCCCACCCAGGGTTTCAGTAACAAATTCTTGCCCCCTGATTATTTGACAACTAGCTGAATTCCTTTATATAATCTGCAAAAGTGACAAAAAGCTTCTTTGAACAATATGAAAAATACATTTTGTTTGTTGTCATTCTCTTTGCTATTGGTATTCGCCTTCCTTATTTAAATTGTCCTATTCAAGTAGATGAAGGGGCCTATACTTATATGGCTCATTTCTGGCTCAAAGGAGAGAGTCTTTATAAGACCCGATTTTTTAATGTCCTACCTGGACTTCCCTTTCTTTACACCATTATCCTCAAATTCTTTGGAGAAAGCCCAGTAGCTATTCGTATGTTTATTTCTTTTTATAACGCTTTAACCCTGGTTTTTCTATATTTTGCTGCCAAAAAACTTTTTGGGATAAAAGAGGCAGTTATTACTGGTTTGATCTATGGTTATCTTTCTTGGTTGCCTCAAATTCGGGGAATTACTGGTAAAGAACTATTCATGCTCTTACCTTGTGTTGTGGCGCTTTATTTTTTTCTTTGTTATGACCCCAAAAAACAATACCATCTCTTTTTGTGTGGTGTTTTTTCGGCATTAGCTATATTTATTAGACAATCAGCCTTACCTTTGGTGGGACATTTTGCCCTTTTCTCATTCTTACAGACCCCTAAAAAACCATTAAAAGCTGTAGTTATCTATTTGCTAGGTGTGGGAATCCCTTTTGTTTTTATATTGATCTATGGATATTTCACCATGGGAAAAGAGCGTTTTTTATACCAGGTTTTTCGCTATCGTATTGATACAAATTCTATCTTTGTAGGTCCTGTTTTATACCATATTCTGCGCTGCCTTTATTCTCTGGGTGTTTCTGGAGTTGTCTTTTTAATCTTGGCTGTGATTGTAGCTAATTTTTATTTACCTTCAGAGTTGCCTCAAAAGATGTTTCTTTTTTCTTACTTCCTATTTTCCTTCTTGGGAGCTATTATCGGAGGAAACTGGTTTTTTCACTATTATCTTCAACTTATTCCCATCTTTTCTCTCTGGCTAGGATGGGGTACAGTAGCTATTATGGAAAAAACCACACTCAAAATTAAGGCTATTTATGTTGGCCTGTTAATAATTCCTTTTATCTTCTATCTATTGGCAGTTGCTTACACTAAAGACCACTGTCTTGGCCCTGAGGAAGGAAATGCTGTGAACAAAAAAGTAGTTTCTTATATAACCCATCACACCACCCCTGAAGAAACAATTTATGGTCTTTTCTATCATAATCCAAGCATTTATTTTTTAGCTAAAAGAAAAGCAGGTGCACCTTATCTCTTCCGAGATGAACTTCTTTTTGTGCCTAAAAGACTTGAAGAAATAGAAAAATACATAAAAGATAAGAAAATAGACCATTTGATTACTTACGATTTGGATTATACATTATCTATCGTTAGGATGCATTGTGAGTATGATAAAAATAATACTATGAACTTCGTCAAAAGATGTTTTATGCCAAATTTTACTCCATTTTGCCAGGACTATCCTCTGCAAATAACCTTAGTTAGGAATATTTTTAAGGCTATTCCGCAGCAATATGTCAAAAGCAAAATTTTGGCCTTTCCTAAATTTAAAGTGATTATCTGGAATAGGAGGGAATAAAATGAAAAAAATAAAGTCCATAAAAAAAGCGGTTATTCCGGTAGCTGGTTTGGGCACACGGACCCTTCCTGCTACTAAGGCTATACCTAAAGAAATGCTACCTGTAGTAGACAAACCCCTAATTCAATATATTGTAGAAGAGGCCCTGGCTAGTGGAATTGAAGAAATCATATTAGTTACCCGTCAAGGAAAAGACAGTATAGAAAATCATTTTGATAGTGATTATGAATTAGAAACTCTTTTGGCCCAAAGGGAAAAGGGTGAGACATTAGCCACCATTAAAAATATTGTGGATATGATAAACATTATCTCTGTCCGTCAGAAACACCCTCTGGGGTTGGGACATGCTATTTTATGCGCCAAATCCTTGATATTTAATGAACCTTTTGCTGTGCTCTTGCCCGATGACTTAGTAGATAGCGAAACTCCTTGTATTGGCCAGCTTCTAGATGTATACCAAGAAACAGGGTCTCCGGTAATAGCAGTAGAGCGAATCTCTCCTGAGGAGATTTGGCGATATGGTGTGATTAATCCTGAAGAAGAAAGAGAACGTCTTTACAGAGTTAAAGGTTTAATAGAAAAACCTAGGCCAGAAGAAGCACCTTCTGATTTGGGAGTGATTGGTCGGTATGTATTAATACCTCAAATCTTTGACATTTTAGAACACATTCCCTTTGGACGAGGTGGGGAATTACAGTTAACTGATGCTTTACATAGACAGACCCAAATGAATAGTGTTTATGCTTATGAGTTTGAAGGAAAACGCTATGATGCTGGGAATAAATTGGGTTACTTAGAAGCCAATGTAGTCTTTGGCCTGAAACACCCTAAATTAGGAAAGGCCTTTAAGGAGTTCTTGAAGGAAATAATTATTCGCTAGGCTAATATACACACAATATGGAACCTATCTGGACACCAAAAAAGTGAAATGAGTGGGGGATGAGGTAAAATATGGTTTGGATAAGGCTTAATTGCCTACACCTATTAAACCCTTTCTTTTTCCAAAAATAAATATGGGTTTCCACTGGGCTTTTTGAAAATCCGAGTAAGTTCTGGGGCACGCCTCAAACCCCTTTTAGAACTAAGAACCCACTAAATACAAGGGTGGGATAAAAACCTTTCTTATCCCAAGGGGAGTTATTTTAAAAACTCCAATAATGCTTTTGCCTTTTTACTGTCCTGTATATCTAATATCACTTTCATAACTTACTCCTTTTGCTTTCCATATTTTAACAAAAATACCATACATAACTGAATTTTCCAAATTAAAGGAAAAAAGCAGATACTGTCAGGCTGTTGAAAAAGTCATTTTTTCTTTAGACCAGTTCATAGGCTAACAAAAGCAAAATATTATCCGCAGGCCTGCCTGGGGGCAGCCAGGAGTGTTAAGGTATAATCCCAAACTACTTAATTTCCTGCTTGCTGTGCCAGACGCGGAGGATGTGAATCTCTGAACTAACTACACGATAGACAACTCGATACGGAGGAACAATGACTTCTCTCAGGGCTGGACTTTGAAATTCTGGAACCACTCGTCCAGATGTGGGAAAATCTTTGAGGCGTTCTACCTTGTTTCTGATGGTCTTGATCATGTTTTCAGCGGCAGATGGATTATCCTCAGATATTGTTCTTTTGATATTGTTCATGTCCTCTATGGCAAGGTGTGTCCATTTCAGCTTTTTCTTTGGCACTGTATCAAAGCCCCAGTTTTTTCATTGCTTCAGCGTGTGAAATCAATTCCCCTTTTTCGGCAGCTTCCATCCCTTTTACTATGGCTTCCATAAAGGCAATTTTTTCCTGTTGCTTCTCAAACTCGGATACCTCCAGAAGCACAGCCACACCACGGCCTCTTTGAGTAATCAGAATGGGTCTTTTAGTTGTCTTGACTTGATTGATGATCTCCGCCCCTTTTGCTCTTAGGTCAGATATGGGTTTTATATCTTCACTAAATTTTATTCTTTGCATTTAAGCCTCCAACTAATTGTAGTTTTAATGGTATAATTAAAATATCATTAGAGAATACCCTTTGTCAAGGCGAGTAAGCCGGATAAAATTTCTGGCAGCCTTTATAGAACTGCCGCCCCAAACTTCCTTATTTTGACTTCTTCTACAGCTAAAGCCGCAGAATTCTGAAGGTCGAGCTGCCTTCACAACCTCGTCTTTAATATAGGCGAGGGATTCGGTGCGCAGCCTCTATTAAGTGTTTATTCCACTCATGAGAAACTCCCACCAGGCCAGTTGGGGGACAGTAGATGGTTTTTAAGAGATGCTTTGAAAATAAAAGTTTTTAAATAAAAGGGTTTTTGTCATTCATCCCACGACTGAAGTAATGGGCTTTCTGGTGGAAGCTTTGGTAAATAGAGTGGGTTAGATAAAAAGTCACCATTTATTAGAGAGATGTTTCCAACCACTCAACGCTAACAATCTTTTCAATTTGTTTAAAGTCAGGGTCTCCAGTAATGATGGTTGCCTTTTCCTTAATCGCAGTAGCAACCGCAAAACAGTCCGTGTATGACATGGGATATCGAGCCTTGATTTTTGCTGCGTGGATTACGTCTTGCAGGGTGTTTTTAACATTAGTTATGGGCAAGGCAGGCAAGATGACGGTTAAAAGGTATTCAACTTTTTCTAAACCTCACTTTTTGCAAGGATATAAAATGTTTCACCAATGGTAATATCATTCATTAATAGAAGGGTTTTATCTGATGAAAGAAGATTTTTCACTTTCTCCTAACCATCTTCCTGGCATAAATATGCCAGAAGGGGGAAAGAATTAAGCAATATTTTTTCTTCACGCCTTTTATCCTCATTTCGTTCTCTCAGTAATGCTCTTGTTAGTGAAGTCCCCTCTTTGAAAATCCCGCAGAAATACTCAACAGGGCCCTCTGGAAGTGGTTCTATTACAATATGGCCTTTTACCATCTTTAAAAGTAACTTCTGTTTTGGCTTTATGCCAAGGGCATCTCTTACCTCTTTTGATATTACTAACTGTCCTTTTGATGATAGAGTAGATATTGGCATTTCTTACCTCTATTTATTAGTCTTACTTTATTATTAAGTACAACTATTTTGCACTATTTGTCAAACTTTCAAATCTTTTATTTACTCCCAGTTTCCATAAAATACATAGACAGTTACAGTTATTACAGTATCACCTTTTTACTAAGGAAAATGTGACAAATAAGAAGAAATAATTGTCCCCTCCCTATCTCTTGCACTTACGCAAAAGGGGAAGTTTTTCCCAAACCACAGCCATGTTGACCTATCCTTTTCCCTAGCTATTTTTATCTTATATTTTTTGATTCTTCATAGCTGATACAGCCATAATTTTCTTGACAAAGAAAATATTATATAGTATTCGAAAACTAAGATTCGGAAAATTCATTTTTTACAAAGTTCAAATAGTGTTAGGAATCATATTGGATGTAGCAATTGGACTTATTTTTACTTATGTGCTTTTGAGCCTCATTTGTTCTGGCATAGTAGAATTTTCATCG
>Ga0209410_1000892_pt1 | contig 14246 bp, 14 predicted proteins | sample Mar14436cmmetaG_FD_184135 | JGI IMG/M metagenome (GOLD analysis project Ga0209410, IMG submission 184135) | Marine hydrothermal vent microbial communities from Guaymas Basin, Gulf of California to study Microbial Dark Matter (Phase II) - Marker... ... | reverse complement strand
GTCGGGGCTCAGCTACTCATCTGTTTTGCATCATCTACATCTAATGGAGAAGGAGCATATAGTCGCCAGGAGCGATAAGAGACCGTACAGATGGAGATTAACGGGTGCAGGCCAGAAGAGATTAATTGAGATCTTCAAGAAGTAAAAGCATATAAAAATAATCTGCCAGACGCCTAGTCTATCCCGAAAACCATAATTGCTTAATATGCCTCTCTATGTGATTGGCGATGATCTTGTAGTATTCTTCCTCATGATCGATCAACACCCTTTTTATTCGATCCCGGAAGAGCCAACTTCCATCTTCTCTACGTGCAGTTAATATAGAACCGTAAGTGACGTGAAGCACCTGTCTTCCGTGCCTACTGTCAAGATACGTCTTTTCGAGTTCATCATCTGCAATCTCACTTGGGGATGGAATCTTTGACGGATCAGTGCTGAGATGGTAAGTTCTCCTATCCCTCTCAAACCTCCTTATGCTATAGTCAATTATCTCACGGAATAATCGCGGGTCATATCTTGCTATGATGCGTAGTGACTCTAAGTAGCTCGTCCCAGAAGTTTTCAGATGTATCATGTCTCCCCCATGTCTGCCCAAGATAGGGTATATTGAGAATTTGTCACTTCCAGAATGGATGCTAAGCTTGTAAGGCCCAAACTTCTTGGCTATGAGAACATGATATATGAATGTCTTCTCAAACTCTTTTAGATCGCCGATGTAATCTATTGCTTTCTCGAATCTCCCTACAAATCGGAGGGCTAACCCTTGAACGTGAATATTTAATCTTTTTAGTTCTAGTGCTATGAAGAGATGCTCAAGTAGATTTGTAGGCGTATCAGTCTCGTCAATGGATAGTTCTAAATCGTATCTTCCACCATTAAATAACTTGTCTAGGAGGAGCTTCAGCCTTAAGGTATGAGCGATCGCGGCTGAATATTTAACAGCGGCTCTTAGCAGATCCTCTTCTGAGAAGGATAATTTCAGCGAATATCTCTCATCAGAAGATTCGATCGTGAATTCCCTTTCTGTATAAATCCTGAAGAGTTCGTCTTCTCTGCACCTAAGTTCATCCCAAGGTAGGCGTTTAAACTTCTCCTTGAGGGTTTCGAGGCTATACTCGTCAGCTTCATCATCAACATAGTCCGATGGATCTATTGTATACATCGTGAAGCCTGCCTCAAATGTCTCTTTAACATCCTTTTCAGTCTTTAAATGATCAGCGTCAGCTGCAAATCCTCCTTTGTAGCCTTCTTGAAAGACAGCCCATGTAACGTCGTCCAGAACTTCCCTAGGAGATCTTCCAGTTCGCTTCATCTCCCGAATCGACTGTTGGGCGAGAACCGGGAATACTCCGTATTTACGTATGGCTCTAATATGGCCTGGAGTGGCTAATCCTACTCTATCGCCTGTTCCTATCGCCGGTGTTAAACCCATTACACGAGGTTTGGTGAATGGGAAGATCCTGCGTAGCTCAGAGGCATTATGGGAATTGCAAGGACAAACTTTATAGTTTAATTTTTCGTTTATTCCGCCCTCTTCGTCACAGATGAATCTTCTGTGGAGAATATCATGACTTTCTGAGGGATAGATCATGACGAGCTTCCGATCGTACTCTTCCCTAATCAGGAAAAAGACAGTATTGTTCTTCTCAGTTATGGATGAATCGTAAATCTTTATGACACGTCCATTCCTTGCGAATACGTCTCTAAATCTTCGAACTCTATCATTCATTTATATCCCGTCCGCTAATTTATCTGAAGCACATTATAAGCGTTAAAAGATATTGATGCATAATAGTTCTTGATGGCGAACTTGGAGGTGAAGTGCATGAAGAGGCTATTTAAGAGCGTAGGACTTAAAGAGGGCTACACGCGTATAGTTTCACCTGAAAATTCCGAGCTTAAATACATCGAGTTTGGCAGGATCTTCCTGCCGGAGAAAGATGATGGATACTCTAATATGACTGGAAATCGGGAGGTTGTCCTCACAATATTCGGAGGTAAATGCACAGTTCACGTCGAGACTGCCTCGCAGAATGTAACTTATGATTCTATCGGTTATAGACGTAGCGTCTTTCTAGGTAAACCCACAATGCTGTATATTCCGCCGAACGCCAAATATGAGATAATAGCTGAATCAACATTGGAGATAGGTCTTTCCTCCGCTCCAAGCAGCTCAGATTATCCACCAGTTCTCGTGAAGCCCGAGGACGTCATCGAGAATGAGGTTGGAGCTTGGAACTGGAAAAGAACGGTATACACCGCTATCGGGGAGAATGTGAAGGCTCAAAGACTGATAGTAGGAGAGACGTTTAACCCGCCTGGAAACTGGTCGAGTTATCCCCCGCATAAACACGACACGAGAGGCCCATCTGAAGCTAAATTGGAGGAAGTATACTTCTTCAAGATTAATCCGCCTAACGGCTTTGGACTGCAAAGAATATACACGGCTCCAGATGATGAGGAGCCCTTCGATGAAGTATTCCTACTAGAAAATGATGCTACTGTTGTCATTCCGCGCGGTTATCATCCAGTCGTTGCAGCTCCCGGCTGTCAGCTCTATTACCTTTGGGTGCTCGCGGGCGATGAGAGAAGATATGGAGCATGGTCTAATGATCCAAGATACGATTGGCTGAAGAGTTGTGAATTGATAATTAAGAACGCAATTGAAGCTTAATGGTCATCTACCCTTAATTTTTCTCTGATTATCCGTATTGCCCGTTTAATCACCGCTTCATAATCTCCTATCCCATCAACTCCTGCCGCAGTTGAGTGACCTCCTCCCATACCATGGAAATACTCACCCAGCGGCTTAGCTAGGTCTCTTCCTAAGTGAAAACCCGTCTTCCTAAAAAATTCAGGATCGGATCTTATGCTTATCTGTAGTCTATCATTTTTTTGGCCTACAATTAATGCTAGATGCGCACCCATCTCGACTAGGGCTCGAGCGGCTGATGCCTGAAATGAGCTCACATGGGAGAACACTATAAGCCAATCATTTATGCGCATTAGCTGCATTCTCCTGCAAGCCTTAAGTCTGGCTATGCGCTCTGAAAGATCCAATGGGACTGATAGACGAGAAAGGATTTGTTGGGCGTCAACGCCTAAGTCTATAAGCGCCGCTGCAACCTTAAATGTATTAGACTTTGCAAGCACAAAATGCTTAGTGTCGAATGCTATTCCCAAAAATATCGCTTGAGCTTCCTCCTTTGATGGTTTAATATTTGCTTCCTCATAAAATCTATAGATTATCTCGCATGTTGAAGATGCATTTTCGTCGCAGACAATTATGGATGCTATTCGTTCAGTCTCAGGATGGCTCGCATGATGATCAATGACTATGAGAGGAGCAGTTGACTTCTTCACTTCTTCCTCCCAAGGTCCAAGCTGCTTGATCGTGTTAGTATCTAGCATTATGATGATATCTGCTGGGAGCTTCGGATGATCAACTGTTACTTCTACTGGTAGAAGATCCAGTATGGACCTAGAGAGCTTATTTATTCCTTCAGGGGAGGCTATTTCGATCTCTGCCCACTTATGTATGCGCCTAAGAAGTCTCTTGAGGGCGAAAGCAGAGCATAGGGCATCCGGATCAGCATTTTGATGGCAGAGGAGGAGTATCCGCCTTGGAGATACCTCTTGAATTAAGGATTTGATTGCTTGGAATGACAAGATATTTCCCTCAAATAATCTTCAGCCGTCTTGAAGGCTGCATTAACAGCCCCCTTAACTAGCTTCTCAACATCGATGTCTCTGAGAATAGGAGAGAGCCTCACCTCCACATCTACTCTAAGATTTAATGTCTCAGAGTCCATCGAGTCTACTGATATAGATATATCCGAGATTCTCCTTTTAGGAACCCTCGAAGTTATGTATCTTCGGGCAGCCTCTTCCGCTATTTCGCATAGCCTTTCCAATTGCTCATAGGTTAGCCTCATCTTTCTCATTAAGCGGATTCACCGTTACTGCGGTGAGAATGGACGTAGATCCCGCTGAAGCTTTTCATTGAGTTCCTTAATTTGGCTTCTAATTCTCTCTTCTTGCTTACCGAGAACAGAGACTCTCATATTCGCTAATTCCTTCCTCTCCTTAAGCTCCTCCGTTACCTTAGACTTTTCAGTCTTGATGAGTAGGGAGCCTACAGACTTATATATGACACCGTCATCCGGGGTCTTCTCAAGCTCCTCAAGGGCCTTATCAACCTCTAAGAGTTCAAGCTCAACTTGTTGCTTCTGAACTAGTATGTTCTGGAGGGTTTGCTGTAGCTGCTGTAGCCTTAACAGTCTCTCCTGAACAGCTGGTGGAAGCTTAATCTCATCGCTCATCCTTGACATTCACCCTTATTAAATTCTCATCATAAATACGTAATGCATCATTTAAAGCGTTTTCCTCAGAGGATAATTCGATTAAAACATCATGGATTACTCAGTTGAATCTTGCAGCGTAAAAATTTATGGAGAAATTATACATCGCTATCATCGATTCCATCAGTTTATACAAAATAAATCCCGCAATAAAGTAACACTTAATTATGATAGAACTGAAGTCTCTTGAAAAGTTTCGGGCGAGAGCACATTATGAAGCAGCTCATACACAATGGAATTCTAATTCCGAAGTATGAGTGGAAGCGACTTCATATACGAGTGAAAGGTAAGAGGATACTGCTATCTCCGAAACAGGAGGAAATGGCGATTGCTTGGGTAAAGAAGATGGGGACAGAATATGCTAACGATAAAGTTTTCGTCAGAAACTTTTTTAACGACTTCTGTAAGGCGCTTGGCCTAAATGAGACTTTAAGCCCAGAAGACTTCGATTTTTCGGAGATCATAGACTACATAGAGAAGGAAAAGATGCGGAAGGAGCAGTTGACGAAAGAAGAGAGGAAACGTCTGAGAGAGCAGAAGAAGGCTGAAAGAGAGGCTCTGAAGGAGAAGTATGGCTATGCGATTGTTGATGGTGTTAAAATGGAGATAAGTAATTTCGTGGCCGAGCCATCCTGCATCTTTATTGGACGTGGAAAACATCCCAAAAGGGGGAGGTGGAAGGAGGGTCCAAGTGAGGAGGATATAGAACTTAATCTCTCTCCGGATGCCCCTAGACCTCCGGGAAATTGGAAGGCGATCGTCTGGAAGCCTGATGTTATGTGGATTGCAAGATGGAGAGATAAGTTATCTGGAAAAATGAAATATGTCTGGCTGGCTGAAAGCAGCGAGCTCAAGCAAAAAAGGGATATTGAGAAGTTCGATAAGGCGATGGAGCTCAGAAGGAACATCGAGAGAGTAAAAGAACATATCATGAAGAATTTAGATGCAGATGATCCCATTAGGAGGAAGACTGCGACTGTATGTTATTTGATCGATAGGCTCAAGATAAGGGTTGGGGATGAGAAGGATCCAGAGGAGGCGGACACCGTTGGAGCATCAACCTTAAGGCCGGAACACATAAAATTCGGAGATGACGGGACAGTAACATTCAAGTTTCTGGGAAAAGACTCCGTTCCTCACATCTTTAAAGTTAATCTTCCAGACATCGTCATTAGAAACTTAAAGGAATTCTCGGCTAATGCTAGGTCGTCAATATTCGATGGAGTCAACTCGAAGCGTGTAAGCGAGTTTTTAGACGAGGTGCTCACAGGACTCTCAGCTAAGGTCTTCCGCACATACTATGCCTCAAAAGCAGTTGAGGAGAAGCTCTATGCCACCCCCGTCAAGAGGGATGATCCAGACTACGTTAAGAAGTATGTGGCGGCCCTAGCAAATCTTGAAGCCGCAAAGGTATGTAATCATCGCCGCAAGATCCCGAAGACTTGGAGGGAATCGCTGAATAGAAGGAGAGAGAAGCTGAAGGAGAGGATGCAGAAGGCTAAGGAGAGAGAGTTGAAGATCAAGGAGAAGATTAAGGATAAGAGGATGCAGTATGTTGAGCGCCTCAAAAAATATAAGGAAAGATTAGAGACGATGGAGAAAAAACTCATCGAGCTAAAACAGCAGATATCTGAGAGGGAGAAGAGCGGAAGATCCACTAAAACACTGAGAAAAAGAGCGTCAAGCCTTAGGAAGAAGATGAGAAGGCAGAGGGAGATGATCAGGAGGCTTAGGGAGAGATATAGGGAGCAGCTGAGAAAGCTTCAAGAGAGACTTGCAAGGCTCAAGGAGAGGGAACGCATATACATAGAGAAGGCGAAGCTCCAAATCGATATTAAAGCCAAGACTGGAAACTATAACCTGAATACCTCGCTTAAGAGCTATATTGACCCTAGAATATATTATCGGTGGGGAGAGGCCGTCGGATTCGATTGGAAATTATATTACCCGAAGTCACTTCAAAAGAAGTTCTCTTGGGTTGAGAGATGCGTGGAGAGCAAATGAGATCAGCGGCCTGAGATCATCTCATACGGAATTGTTTTGCCGAGAAATTCTGGAGGGCCATTCTTTTCCTGACCATACCTTACTAAAGGCTTTGTGAGATGCCTCTGTGAACGCGGAGATGTGATGTATAGTCCCAGCTTCAGCTTCCTTGGCCTTTCAGAAGCGATCTTTTTTAGATCTCTACCGTGAAATCCGCACTTCTTGCATTCAAAGCCCTTCCCCCTACCCATCGACTTCATCCTCTTGCCGCAGATGGGACACCGAGGATTCCGATAGATGAGATCCGGCGCGAGCTTTAGGATTCTTATCTTCTCAGCATTTATGGTTAATGGATTCCCCGACGAAGGCGGGCGGACTCCACCGTAAACCTCAACGACATCGCCCACAATCAATTTCTTCGCTATCTTCCGTAATACGCCTGTGGGCTCGTAGGCTGCGCAGTCAACCTCTCCAGTCTCATCCTTAATCTTGAATATCACATGTCCACCATGGATCGTCCTCGGCTTCTCTGAGACTACTCCCTTAACTCTCACCGGATTATATGGCTTGATCTCGCTGATAGTTGACGCTCTTACTAAATGAGCATCCGTTCCCTGATTCGTTCTGAATATCACCCATCGCTCTATGGGTTCCCTTGAAATTACGAGTTCATGGCCGCGTCTAACGGCTTCAGCCGTCTCCCCCCTTATGCCATAGAGAACCGGGTCAGGTCCATGCGGGGTTATGAGGACCCTGCCCTCTTCATAATCGAAGTTATTGAAGACTAGACTGCCCAGTTCCTTATCCATTCTGATAACTGATTCCGCATCGATCTTTCGTTTCGTTCCGCGATTTTCCGGAACTCGATAGGCAAGAAGCTCATAAGTATAGTCGTCTTTGAGCTCTTCTCCTATAGCTGCTAAACCCCCAATTATCCCCCTTCCCCTCTTGAATCCAATGGCCTCGGCATGATACTTCTTTATGAGGCTTAAAGTCTCATCCATGCTCACAAGTCCAGTTATAGCCCTTCTTGAAAAATCTCTAATCTCATTTGGCACATCTCCGTATAGAAAGACTATTCCCGGGTCGGTTCCTTTATACTCAAGATCAGCATTCTCCTCTATAGCTTGAATAACGCATTCCCTTATCTCATCTAACAGAGACTCCTTGCATTCAATTCTTAGGCAGAGAGCTCCATTCCCCCTGGTCTTCCATGGAACATTCGGATTTAATCTTATCAGTCCGGGATAATCGAGGAATGATGCTCCAAGCTCATGTAGCCTCTCAACTAGCAGAGCCGCTATGTATGTTGTGCATCCTCCACGAGGAGAGTCAGTATCATCGAATCCAATATTTAATTTCATTCACGTCCCGATCCTAAGAAGCAGATGTCCCAAAGAGGCATTTTATTTCTTTAGGCGGAAGGGAATAAATTAAGTTTGTCGGAGCATATTGAAAATCCTTATTAATGAATTATGACTTTATGATTTCTTGCCGGATGAGGAAAAGGCATTTGTTTGATTGTGGATGATAGATCAGAGTTAAGCCGACGGCAAAGAACCTCCTCTCATTCTTTAAGAGCGGGCCAGATCTATTCTGCTAATATTTTAGCTCTTGACACTTTTGCTAGGCATCTCATGGGATGGTAAGGGCTAAATATTGATAAGATGGAGTTTCCATTCAAGAAGTGATGGTGAGGTTGAATGATAAAGATTGGCTGTGCGGCATATTCGTATCGGGATTACCTCAAGGACGGAAGGATGAAGTATGAAGATTTCATTGAGGAGGCATATAGGATAGGGCTTGACGGCATCGAGATGACGCTATACTGGCTTCCAACTAAAGAGGCTTCGTACTTCAGAAGGATTAAGAGACTTGCGCTCTTTAGGGGCCTGCCGATTTCATGCGCTGGGATCTCCACGAACCTCTGCGTTCCAAACGTATCTGAGAGAGCGAAGGTTGTTGAGTCCATTAAAGAGGGACTGAGGATCGCCCATGAGCTTGGAGCTCCATGCCTTCGCATATTTGGAGGTGAGGTTCCAAGCGGATACTCGGATGCCGACGCTATGGGATGGATAGCAGAAGCGATCAATTCGTGCCTAAAGGATGCCGAGGATAATGGCGTAGTTATAGCCCTTGAGAATCACGGCGGCATCACCGCCAACGCAGATAATGTGATTGGGATCATTAAGAGTGTGGACTCGCCGTGGTTTAGAGTAAATCTCGACCTTGGCAATTATAGAGAATCTACTTACGAGGAGATCTCTAAGACTGTTCCATATGCCGTTCATGTCCATGCTAAGGTGAGCGTTGGAGGCAAGAAGATCGATTACTACAGAATTAAGGAGATCCTTGAGTCTGGCGGCTATAATGGCTTTCTGTCTATAGAGTATGAGGAGAAGGAAGATCCGAAGATTGGAATTCCGAAATTCGCTAAGCATCTGTTTGAGGTGTTCTCCTAAACATTTCGGTGGTTAAGGATATGGATGAAAGAGTTAATGTTGGAATAGCCGGGCTTGGAAGAAGCGGATGGAACATTCACGCGAGGCTTCTCGCGGAACTACAGGATAAATACAGGGTTGTAGCGGTCTCCGACCCAATAGACGATAGAAGGAGAGAAGCCGTTGAGAAGTTTGGATGCAAAGCGTATCCAGAATTTGAGGGTCTCATAGGAGACGAAGATGTGGAGTTGGTAGTTATAGCTACACCAACACATCTTCATGCTCCATATACGATAAAGGCTCTGGAGGCGGGAAAGAATGTAGTCTGCGAGAAACCGATGGCTACAAATCTGAGGGAGGCTGACATGATGATAGAGACCGCAAAGAAAACTGGGAAGATATTAACGATATTCCAGAATAGCCTGTTCGCTCCTGACTACTTAAAAGTTAAGGAGGTAATACAATCAGGGAAGCTTGGACGTATAGTCTTGGTAAAGATCTATAATCAAACGTTTAGTAGACGGTGGGATTGGCAGACGCTGAAGAGGTTTGGTGGAGGGGAGCTAAGGAATTATGGGGTTCACCTTATAATTCAGGCTCTTCAACTAATGGGGGAGAAGAAACCGGAGGTTTTCTGTGATCTACAGAGAACCCTAACGCTGGGGGACGCTGAGGATCACGTAAAGTTGATCTTGAAGGCTCCGAACTCGCCTTTGATCGATATAGAGGTTACATATGCATGCGCCTATCCTCAGAGCCGCTGGCTCATAATGGGTACGCGGGGAGGCCTAACGGGAAGCTCCGAGTTTCTGAGATGGAAATACTTCAACCCTGAGGATCTCCCTCCCAGAAAGGTTGAAGTGGAACCTACTCCAGACCGCAGTTATAATGTTGAGGAGATACCTTGGAAGGAGGAGAGCTGGAGCTTAAAGGAGGATCATCAATCCGCAGGAATAACCTTTTATAAGAAGCTCTATAAGGCGTTACGTCACGGAGCGTCCATCCCGGTCTCTCCAGAGCTCGTTCGTAAGGTTATGTGGGTAATAGAGAGATGCTTCGAGCTATGCGGAGCGTAAAGCATCCGAGGAGAACTAATATATCTATCCCAGAAGATCCCGTCAGGAATCCATCTATTTATTAGACTGTTCTCTTCTTGAACTCTCTTCCAACGATCATGGTTGATGTGTATGTTATGCTTGGTATTGTTCGAATCTGCTCTGTGGCCGAATCTAGCTCCTCAAGATCCTCAGCGTATAATTCAACTATCAAGTCGTATTCGCCATATACTATGCAGACTTCTGAGACGAAGGGGTACTCGGCGATCCTCCTGCAAGTCTCCCTCTCGCTTCCGGAGCTAACCTTACAGAACACGTAAGCCCTTATACCATTCAATTTTGATCCTCCAATTTGATCCTTGCTGACTAGAAGAAGTCTACTCCGAAGTCTTCGGCAGCCCCTCTATTACGATCATCGTTAGTGTGGAGCGTACCTTCTCGATCTTTCTTATGCGCCAAGTTATGATATCCTTAAGTTCATCCATTGAGTCTGCTTTGACCTTAGCTATGATATCGTATACTCCGTAGACGCTGTAGGCCTCCTTAACACCCTTTACCTTCTTGAGTTCATTTAGGACCTCCTTTTCAGATCCTATCTCAGTATTTATCAGAACGAAGGCGATGGGCAAGCCCTTCTCAACCCTTTCGTTTAATGCCAAATTGGTTTCCCCTATCGAATAAACGATCAGACCTTTCTCACTTAAATATTTTCGCCATTCAGAGGCTGAGGGATAGCCTTATCAATATACATGTCCTATCATTGAGGGGGATAGGAGACTTGGGTCTGCATCGTAAATTTAAGGTTCAGATCCGTCTGGTTGAGGAGAGGGAGAAGGATTACTGGTTCGATATGAGCCTCAGATCCCTAAGGGAGGGTAGGGTGCGGTATTATCGGGTAAGGGATATATTGACTGGGGAGTGGCTATTTAAGGTCTGCAGGGATGAGGAGATGAAGAGGGTGATAGTTAAGGCTCTTAAATGTCCGGCTGGCGGAGGCTTCGCTCAGCTCGAGGGTAAAACCATGCTCTTCCAGAAGGGGCTAATAGAGGGATATTATTACGATGTGATCTCGCTTTCATACGTTGATGAGGATAATCGCCTAAGAAGAATGTTGCTGAACAGCATAGATGAAGTTCCTGAAATGATCAGGGAGGGCTTCAGGGTCATGGAGTATGCGGAGGCCGTTGGAGGCGTGCGTGGAGGAAAGAAGGTTGTGGTTCTCTGTGAAGAGAACGATGAAAGAGGCATGATACTTCTCTTCCTCATGGAGAGAGCTTGGCCGATACTGAAGGCCTCTCCGGAAACGTTAATGAAGGCCTCATCGCTCCTTCGGCTAATTAAGGCTCTTGAAAAGGCAAGACTGGAGGAGGTCTATGAGTCTGCTGAACGTCAACTCAGCCTTAAAAAAGAAGTTGTTGACGCTTTGCTTAGCCTCTTAGAGGATGAAGGCTTAATTCACAGGCTTGAAGATTATGTGAAAACGAAAGATTAACATTAAATTATCGACATATTGGTTTTGCAGTCTTCAGATCAAGATCTTAGCGTATGGAGGCGTATAGTTTGGGTTCAGACGTACCGGTCATAACTACTAGGGAGATGCGTGCCTTAGATATGAACGCTGAGTATTTCGGCATATCTAGGCTTCAGCTCATGGAGAATGCTGGTAGAAATGTAGCCGTTGAGATAGCGGCCCGATTCCGTCCGAAGGAAACTACAGTCGCAGTTTTCTGCGGGCTTGGCGGAAATGGCGGGGATGGATTTGTGGCATCTCGTCATCTAGCATGCTTCGGCTTTGATGTGCATGTGATCCTGGCTGGAAGATCCACGCGTATAGCAGATGAGAATGCTAGAAGGAATTGGGAAGCCCTAAGATCGCTGAGAAGATCAATCCGCATATACGAAGTTACGGATTCATCGGTTATCCCTGAAGTTAAGGCGGATGTTGTCGTTGATGCCCTCTTAGGAACTGGATTGAGGGGTCCTCCGCGTCCGCCAATCTCTCAGATGATTAAGATGATAAATGAGATGGATGCCTTCCGAGTTGCAGTTGATGTTCCAAGCGGAATAAATTCTGAATCTGGGGAGGTTCTGGGCGAGGCCGTTAAGGCGGATCTGACGGTAACATTTCATAAGGCTAAGCCTGGGCTTCTAAAGGCTGAAGAATACGTTGGGGAGCTCATAGTTAAGCATATTGGGATTCCCTCGGAAATCGAGAGGTTTGCAGGTCCAGGAGATGTGGTCGTAGCCTTGAAGCCTAGACGCCCAGAATCTCACAAGGGGGATTTCGGTAGGCTCTTAATAGTTGGGGGCAGCGAGACATACTCTGGCGCTCCTATGCTGTCGGCTCTGGCGGCCTTGAGGGCTGGGGTTGATCTGGCATATATAGCGGCTCCGAGAGAGACGGCGTATGCGATATCATCATTCTCTCCGGATCTGATAACTTTGAAGCTTGATGGCGAACATCTGAGCGGTGATGATCTGCCCGTGATAAGGAGGGTGCTTGAGGGGGCTACTGCCATGATAATAGGTCCAGGGCTTGGATTGCATAGAGAAACGGTGGATGCCGTGAGCCTCCTTATAAAAGAGGCTGAGAGATTGAGGATTCCAGTATTGCTGGATGCGGATGGATTGAAGGCCTTCGCTGAATCGAAGAGGAGGCTTGAGACGCCTGCTGTATTAACGCCTCATGCCGGAGAATATAGGGTGCTTACTGGATCGATTCTCCCGGATGATATTGATGAGAGGGCTGAGGCCGTCAGGAGGGCTGCTCAGGACTTGGACGCTGTGATCCTGCTTAAGGGTCATGTAGATGTCATATCTGACGGTTATAGGATAAAATTGAACTTCACTGGAAATCCGGGGATGACTGTCGGCGGAACGGGGGATGTTCTCTCCGGCATTGTGGGGGCATTCCTGTCTTGGGGAGCCGATCCTTTCGAGGCTGCTGTTGCGGGGGCATTCGTAAATGGCGCAGCGGGGGACTTCGTTAAAGCCGAGAAGGGGTATCATATGGTTGCATCTGACCTTCTAGAGTGGATTCCGAAGGTCATGAATGATCCGATGTCCCATCTTAACTTAAAGACCAAGTCCTCTAGGGTTTAATGGCTGTTCAGCGTGATCAGTCTTGTATTTTGATGTTCTTCTTCCCTCTGTTCTCTTTGTCATAATAGTCTTCTCGATGTTCCTTCAGAGGAGACTTGAGAAGAGGATGGCTTTTCTCATTGAGGAGTCGAGTATCAGCCTTCGTGAGGTATTTTTGATTGTTGTTTTTATGGGGGTTGCCGTTACGGCCATAGCGTTTATTCCAGGAATGGCGATCCAAATAATCTTCTTGGCGGCATACTCGTATGTGCTGTTTTTCTTCGTCTATGTAGCCTACAAGAAGTGGTATTTGGCTATTATCCCACCGATCATCTTTGTATACTCCTATCTTCACTACTGGAATCTGATAGTCTTTAATGTGTTTGCGGTGATATTCTGCATAATCATCACCATTTATGCAAGCGGTTTATTCTCTTGGCGGATGGTATGGATATTTGCTATTCTCTTGACTGTGATGGATGTCATACAGGTCTTCTTTACTGGGTTTATGGGTCAGTCAGCCGTGAAGATGATGAGGCTTAAGCTTCCAGTTCTGCTTTTGCTTCCTACATATCCGTATGGCCTAAATATTGGTTTGGGGATTGGAGATGTCTTCCTTGCAAGTCTACTCTCGATTCAGATGGCCTCCAGATATGGAGTGAAGGCTGGAATCTTGACGGCTGCAACGAATAGTCTGGCCATGTTCATCTTTGAGGTTGCATTGTTGAACACAATGTTTGCCCGGTTCTTTCCGGCGACTCTTGTGGTCATGGCTGGTTCAGCGTTTGGGCTATGGGCAGCATGTATGATGCGGAGAGAATAGTGGATGAGAAGCGGATTTTCAGTCGGTCCTGTTCTCTTCAATATGGCGTCTAAGTCTCTTTAGGCCCTCTCTTATGTCTTCCTCTGATGCTGCGTATGAGAATCTTAGATGTTCGCCTTCTCCTTCATTCTTAAATCCGAAGTGTATGTCGGAGAGGACTGCGACTCCGGCTTTGTAGAGGAGATCCTTCCTGAATTCTTCGGCGTCCTTTGCGCCGACGATCCTGCAGGCCTCTGTTATGTTGGGCCATACATAGAAGGCTCCGCCTGGCTTTAAGCATTTTATGCCTTCTATGTCGTTTAGGCCCTCAACGATTATGTCACGTCTCTTCTTGAATGTCTCAACCATCTTCTCAGTTTCATCCTGTGGCCCCGTCAATGCGGCTAGGGCTGCGTATTGGTTTGGATGTCCAGCGCATGAGTCTGTATTGGTGATCCATCTTGAGAGGTATGGGGCTAGTTTCTCATTTGCTGCGAATCCGATCCTCCATCCTGTCATGGCG
>Ga0209410_1000891_pt1 | contig 14249 bp, 12 predicted proteins | sample Mar14436cmmetaG_FD_184135 | JGI IMG/M metagenome (GOLD analysis project Ga0209410, IMG submission 184135) | Marine hydrothermal vent microbial communities from Guaymas Basin, Gulf of California to study Microbial Dark Matter (Phase II) - Marker... ... | reverse complement strand
AGCACACGCTCCTCCCGCTGGAGGCCGGGGCGAACCTTGCACTCCACGTTCTCCACCGCCACGCCCTCGCCGTAGGCGTACCGCACCATATCCTCGAACTCGGCGCGGTTGTCGATCCGGAAAAGCAACCGCTCCAGGACCTTCCTCGCGGGGAGGCCGATACAGCTGTCGCGAGGGATGCCGAAGAACCGCTCCACCGCTTTGTTGGCCCAGATGACCTTGCCCCCGGCATCGATGAGCACCACACCGGAGTCCATGGTATCGATGGCGGCCTCGATAAGGTAGCGGTAGCGGGCCTCCTCCTCGGCCAGCTTCCTCCGCAGTTCCATGACCTCCGAGCGGTCCAGGGCCGTCAATACCGCCCGCTTGGGGCTCAGGCGTCGGGCGTGGATCTCCACGGGGACGCTGTGCTGTCCTTCCGAGATGAACCGGAGCTCCACCCCCTGGATCCTCCCCAGGTCGAAGAGCTTGCGAAGTTCCTTGCGGAGCCGCCCGATGTCCTCGGGATGCACGTATTCGGAGAGGTGGAGGGTGTTCCGTGCCGGCCAGCCGAGGATGGTCCTGGATGCCCGGTTGCGGCGGATAACGTTCCCCTCCTCGTCCACCAGGTGCACGATGGTGGGGCTGTCATCGAAGAGGACCTCATTACATACCAGATCGAGCTTGTTTGGGGGACGAGCCGCGCTTTTGACACGGCGGCGCCACATGCCCATACCTCCTTCCACCAAGCCCACGACCCCGAAATACATCAGCCCCCCGATGGCGGGGATCCCGGGGTTTTCCCCCTGCAACAAGAGGATCGTGGCCCCAAGGGCCGCGCCCGCTCCCAGAAGCCCCCATAGCCATCCGGCGGTCGCGGCCAGGAAAACCAACACCGCGTATCCCCCTATAAGCATCCCGGGGCTCGTGGGAAGCTCCAGGGGACGGGCCAAGAGGGTGAGGAGGAAACCGGCGGCCAGAGCCACCCAGAGCAATACCTTCCCCCTTCCGATCCCCATAACGAACCGGTGGTACTTTGATGACACAAAAACCTCGGTGCAAGGACACCTGTCACCGCGAGAGGAAGAACTTGGCCCTCAGATGATGGTGGAGCTATCCACGGGAAGGGAGAAGGGCTCCACCAAGCGTTTGAGGTAATCCTCCTTTATGATCTTTATGCGACGGTTCTCCAGCGCGATGATCCCTCGGGATTCCAGTTCCCCTAGGGTCCGAATCGCCGTCTTGGAGGATACTCCGGCCATCTCCGCGAGCTCCCCCCGGGAAAGCTCTACCCCCAGCTTCCCCAGCGCCAAAATCAGGCGTGCCAGCCTCTCCTTGCTCGAGGCGTAGGAGCGCTCTGCGAGTTTGTTTTGGAAGGCCTTAAGCTCCAAGGACAGCCGCTCGAAGAAGCGGAAGATCACCTTGGGGTGGCGTTCGAGGAAGTAGAAGAAGTCCCCGCGTTCGATGAAGCCCACCTTGGAGGGCACCAGGGTCTTGGCGTAGGCGTTGTGCACAGTTTTATCGAAGAGGGTGGTCTCCCCTAGCATCCCCCCGGGGCCGACGATCTTGAGGATCTGGGACTTGCCCTTGGCGGACCGCTTCACCACCTTCACCGCTCCGGAAAATACAAGATAAAACCCGAAGGCCGGGGCTCCCTCCATGAAGATGAGCTCGTCCTGTCCGTAGTCGATGTGGCGGATCATGGAGGCGAGCTTCTCCAAATCGTCCTTTTTGAGATCAGCAAAGACCCTGAAATCTCTCAGCTCGATCATCCCCCCTCACCCGCACGCAGTCTAACGTGGGAGGCGATTCCAGTCAAACCTGGTGGCCTCTTGCGCACCTTGACGGGCGGGGAGGAGGGTCTATAGAATCGTCTTGATCCGCGCCGGGGTGGCGGAATTGGCAGACGCGCTGGACTCAGGATCCAGTGGGGCATAAACCCCGTGTGGGTTCGAATCCCACCCCCGGCACCAACCATGGACCTCTTGGGGGCCCGCGCCGCCATCTCCCGCGGCGATTTGTCTTTGGGGGAGCTCATCGATTCCCTCTGGGAACGCATCGGTGCCCTGGAGGAGACGATCCATGCCTTCCTTTCCCTTGCCGATCCCGCCGAGCTGAAGGAGGCCGAGACCGCTTTGGCGGAAACGCCACTGCGGGGGATCCCTATCGCCGTCAAGGACAACATCTCCACCCTGGGTTTCCCCACGACCTGCGGCTCGAGGTTCCTGGAGCGCTTCCGGCCCGTCTTCGATGCCACCGCGGTGGCGCGGCTCAAGAGCGCCGGAGCTCAAGTGCAGGGAAAGACGAACCTGGACGAGTTCGCCATGGGCTCCTCCACCGAACACTCCGCCTTCGGTCCGACCCGGAACCCTCACGACCCCGAGAGGGTGCCCGGGGGATCGTCCGGAGGGAGCGCGGCGGCGGTGGCGGCGGGCGAGGCCATCGCGGCCTTGGGAACGGATACGGGGGGTTCGGTAAGGCAACCCGCGGCGCTGTGCGGGGTGGTGGGGCTTAGGCCCACATATGGGCTTGTCTCGCGGTGGGGGCTGGTGGCCTTCGCCTCATCTCTCGATCAGATCGGGCCCATCACCCGCTCGGTGCGGGACTGCGCCCTGATCCTCTCCATCATCGCCGGCCACGACCCCCGGGACTCCACCTCCCTCCCCGTGGAGCCCCGGGACTACACCCAGGACCTCGAGGGCGGGATCGAAGGTTGGAAGTTCGGGCTTCCGCGGGAATACAGGCCCAGGGAGCTCGGGCCCGAGGCCCTTGCCCTCATCGACCACTGGGCCTCCGCCATCGAGGAGCTAGGGGGCGAGGTGGTGGAGATCTCCCTTCCCCTCACCGAGTACGCCCTGCCCACTTATTACCTCATCGCCTCCGCCGAGGCCTCTGCGAACCTCGCCCGGTTCGACGGGGTTCGCTACACCACCGTCTCCGCCGAGGGAACGACGGCCAAAGAGATGATCGCCACCTCCCGCACCCTGGGGTTTGGGCGGGAGGTGAAGCGCAGGATAATGCTCGGGACCTTCGCCCTCTCGGCGGGCTACTACGACCGTTACTACGGCAAGGCCCAGAGGGTCAGGACCCTAATCGCCAGGGAGTTCGAGAAGGCTTTTGAGAACGTGGACATCATCTTCGGCCCCACTTCCCCCACCCCGGCGTTCAGGCTCGGAGAAAAGAAGGACCCCATCGCTATGTACCTCTCCGATGTCTTCACCCTGCCCTCGGCCCTGGCCGGGGTCCCGGCCATTTCCATCCCGGGGGGGGAGATCGGGGGCCTTCCCTTCGGATTGCAGCTCATCGCCCCCAGGCTCGGGGAGGGGAAGCTCCTGCGGGCCGCCTATGCCCTGGAAGGTGCCCTTTCCCGATGAGGGAGTTGATCGACGCCGCCTCCGGGTTCCTCGGACTTCTTCGGAAAAACCCGGGGATGAACCCTGAGGAGCTCCTGGAACTCTGGGAGGAGTTCCACCGTGAAAGGCATCCCGACCTTTTCCGGAAGCAGGTGGAGTGCCACGCGGCGGAGGGGTTCGATTGGCGGGAGATCGCCCGGAAGCGGGTGTTCCCGGGGCTCCCCCGACGCCTCCCCCTCATGGAGGCCGCCGCGGGAACCCTTCCCGGGGTGTGGGAACGCGTGTTGGGACAAGCGGGGGAAAACCTTGGATTTCAGGAGGAGGTCCTCGGGGTGGTGTACGTGGGGATCGGCTGCGGCGCCGGCTGGGCCACCGAATACGGAGGAGTTCCGGCGGTCCTCTTCGGGCTCGAGATGATCGCGGAACTTGAGTGGCATACCCCGGAGCGCCTGGAGGGCCTCTGCGCCCACGAGCTCGGCCACGTGATCCACCAAGCTTGGCGGGGCGAGCCCTTGGAGCCACTGGAGGAGCGGCCGGCGGGGCTCCTCTACACCGAGGGGTTCGCCCAGAGGCTCGAGGGCCTGATCCTGGGGCGGGAGAGCTTCCACCAGGCGGCAGGCCCCGATTGGCCCGAACGCTGCCGAGAGTTGCTCCCCGATGTCGCCCGGGAGTATCTCGGGCGCCTGAACGGCGGTGACGTCCGGGAGTTCTTTGGTTCCTGGTGCGACTTCCGGGGGTTGAGGTACACCGGTTACTTCCTGGGCCACATGTTCGTCCGCCACCTCGAGGAGGAGATGTTCCTGCGGGAGATCGCGGATCTCGGCCTGGCCGAGATCGAGGATCGCGTCCGCAGTTTCCTGGGAGGCCTTTAGGGGTTCGTCGCCAGGAGGCCGAGGACGACGAACCCCAAAGAGAGGAGCCACAGCCTGACCACCACCACCGGCTCGGGCCAGTTGGGGCTGCGCAAAAGATACCGCCACGGGACCTCCCCCTCCTCCAGGTGGTGGTGGAGGGGCGACATCTTGAGGACCCGGACCCCGAGGAGCTTGAACGAGAAGACCTGGGCGATCACCGAGAGCGCCTCCACCACGAAGATCCCGGCGAAGAGGGGGAGGAGGAGGATCCCACCCGAGGCGGTGAAGATCCCGAAGATAAGCCCCCCGAGGAACATGGAGCCCACATCGCCCATGAAGACCCGCGCCGGATATGCATTCCACCACAGAAAACCCATGAAGAGCCCGGCCCCGAAGAGCGCCAGCGCCACAAGCTCCGGGTAGCGGAACGCCAGGGCGAGGCTTCCCAGGAGGATGGAGACACCGCAGCCTGCCGCCAGGCCGTCCAGGCCGTCGGTGAGGTTCGCCCCGTTGGTGGTTCCCCAGAATCCCAGGAGCACCAGCAGGAAAAGCGAGGGGGCCGGGATCGCCCGAAGCCCTACTTCCAGGGAGAAAAACGGGACATACACGGCCGAATCCCCGCCCGCGAAGAGGAGGATCAGGAAGATACCCAGGGCGATCGGGAGGCCGAGGAGGAGCTTTCCCCCGGGGGAGAGGCCCTCGGAACGGCGCCGCCTTTGGGAGAGGAGGTCGTCCAAGAGACCTATCCCTCCCGCCCCCACCGCCGAAAGGAACACGATCCACCCCCGCCAGGATAGCTTCACGGGCCAGAAGGCGACGGTCACCCAAGCGGCGAGGAAAATCTGCAACAAAAGGAGCCCGCCCGCGGTTGGAGTGCCGGCCTTGCGGCGGTGGGTGACAAGACCTTCGGGGCGGATGTACTGGCCAAACCGGGGACGGAGGATGTAGTACCGAAGACAAACGGCACTGGCCACGGCCCCGAGGAAAAACAGGATCAACCCGAACCTCAACCCCTCCATCGCCAGGGACCGCTCGTCGAAAGCAGGGACCGGCGCACCGGCACCGGGTCCTCCCCCCCGAGCACCGCCCGCACCGCTTCAAACAGCTCCTCTCCCGTCACCAGCGAGATCCCGTGCTCCTCACACGCCCGCCGGAGGGCGTCGGTGAAGCGGGGGCCGCGGCGCTTGGGATCGTGGACGGTCTCCGCAGCTACAAGGAGGATTCCGTGGATGGACTCTCCCTTCTCCAGGCGCAGATGATCCAGGGCCAAAAGCAAGGGCCGGTAGACGCCGGTGGTCACCGGGCCCTCCGGCGACCAGGCCGCCCGTACCAAGGCCCGTCCCTCCGGGGATGTGACCGTGAAGCCGTGGGCGTCGACTTCCTCGCCCTGGGTCTCGAACCCCAGCACGCGGAATGCCTTAAGCGCAGCCCGGACAAGTCCGCTCGCCCCGGCGGGGAAAAGGAGCCCCCTGAGCACCTCGACTTCCCATAGGCGCTTCTCTAAGGAAGCCCGTCGTTCGGCCAGTTCCTTTTCCCTTTCGGCTATCTCCGCTAACTCCCCTCGGACCTCGGCCTCTCGGGGAAGCTCGTAGCGGGAAAGCCATTCCGGGCGGGACTCGGGGGGAGGAGGCTCCTCCAGGAGCGAAACGAGGCCGGGGATTAGGATCTCCGCCTCTTCCCGGGGCGAAAGCCCCGACGCGGGGAGGAAAAGGAGGCGGCCTTCTCCCAAACGCAACTCCCAGGCGAGGACGTCCCCAAGGCGGTTATGAAGGAGCACCTTTCCGAAATCTCCCAGCGGCACCCCCATAGGGCTTACGATCACGGCCTCATACCGCTTCACCACCGCGAGATACCCCGCCAGGGGATGGGCAAGATCCAATCCGCGGATGTCCCTCCCCCGCCGGGGGAGGACCCTTATCCCTTGCGGAAAGGGAAGGAACTGCCGCTCTCGGGTGAGGGAAAAATTAGGAAGGAAGGAATAAGCATGGATCCGCCGTGCCGGGCCGCTCACGGAAACGATCTCCACCGGCTCCCCGGGAGGACGCAACTTGACCGCTACCAATCCCCCGGCCCGCAAAAGCCCGGAAAGCTCTTCTTTCCGCGCCGCAAAGAGGTTGTCCAACGCACGGGCCAGCCCCTGGTCGTATCCCGGGACCAGCCGCCGCACCCCGTCCCGATCCGGGGGCACATAGGGGCCCCAGAGTTTCGGTATCTCCGCCGGGTCGATGAGCACGATCTCATAACTCGCCAGGGAATCGGCGTCGTGCAGGGAAGCCCTCTCGATCCCCGCCCTCTCGATCTCCCAGCCTACGGAAAGGATCCGCATGACAACGCCATTTTAGGGCGCTAAGATAGAAAGGGACAACGATGGATGTCCGCTATAGCCTGGTGGAAACCGCATGGGGCGAATTCCTGGTGGGCTGGTGCGGGAAGGGGGTCGTATCGCTGAAGTTCCCCGGGACCTTCCCCCGGGTACCCCTCGCTCGAGCAACGGGGCCCGCGCTCCGGCTGGCCCGGGAGCTGCGGGAGTACTTGACTGGAACGCGGCACGACTTCACGGTGCCTGTGGCGCTCACGGGCACCGAATTCCAGCTCCGGGTTTGGAAAGCCCTTTTGGAGGTCCCCTACGGAAAAACGGTGACCTACGGGGAATTGGCGCGCCGGATCGGGCGTCCCCGCGCGGCCCGCGCGGTGGGAGGCGCGGTGAGAGCGAACCCCGTCCCCATCATCGTCCCCTGCCACCGTGTCGTCCCTAAGGTGGGGGGCATCGGGAACTTCGGTCCCGGACCAGGGTGGAAAGAGCGACTCCTGCGCCTTGAAGGTGCCGTTTAGCATAAGAAGAGGGGGTCGCTAGCGACCCCCTCTTCTTCATCGCCGGGATCGAACTCAGATGCTCGACCCCTCCAGCTCCTCGATGGTGGTGGTGCACAGGGTCAGCTTGAAGTGCCGCTCATATCCGAACACGTAGCAGACCTTGAAGTTAACGGAGGGAACGAAGGGGCCCTCGTATCCATCCGGGATCCCTACCACGAAGGGGTTGGCGGGTGGGTTCACCATGAGCTGGCGCAACCGCACGAACCCCGGCGAGGTCTCCATAACTCCATCGCCATCCATATCGAGCTCGATCTCGAAATAGATGCTGGTGGCGTTGCGGACCTCGAAGGTGTAGGTGATGCGGTTCGAGGTCACCTCTCCCTCGAACACCACCTTCCACCCTTCCTCCGCGGGTTCGGGAACGAGGCCCAACGGCGCCGGGCCGGGCCCGGGGGCCGAGGACACGTTCACGAACGTCCCGTCGGTGCGGAGCTCGATCCGGAACGCGTGGGGGGAAGTCCATGAAGGGGAACCGTTTACGGTGATGTTCCAGGTGTCGGTGCCCCAAATGTAAACGCCGGGGATCCCGTCCATGGGAGGCATCCCCGCTGGGCCGGGAACCGCCACCTGAAGGGTTTGGGTGCTTTGGGCCGTGGCACCGGCGTTGTCGGTGACGTAGAGGGTCACCTGATAGGTGCCGGGGGTGAAGTAGGTGTAAGAGGTGATCTGCCCGTAGGCATCGATGGTGCCATCGCCGTTTAGGTCCCAACGGTAATCGGTAATAAAGCCATCGGGATCGTAAGAAGAGGAGGCGTTGAAGGTAACGGGGGCTCCCACCAAGGCCGGGGAGGGGGAGATGGTGAATTGGGCCACCGGGGGCTGATTGGGCGCCGCCACGACCACGCTCTTTACCTCATCGTCGCTCGCCCCTTGGTTGTCGGTCACCACCAACCGAACGCTGTATACGCCGGGTGCTGCGTAGGAGTAGAAGGCCGTCTGGCCGGTGGCGTCCATCACGCCGTCGCCGTCGAAGTCCCACCGGTAGTCGACGATGGTTCCGTCGGGATCGTAGGAGGCGGAGGCATCGAACTGGACCCACTCACCCGGAGCGGGAGAGGCGGGGGAGAAGGTGAACTGGGCCACCGGGGGCTGATTGAGGACCACCACGTTGACCGTCTTGACCTCGTCGTCGCTGGCTCCTTGGTCATCGACCACCCTGAGCCGCACGGTGTAGACGCCCGGGCTCGGGAAGGAATGCGTAACCACCTGCCCCGAGGCGTCCACCACGCCGTCGTTGTTAAAGTCCCAATGATAGGCCGTTATGGACCCATCGGGGTCGTAGGAGGAACCGGCATCGAAGGTCACGGCCTGGCCCGGGAAGGGGTTGGTTGGGGAGAAGGTAAAGAGGGCCACCGGGGGCTGGTTCACCGCCGACTGGAGGGTAACCCGCAACGTCCTGGTGCGACCGGCTACAAGATAGATTCTCCGGCTCCAATCCCGGTAGCCGCTTTTTCTCACCAGGACATCGTGCCATCCGGCCACCAAGGTCAGGGTCTTGGGAGTCCAGCCCCGAAAGACGTTGTCGACGTAGAGCTGGGCGAAGGGGGGCGTGGTCTCCACTACCAACGTCCCGTATTGGGGCGGGGCCCCGGATACCACCTGGAAGGAAGTGAAATCGAACGCCCGCTCGTTCTCGGGGACAACCTGAGCGATAATGTCCTTGACCCTCTCTAACTGTTCCACCGCCTGGCGTCCCGCAGGGGAACAGGCGAATTGCGACCCTGGGGAGAACCCTCCGAAGAACTGGACGATATCGTCCACGGGCCGTTTGGTGGCCACGATCTGAAGGTATTCCGTCCCGGTGGGCGGGACCACCCGCAGGTAATCCCCCTTCCCTGGCCCGGGAACGGTGTGCTCCCCGGCGGTCACGTGATTATCCATCTCCCGGCGGTTGGGGAATATGAGACACACCCCATCAGGAGCGATGTCCCAGATGTAGACGTAGGCGTCCTGGTTCACCCGGAAGTGGATCCTCACATACTCATCTACCGCATACGCCGGCTTCTCCACCCATATCTCCACCCGTAGCCCTTCGGGAGCAGGCGGCTCCACGATGATCCCCTTGGGAACCACTTGCCCTAAGGCAGTGATCCCCACCAGTAAAAACAGCACCACCGTCAGTTTGCGCATGTACTACCTCCTTTCGATCTGAAAGGCCTGGGACACAATCTCCCCGATAAGCTGGGGGGTAAGGACCTGGAGGACGTGGTCCACCAAGTTCGAGGGAAGTCCCCGGCCGCGGAGCTGCAGGAGCCGGGTGCGTGCAAGCGCCTCCATGCCGCTCCAATCGTTTATATCCCCCCCTCCGGCGATGAAATCGCTGATGGCCTCAGCGATCTCTACCTCCACATCCTCCCAAGTAGGGGTCCGGGCCTGGAACGCGAAGCTACCCACCCGCACGCTGACCGAGGCCCTGGCCTCGGCCTTGGGACGGTAAGGGGAAAGGCTTGCGTGGGTCGCGGCCAATACTGAGGCCCGGAGCCTTATCTCGTTGGTGATCACCGCCCAGGAGCGCCCCATGATGATCCCCTGGGAGACCTTGTTCATGAGATGGGTCACGGAAAGCCCTTGAGCAAGGAGCTCCTCCATGATGGCGGTGATCTCGCCCACGAAGGTGGGGGGGGTGCCCACCAACCGCTGGAAGAAGGCCTGGGCGATCTTGGGATCCACTAATCCCTCGTCGAAGGCCTGGGGAAGGATCCGGAGCCAGACCGCCTTCTCGGCGGCGGGAAGGGCAGACTGCCGGAGCCATTGCAGGACATCCTCCGGGCTCACGGCGGGAAGCATGAACTGGACCTGGGCATAGCCCGACAGGGCAAAAAGGACCATGGCTAAAACGAAGATTCTCCTCATGAGCTCGAACCCTCCCCGTTCCCGATGTACCTCACCGAGGTGTAATCGCCCATGGTCCGGACGTACTCATCGGCGTTTGGATCCTGGCCGAGCCAGCGTCCATCCACCAGGAAGGCGTACTCGTACCGGCCCGGAGGTAATCTCAACACCAGGGTCCACACCCCGTCGCCATCGGGGTCCGCCAGAGGGATGGGCTTCCACGCGGAGAAATCCCCCACCAACTCCACCTGCTGTGCCCCGGGGGCCGCCAACGCGAACACGGTGCCCTCCTGGGCCAGGGCGGGAAGGGGCTCGGGGGTGAAGGCGAAGCGTCCGATGAGCACCCCCACCCCCACGAAGATGAGAAGGGCGGCAAGGGCGTAGGAAAGCCTGAGGGCCGGGGTCCGCGGCGCGAGGAGGGAACGGAGCCAACGTCTCCAAGCCGGGCATTCCAGGTCCCGGGCGGCGATGGCCCGGATGACCCGCTCCTCCAGGCCTTCCAGCCTTCCCTCGGCCGCCGAGATCTCATCGGCAATGGCCTGGCGGATGAGCTCCTCCTCCTTCCACTCCTCAAACCGCATCGGCGGTCACCCCCATCTCCAGAAGCTTGCTCCTCACCAACGCCCGGCCGCGGAAAAGCCGCGTCTTCACCGTGGCGGGCTTCAACCGCATGGCCTTGGCTATCTCCTCCACGGAAAGCCCCTCCCAGTAAAAGAGCACCAAAGGCACGCGGTAGGTCTCGGGCAGTGACCACACCGCCTCCCGCACCGCCTGCCGCAGGGCCTCTTTTTCCACCAGAGTGGCGGGATCGTCGGCGTGAAGGACCTTGGGCTCGGGATCGCGCTTGCGTTTCCGCAACATATTCTTGGCCACGTTGATGGCCACGGTGAGGAGCCAGGTGGAGAACCTCCGCGAGAGGTCGTAGTAGCTCAACTTCTCGTAGGCCCGGATAAAGGCCTCCTGGGTAGCGTCCTCGGCATCGGCCCAGTTCCGTAGGACGGCCAAGGTCGCCCCGAACACCATGCGCTTGTAGCGAGCCACGATCTCTCCCCATGCTTCCAGGTCACCTTCCAGGCTGCGCTGGATGAGCTCCAGTTCCCCGATGGCCATCTCTTTTCCATCTATATTACACCACCGCCCGCGGAGGGGTTTCGAAGTACAGGGATCACGGACCAACGTCCTCCGGGGAGGTGTCGCGTGATCTCTTCCCCTTTCTCTTCGGTCACGAAAAAGGGGCGGAACAGCGGCCAAAATAGGTCAAGCTCACGAGGAGGTGACGGGATGTGAGGATGATCCGAGCGAAGTGGCTAATACTGGGGGCCCTGGCCATCGCCATCACGATAGGGCTCTCGGCGTGCATGTTCTTCCTCCCTCTCCCTGAAGCGGTGATCGAAGCAATACCCCAGATGGGACCGGCGCCGCTGGAGGTGACCTTCGATATCTCCGGATCCCGCGGACAGGTCTATACCCTGGATTTCGGCGACGGAAGCCCCGCCCAAAGCGGCACCGATTTCACCGCCCCCGTCCTCCACACCTACGGTGACCCCGGCGATTACGTGGCCACGCTGACGGTGGAGGACGCCCGGGGCAATACCGACACCGCCACCGTCACCATCAAGGTCCAGTACCCGCCGCTTTTTGCTGCCCTGGATGTAACCGTCCAGACCCCACCCTACACGTTCGCATTCGATGCCTCTGGCTCCACCGGCGAGATCGACCGCTACGTCCTTTACTTCGGCGATGGGGACTTCATCGCGGGTGACTGGGCCGACGCTACCTGGCCGGTCTACCACACCTACCCCGCCCAGACCGCAAGCTACGTGGCCACCCTCTGGATCGAGGACATCTACGGCCAGGACGACTCGGCCACGGAGGTCGTGGAGGTACCCGCGCCGTGAGCTGAAACGTCTTCGGGAGGCCTCTTTCGGGGGTGTACCGAAAGGGCAAACCCGGGGAAACCCGGGGGCGCAAAGCCAGCGGGCCCTAACGCGCAGGGGCGAGGGCGGCCGGGCTGCCGAAGTGCACCTCCTCCAGAAACTCCACATTTCCGGAGGAGGTGATCTTCTCGTGCGGCTGTACCGCCTCAAGTACGGCATGTTTGCTGTGGGAATAGTCGTTCTCTTCCTCTTTGGCCTGTCAGCGTGTCTCATGCCGTTGCGGGCAGTCATAACGGCGGATGTCACTCAGGGCTCCGCCCCGTTGAGGGTGGTGTTCGACCCCTCGAAGTCCACCGGAAACATCACCGGATTTCTCTTAGATTTCGGTGACGGAACCACTCACCTCGGAGAGGACATCTCCCTTCCCATCTCCCACGTCTACGAAAATCCAGGGAGTTATACCGCGACCCTTACCGTATGGAACGCAAACGGCCGGGAAAGCGCAGATTCCTTGGATATAACCGTGGAATATCCCGAGCTTTCGGCAAACCTCCAGGCAGATGTCACCCGGGGATTCGTTCCCCTTAGGGTCACCTTTGACCCCTCCCAAAGCAAAGGGGCCATCACCTCTTTTTCACTCGATTTCGGGGATGGGAACGTCTACACCCATGGAATCGCCGCGAACCCAAGCCGTACCGAGGGGTTATACTGTGCCGAAAACCCACACGGAGTTCTCGGCGATCCGATCACACACGTGTATGAAGAACCGGGGACCTATCAGGCGGTCCTTACCGTGCACGACCGCTGGGGCCGCAGCGCCCGTGATTCGGTGGAGATAACCGTCGAACCTTCCAATCTGCGGGCGATCCTCAACGCGTCGCCGCAGACGGGCTATGCCCCCCTCGAGGTCACCTTCGACCTCTCCAAATCCCTAGGGGAGATTGAGGGGTTCGTCCTGGACTTCGGCGACGGGAAGTCCGTGGAAGGCCTGCTCCACGACCTCGCCGATCCGATCCGCCACACCTACCGGGACCCGGGAACCTATACCGCCACGCTTACGGTGCGCGACGTTCACGGGGCGGAGGACAGCCATTCGTTGGTGATCAACGCCTTGTACCCCCCGCTCGCGGCCGTGCTCTCGGCCCAGCCGACCTCCGGGGCCGCGCCCCTGGAGGTGACGTTCGATATCTCGAAATCGGAGGGCCCGATCCTTTACTTCATCCTCGATTTCGGGGACGGCGACATGGTGAACGGTATCGACATCACATACGCGATCATCCACACCTATTCCCAGCCGGGCACCTACACGGCCACGCTGACGGTGGTGGATATCTACGGCCGCAGCGACGCGGCCACGGTGGAGATCCGGGCCCAGTGAGGGGGAAGGACGAGGAAGAGGAGGCAGAGGGCCACCACGGGCCAGTCGCCGAGCCACACGTAGGGCGTCACGTGGGAGTGGAGCGGGGCCCTCAGCACGAGGGTCCCGCTCCCCTTCCCGGCCAATACCCCTAAAGGGAGCCCATCCGGGCCGAACGCCCCGGTCACCCCGGTGATCGCCGCCTGGAGGAAAGCCCTCCCCGTCTCTACGGCCCTGAGCGCCCCGCAGGCGAAATGCTCCCATAGAAGCCGGCTTTGCCCAAACCAGGAATCGTTGGTAAGGGCAAGGAGCACCCGGGCTCCCTTGTGGACAAGCTCCCGGGATATCCCCGAAAACATGGTTTCAGAACAGATCATGATCCCGAATGTTCCTGCGGGCACGAATTCCTTCCCCGCCGTCACCTCCCGGGGAAGGAAACGTTCAAACACACCACGTAATCCCAACCTCTCCCACAGAGGCCTCAGGGGTACATATTCCCCGAAAGGGAGGAGCCTCACCTTCCGGTGAACAGGGCCCCACTCTCCGGTTGGGCGAAAGAGGAAGGCGGTGTTGTAATAGTCTCCATCCTGAACACTCCATCCCCCAACGAGGATGGCGGCGCCCAGGCGGGCGGCTTGGGCGCGGAATAGGTCTCGGAGCTCGGGTACCGTGCTCAGTACCCCGGGCACGGCGTCCTCGGGAAGGACAACCAGATCCACCCCGATGGGGATAAGGGCAAGAAGCTCGCCATATCGCTTCAAGAGCTCCTCCGTTGGGATCCCCAAGCGCTCGGGCAGGCCTAGGCCCGGCTGCACCAACGCCACCCGAAGTTCCCCTTCCGCCGCCGGGGTCCCCGCAAAGGAAAGGAGCGCCGCGAGGAAAAGGGGAGGAAGGGGGACGAGAAGCACGGCCTTTTTCCCTTTCCTCCTCAAGGCGGCCGCAAGGAACGCGTTGGTAAGCGAAGCGGCGAGGCTCAAGCCCCACGGCCCCACTATGGCCGCCGCCCGCAGGAAGGGGAGGCCCACGAAAGCTACAGGAACCGTGCCCACCGCGACCCCCAAGGGGCCGACGGCCCGCAGGACCTCCATCCCCGCCCAAAGCCCCGCAAGGCCCAACGCCGTAC
>Ga0209410_1000890_pt1 | contig 14253 bp, 17 predicted proteins | sample Mar14436cmmetaG_FD_184135 | JGI IMG/M metagenome (GOLD analysis project Ga0209410, IMG submission 184135) | Marine hydrothermal vent microbial communities from Guaymas Basin, Gulf of California to study Microbial Dark Matter (Phase II) - Marker... ... | reverse complement strand
ACCTCCAGACCTCAGCCTCTCAACACATCTCTGAACCACGGTTGATTTCCCCGATCCGGGCATGCCGGTCAATAGGAATCTCCTAACCACCCTCAGGGCCTCCGAGGTTAGATGACTCCCTCCCTCCGGAGCTCCTCCAACTCCTCCTCCGAGAGGCCGAGGAGTCTGCCATAGACCTCCCTGTTATGCTGACCGAGGAGGGGGGCTGGCTTCGATATGTCGCCTGGAGTCTCAGACATCTTTATGTGGAGTCCAGGCATCATGGTCTCCCCGAGCTGTGGATGGACAACCTTCACGAACATCTCTCTCGCCCTCGCCTGCTCATTTCGCATCACGGCGTCGAGGTCGTTGACCGGAGCCACCGGGACACCTATCTCGACGAGGGCCTCGACAACCTCCTCCACGGTTCTCTCAGAGACCCATTTGGCCACGGCCTCATAGGTGACCTCCTCGACGCCCATCAACTCCCTCATGGCATCCTCCATCCTCCCCGTCTGAACCGCTATAGCTACGTAGCCGTCCCTCGCCTTGAAGGCGTCGTAGATTCCCCAGCTCCTAACGGCCTTATCCATCGTCGTCCTGGCGAGATGCCAGAAGGAGAAGCTCTGACTAACAGCGATCATCGAATCCATCTGGGCTACGTCGATCCACTGACCACGGCCAGTCCTCTCCCTATAGAGGAGGGCGGCCAATATCCCTATGAGTAGAGACAAACCTGGAATCGTATCCGCTATGGCCTCTGGAGCGAGGTGTGGAGGGCCCTCTGGGTCTACGCTATCCCCCACCAGCCACATATAGCCGCTGGAGGCCTGCGCTATGAGGTCGAAGCTTCGACGATCCCTCCAGGGACCCGTCTGACCGAATCCGGAGATCGAAGCCAATATGATGCGTGGATTCAACTCCCTGAGGGTCTCCCATCCGATCCCCAACCGCTCCATGGTTCCAGGCCTGAAGTTCTCGACTACGACATCCGAGAGCTTCACCAGCCTCTTGAAGAGCTCAACGCCCTTTGGATGCTTTAGGTTTAGGGTTACGCCGAGTTTACAGCGATTTATGAAGGCGAAGTAGGGGCTCACCCCCTTGACGAGGGGTGGAAACATCCTCGTCATCTCCCCCCATGGAGGCTCGATCTTTATTACCTCAGCCCCGAGGGCTGCGAGGAACATGGTGCATATCGGCCCGGCGTGGGCGTGGGTGAGGTCGAGAACCCTGATACCCTCCAGAGCCTTCATCCCAGATAGAGGGACTTAGAAATTGAAAAGGGTTTTCAGGGAAAAAGACGTCGATTAGGGCCATAGATGGCTGAGGAGCTGCCTCCGCTCCGAGAGCTCCGAGTCGGATTCGAGGACTCCCTCTATCGATAGGAGACGCCTCTTCAGCTCCACCCCTGAACTGAATTCACCTATGTCGCCGTTGGATCTCACAACCCTATGGCAAGGGATGACGATGACTATCGGATTCCTCGCCACGGCGTTTCCAACAGCCCTCGCAGCCCCCGGTCGACTGATCATCTCAGCTATCCTCCCATAGGTTGAGACCCTCCCATAGGGTATGCGCCTCATAGCCTCCCAGACAGCCCTCTGAAACTCCGTCCCCCTCAGATCGAGGGGTATGTCAAAGTCGACTGGATGCCCCTCGAAGTATTCCCCCAGCAGTATGGAGAGCTCCTCGAATCTCTCAGGCTCCTCCACCACCTCGAAGCCCTGGAGGGCCTCGAGGAAGACCTCCCTCGGCCTCGGGAAGGTGAGTCTCAGAAGACCCCTATCCGTCGATGCGGCCCATAGAACCCCTATGGAGGTCTCAACACCTGCGTAGTAGGCCCGTTCCATCCCCCAAACTTAAAGCCTCGATGTATTTAACCCCTCGGTGATGAGGGTTAAGCTGATATTGGCATCTAAATCTCCAGCGAGAAGGAGGATTCTGGAGGGTCTCGGCATACCCATCGAGGCCGTGGACCCAGGTGAGGTTGAGGAGGGCTGTGGAGAGCCATGTAGGGTGGCCCTGGAGAATGCGAGGAGGAAGGCGTTGAAGGTGGCTGAGGGCTTCGATGAGGGCCTCATCATAGGGGCTGACACCCTCATCTCCCATGGGGGAGGCATCATAGGTAAATCGAGAAGCCGAGGGGAGGTGGCTGAGACCCTCAGGCTGTTGAGGGGTTCAAGTCATAGGGTGATCACCGGCCTCGTGGTCTTGGATGCGGCCTCTGGACGCATGGAGGAGGGGGTTGAGGAGACGGTTGTCTACATGAGGGAGCTCAGCGACGATGAGATAGACCTCTACGCCTCCATCGGGGAGTCCGTAGGGAGGGCTGGTGGATACGCCATCCAGGGCCTTGGAGCCCTCCTTGTCGATCGGATCGAGGGATGCTACTACAACGTCGTCGGCCTACCCCTTAGGCTTCTTGACGAGCTCCTAAGACGCTTCGGGGTCAGCCTATTGGAGGTGGCCGCTAACTATAGGGGACTCTAAAATCTATATAGATTACATAAATTAACTTTTAATTTTAGAGTTTAAACCACCAATAGATGTCGGAACCGAAGGGGAGGGGGGATAGGGACCCCAGCCTCCTTAAGGGTAGGCTTCTCATCATAGGGATGGTCATCCTTGGCGTCTTCCTCTTCATCACATCCCTCGAGGGCGTGAAGGCGAGCTTCAAACTCATCTTCGCCGAGTGGCAGAGGGGCATCCTCGCCATGGTGAGCGCCCAGACGGCCCCCGTGACGGGGCTGGCCATAGGGATACTTGGCACATCCCTTGTTCAGAGCAGCAGCGCCGTCGTGGCCGCCACCATGGTCTCCATGTCGGGGATGGTCGCAGCGGGTCTCCCCCTCGTCTCAGCCATAAGGTTTGGAGTTCCCATAGTCCTCGGAGCAAATCTCGGGACGACGATCACGAATACAATCGTCGTTTTCGGCCTACGCAGGGGCATAACCGATGAGGAGTTCAGGTCGACGATACCTGGAGTGATCGTCGACGACGTCTATGAGGTTTTGACCATCACCATCTTCTTCGCCCTCGAGATAACCATGGGCCTCCTCAGTAGGATAGTCCTCGCCCTCGGAGACTTCTATGATAGGGTGCTGGGATTCCAGGGCCTCTTCTCAGCCTTCGAGAGGAGCATCATCGACATCCTGATAAAGGAGCCGATAATCAACCCCACAACCCACCTCATCACCCGCCTCCTGGGTCAACGCATCGGGGGCGTCCTCCTCTTCATAATCTGGTTCCTCCTCATCGTCGCAGCCCTCAGCCTCATAGAGAAGGGATTGGATAAGGTCGTCGAGGCTGGATGGGAGGATAAGGTGACGGCTGCCTTCCAGAATCCCGTTAGGGGATTCCTAACCGGGTTCACCATCACCTGGATCGTCGGCAGCAGCTCCATAGGGACGAGTCTCGTCGTCCCCTTCCTCGCCACGAGGCTCGTCGACCTTGAGAGGGCCTACCCCTACCTCGTCGGCTGTAACGTGGCGACAACCCTCGACCTATCGCAGATATATGGCTACTTCGCCGGAGGCCTCGTCGGAATGATGCTCGGCTCAGCCCACGTCATATTGAACATCCTCGCCTTCCTCCTATTCTTCGTCTCCCCCCTGAGGATTCTCCCAATAAGGATAGCTGAGGAGCTTGGTAGGAGGATGGTGAGAAGCCGACATGCAGGGCTGGAACTCCTCTTCTGGGTTATCCTCGTCTTCTTCATCATCCCCATCCTAATCATCTACCTCTCAGGAGGCTAAGAGTAAAATAGTGGCTTCACCACCATTTGAGGCGTGGTAACCCTCGGCAGGAAGAGATTGTTGAGGTGGTTCGCCGATAAGCGTATGGAGACCATTCTAAAGATGGTGGATGAACATCTGAGGCTGACGAGGAGAGCCGTCGAGGAGCTCTACAGGATGGTGGAGGCCGCCTCGGAGGGGAGTCCAGCCGACGTGGATAGACGCTATAGAACGGTCTCGGAGATGGAGATGAAGGCCGACCAGCTGAGGAGGGAGATGGTGGAGGAGCTGACCAAGAGGGACATCTACCCCTCAGAGCGTGAAGACCTCATGGAGCTGGTGAGGGCCGTCGACTGGGTGGCCGACTGGGCGAGGGAGGCTGGGAGGATACTCGCCATCATACCCTTCGAGAAGGCTCCGGAGGAGTTGAAGAGGGCGGCGAGGGATATGTGCAGAGCCGACGTAAACGGCGTCTCTGTTCTATCGAAATGCGTAAAGGCCCTCCTGAGGGAGCCCGATAAGGCATTGGAGCTGGCGAATGAGGTGGAGATGATAGAGGAGGACATCGACGAGCTATACTCCATAGCCAGGAGACATCTCGCCTCCCTCACCTTCGAGAACTTCACCCCAGGGGCTCTGATACTGCTCAACATGTTCCTCGACGCCCTCGAAACCATAGCAGACTGGTGTGAGAACACGGCTGACATCGTCAGAGCCATAGCCGTCAGACTCCACTGAGATGAGCTTAGAGGCCTCAACCCTCCAAAGGATCCATGAGCCCCTGGAATGGGGAGATGGGAGGCTGAGACCTAGGTTTGGTGAGAGGTGATCCACCGGCTATCACATCATAGCCAGCCCAAGAGGAGTTGATTAGGATCTATGGATTCTCAGCTCCAGGCCTCTCCTCTATGTAGATGGCGAAGTCTGGGCAGATGACCTCGCAGAGTCGGCAGCCCACACATCTCTGAGGATGCTTGGCGAAGGGTGGATGATAACCCCTCCTGTTGAGAGCGTCGCTGAAGTCTAGGACATCCCTCGGGCAGATGTCGATGCAGTAGCCGCAGCCCTTACAACGATCCCAGAGAACCTTCACTTCGAAGCCCCCGCTCAACTTCAACACCTTCAGATTCCATAAAGTTATTTAGAGTTATAGGTATTCTCTTTCTGATTTGTCGAGGAGGCTCGATGTCCTCAGCGGCGTCCACTTCGTCCAGGGGGATATAGCCTGCGCAGAGGGGGCCATAGCAGCCGGATGCAGATTCTTCGCAGGCTATCCGATAACCCCCTCCAGCGAGATAGCTCAGCGTATGGCCGTCAGGCTTCCACAGGTCGGCGGCATCTATCTCCAGATGGAGGATGAGATCGCATCGATAGCTGCGGTCATCGGGGCCTCCTGGGCCGGCCTGAAAGCGATGACGGCGACCTCAGGCCCAGGCTTCAGCCTGATGCAGGAGAATATAGGCTACGCCTACATGACTGAGACGCCCTGCGTCATCGTCAACGTGATGAGGGGTGGCCCCTCAACGGGTCAGCCCACCAAGCCTGGACAGCAGGATGTGATGCAGGCGAAGTGGGGGTCGCATGGGGACTATGAGGTGATAGCCCTCTCCCCAGCCTCGGTTCAGGAGATGTTCGACCTCACCATAGAGGCCTTCAACCTATCCGAGACATATCGATGCCCCGTCATCCTCCTCGCCGACGAGGTGATCGGACATCTCAGGGAGAAGCTGATCATCCCGGAGCCCGATGAGATCGAGGTTGTGGAGAGGCGTAGACCCGAGGATGTGGAGGGTTATAAGCCCTTCAAGCCTGGGGAGAACCTCGTCCCCCCCATGGCGAGGCTGGGTGAGGGCTTTAGGCTTTACATAACCGGCCTCACCCACGATGAGACCGGGAGGCCCAGGGCCAGCAGCCCTGAGGCTCAGGAGAGGCTGGTGAGGAGGCTATGCGACAAGATCAGGTTGAATAGGGATAGGATCGCGAGGTTTGAGGAGCATCATCTAGAGGATGCGGAGATCGTCGTCATCGCCTATGGACTCCCCTATCGCTCAGCTCTCCCAGCCGTTGAGGAGGCGAGGAGAAGGGGGATAAGGGCCGGGCTTTATAGGCCCATAACCCTCTGGCCTCAGGCTGAGGAGAGGCTGAGGGAGATAGGGGAGAGGGCGCATAGGGTCATCGTCCTCGAGATGAACTATGGACAGATGCTGAGGGAGTATCAGCGCTGGATAGACCCCGATCGCATAGTCTTCTCACCCAGCTTCGGGGAGGCCATCCCCACGCCTGAGGGGGTTCTAAGCCTGATAAAGAGGTGTATGAGATGACCCATCCCCTCGACAGATATCTCCGCCCCGGGATGATACCCCACATCTGGTGCCCTGGATGTGGGAATGGCATAATCCTAAACGCCTTCCTCAGGGCCGTCGACGAACTCGGCCTTGATCAGGATGAGATCGTCGTCGTCTCAGGTATAGGGTGCATGGGGAGGGTCTCAGGCTACGTCAACATGGATGGCTTCCACACCACCCATGGCCGAGCCATACCCGTAGCCATAGGCATCAAGACGGCGAGGCCGGAGCTGAAGGTGGTCGTCATCTCAGGGGATGGAGACCTCTTCGCCATAGGGGGAAACCACTTCCTCCACGCCGCCAGGAGGAACGTAGATCTCTTAGTCATCTGCGCCAACAACTTCAACTATGGGATGACGGGCGGCCAGATGGGGCCTACGACGCCGTCGAAGGCCTACACCACGACGACGCCCTACGGGAACATAGAGCATCCATTAAACCTCGTCTACCTCGCAGCCTCCCTTGGAGCCGTCTATATAGCCAGATGGTGTGTCACCCACCCCCTACAGCTGAAGGAGTCCATCAAGAGGGGTTTAACCAAGAGGGGGTTCAGCTTCATAGAGGTGGTCACACCCTGCGTCACCGAGTATGGACGTAGAAACAGGATGGGTGAACCAAGGGAGTTTATGCGTAGATTGAGGGAGATCTGCGTCATAAGGCGGGGCGTAGACCCCTCCGAGGCCGTGATAGAGACTGACAGGATCATATGCGGCGAGTTCAGGGATGTGGAGAAACCCGAGTTCACCCAGCTCCTATGGGATATGATCAGGGAGGTCAGCGAGAAGGCCTCCAGGGGGGAGATAGAGGTTGCGCTATGAGATCCTCATAGCTGGGAGAGGCGGCCAGGGAGTCGTCCTGGCAGGCGTAATCATCGGCTACGCAGCCATCATATCGGGGCTGAACGCAGCTCAGAGCCAATCCTACGGCCCGGAGGCGAGGGGGGGAAAGGTTAGATCCGAGATCATCATATCCGACGGCCCAGTTGGATATCCGAAGGTGAGGAGGCCGAACCTCCTGGTAACCCTATCCCAGGAGGCCTACGAGGCCTATATAAACCGCCTCCAGGAGGGGGGCATCCTCATATATGATGAGGATCTCGTGAGGCCACGGGAAGCAGGGAGGAGAATTGAGAGCTATCCCATCCCGGCTACGAGGATGGCTGAGGAGCTGGGGCTGAGACTCTCAGCCAACATGATCATCCTTGGGGCGATAACATCCCTCTCAGGGGTTCTAAAGCCCATGGCCGTGGAGGAGGCCATCAAGAAGAGGGTGAGGAGACATCTGGAGACCAACCTCAAAGCCTTCAGGAGAGGGCTGGAATACATGGAGAGACTTAAAGGACATCAGAGAAACTAAGGGACGGGGAGAAGCTCATCGGCGACCTAAGAGGATGAGTGGGCCTATACCCCGGGAGCTCCTCCTCTCCAGGGCCCTCCTAAGATAGCAGGATAGCCGTCAACGCCATAGAAGTCGTCTATGAACACTGCCCGAGAATTGATCTGACAGCCACTGTCAGAGGGGAAGGCTAAAGTTAAAATCGCCCCCACACCCTATTTCTAATGCCCGCCGAAGCCGACACCCATGTAGACGGACTCCCCCGAGGAGAACCCATGAGGGGTGGGTTACCCATACATGGGACAGGCGGGCAGGGCGGGCGTCAGAAAGCCTCGCATCCCAGAGAGCTCAGCTGAGGGGGGCGATGACCCCAGCTGTGAGGCTGAGGGTTTGTTGCGAGGGACAGGGGCGCCCGCCCTTTTAGAAGATTTATTTCTTCCTCATCTCTGTTGGCAGGTGTATTAACAGCCACTCAACTTTTCCCGCCTCCACAAGGTCTCTCACCATTCTTTCCCTCGTCGTCATGGAGACGGTTTTCCCACTCTTCACCTCTATGAAACATATCTTCTCGGGAACCCCCTCTGAAAGCCCTTTGAAAGCGATGAAGTCGATGGGGGTGCCTATGAATCTCATATCCCTGGGGTCTATACCATAATTTGACGCTATGATGATGGGGGCGAGATGCTCCCCTACCCTCCCTAAGATGGTCGCCGTCGATCTCTCTATAGCGTCCTCCCTGATCCGCTTCTCCTCCATCTCCTTCCATTCACTGAATAGTCTCATGGCCCTCTCCTGAGCAGTCTTCTCCAACTCCCTTTCTCGCCACTCATCAAAGAGGCGGCGAGCCCTCTCCTCCATCTCCCCCCTCAGCCTCGAATACTCCACGAAGAGTACGATTAGGATGAAGAAGAGTAGGAAGATGAAGAACCATTCAAACAAGATTCATCAAACTCATGTAAAATCATCCCCATCTTAAACCTTATAGGTTCCTCAAAGCCTTTCGTTGATGGGATTCGCCTTGGACCTGGAGAAGCGCTATGAGCTATGCATCCGAAACCTCCAGGAGGTCATCACCCCAGATGAGTTGAAGACGCTCCTGGAGACGAATGATCACCCCAGCGGCTATGTCGGCTTCGAGTGTTCAGGCCTTATGCATATAGGGACGGCGTTGGTCGTCGGCCGTAAGATGCTGGACTGGGTTGAGGCCGGCTTCAAATTCACCATATTCCTCGCAGATTGGCACAGCTGGATAAACAACAAGCTCGGCGGCGTCCTAGAGAACATCAGGATCGGCGGAGAATACTTCAAGGACTGCTTTAAGGCCTTGGGCTTAACCGAGGATAGGGTGAGATACCTATGGGCATCGGAACTCGTCGACGACAGCGACTACTGGGCCATCGTCGTGAGGGTGATGAAGAACTCGACTCTGCGCAGGATTAAACGGGCGCTGCCAATTATGGGGCGAAGCCTCGACGTCGGCGACGTGGAGGCCGCATGGCTGCTGTATCCAGCTATGCAGGCGAGCGACATCTTCGCCATGAACCTCGACTGCGCCTGCGGGGGAATGGATCAGCGTAAAGTCCACATGCTGGCACGGGATGTCGCCCCAAAGCTGGGATTCAAAACCCCGGTCTGCCTCCACTCGCCGCTGCTGCCAGGTCTCAGGGGTGAAGCCGTCTCAGGGGTCTTCGACGAGGATGAAGCCGTAAACAGAAGCATAAGGACTAAGATGTCTAAGAGCATAGCTCAGGGAGCAATCTGGGTCAACGATGAACCAGATGTCATAAGGGAGAAGTATCGAATGGCCTACTGCCCGCCGAGGCAGGCTGAGGGGAACCCAGTCATGGAGCATGCGAGGCTCATAGTCTTCCCCCACCTAGGAGTCCTCGACATAGATAGACCCTCAAAGTATGGGGGACCAATAACAGTTGAGAGCTACCAGGAGCTGGAGAAGCTATACACCAGCGGTGAGCTCCACCCCCTCGACCTTAAGAACGCCGTCGCAGAGGCGATCATCAAAATCCTCGAACCGGTAAGACGCTACTTCAAAAACCATCCGGAGAACCTGGAGAGGCTGAAAGAGCTCCAGGTCACCAGGTAGATGAATCTATTCCGAGGGGCGGTTTATGAGGATGCATGGATCTAAAACTCTGAGTCCCTCCACCCTCCGATATGCCTCATCGACGGAGATTATCATCCCATCATATAGTAGAGCTGATGCTGCGTGGAGTGAATCGAAGTAAGTCAGCGAGTAATCGGCTCTGAGCTTAGAGGCTTCAAGGATGATGTCGGAGCTTAGATGGACCTCCCCGAGATTTGGGAGACGCCTGAAGGCCTCGATATCCCCCTCTATGGCCCTCCTGTCATATCCCCTCGACTTGAGGAGGAGCTCATATTCGATATATGCGGAGGTGGGGATAGCACCGTCTCTAAGCTCCCCGGCGGCGATCTTCCTAAACAACTCCACGGCGACTCTATGTAGGTGATCGGAGGCGTTGACGAAGGCTATCATCATGTCAAGCTCTATTAGGGGCATTTAGCTCCCTCTCCAGAAGCCTATCAGCCTCCCCCTCCACCTTATCATAGGTTAAATCGGGGTCAGCATATTTACCGGCGAGCTGTTTGAGGGGATTCCTCAGAACCCTAACCCTCACCAACTCCTTCCCCTCGATCTCCCAGAGAAGTGTATCCCCCTCCTCTATCTTCAGGGCTCTCCTCACCTTAACGGGTATGTTCGTCAAACCCTTCCTTGAAACCCTGCTCACAGCCATAATACTCGGAGAGAGATGGAAATCTTAGAAATATATAGTTTTCTAAGATCATCATAAAATCTAAGGGAGAATGGGGAGCTATAGTCCTTCCCTCTCAGCCATGTATTCCAGCATCCACGCCAATCTGTTGCAGTATCCCCACTCGTTGTCATACCAGCCTATGACCTTCACCAGGTTGCCTATGGCCATGGTTGATAGGCCGTCTATCGTCACCGAATGTGGGTCGTGGATGAAGTCTGATGAGACGAGGGGCTCCTCCGTATAGGCCAATATCCCCTTCAGGCTGCCCTCTGATGCCCTCCTATAGGCTTCATTCACCTCCTCGGCTGTGACCTCCCGGCTGAGCTGGGCTACGAGGTCTGTTATGGAGACATTTGAAACCGGAACCCTCATCGCCATGCCGTTCAGCCTCCCATCCAGCTCTGGGAGCACCAGGCCGATGGCCCTCGCAGCCCCCGTCGTTGTGGGGACTATGTTTATGGCTGCCGCCCTCGCCCTCCTTAGGTCTCTATGCTGCATGTCGAGGAGTCTCTGATTGTTTGTGTATGCATGTATCGTCGTCATCAGGCCCTGCTCGACGGTGAATTCTTCGTGGAGGATCTTCACCATAGGCGCCAGGCAGTTGGTGGTGCAGGATGCAAGGCTGACGACCCTATGCCTCTCGGGGTCGTAGGTCTCATGGTTTACGCCTGGAACTATCGTGGCGTCAGCCCCCTTGCTGGGAGCCGTCACCAGAACCCGTTTAGCTCCGGCTTCGAGATGCCTGGCGGCATCCTCCCTCTTTGTGAATCTCCCAGTCGCCTCCACCACGGTGTGGACATCCAGCTCAGGCCAGGGGAGCTTTGAGGGTTCGGGCTGGGACAGCACCTTTATCGCCTTGCCGTCGACGATGATGCTATCCTCGGTGTATGAGACCTCGTTGGGGAGTCTACCGTGGACGCTGTCATATTTCAGTAGGTGGGCGAGGGTCTTGGCGTCGGTCAGGTCATTTACGGCGACCACATCGATATCATAGCCTCCCTCGATGATCGCCCTGAAGAGTATCCGCCCTATACGGCCGAAGCCGTTTATACCTATGCGGATCGTCAACAGACTCACCAGTCTAAGTGGGTTCGGTGATCGGATAAAGTGTTTGGGTCGGGAAGGTTTTTATTGCCTTGGGGAAGTTTTAAAACGGTGCGGAGGGCTCCTCACGCTCAAGGCGGGCGGAGTGGTCTTCAACTCTCATGGGGAAGCCTCCAAGGCTCCTAAGGCCGTGGAGTCTACTCCCCCGCATATTGGGTGTTAGGAGGTGAGTATCATGGTTCAGAAGGAGAAGCCTGGCGGAGTTAAGTATGTGATAGAGGCGAAGTTTGTGGTTGAGGGTGTAGTTGAGAAACACGACGTCATAGGGGCCATCTTCGGCCAGACCGAGGGCCTATTCCCAAAGAAGCTGGAGCTGAGAGAGCTCCAGAAATCAGGTAAGATCGGTCGGATAGACATCATACTGAAGTCTGAGAAGGATAGGACGACTGGTAAGATCATCGTCCCCAGCAGCCTCGACAGGGTTGAGACGGCCATCATCGCAGCGGCGATGGAGACTATAGACCGTGTAGGCCCCTGCGAGGCTAAGGTTCAGATAGAGAGAATCCTCGACGTGAGGGAGGAGAAGCGTAGACGCATCGTGGAGAGGGCTAAGGAGCTGATAAGAGAGTGGGTGGTGAAGGAGACCCAGGACCTGGAGAAGCTTTTGGAGGAGGTGGCGAAGGAGGATAGAGTCGTCCAACCCATCCAGTATGGACCTGAACGCCTGACGGCCTCACCGGATGTGGATAAATGCGATGAGCTCATCATCGTCGAGGGGAGGGCTGACGTCATCAACATGCTCCGAAGCGGCTACGGCGGCGTAATAGCCCTCGAAGGGGTGAAGGTTCCCAAGACCATAATAGAGCTGGCGAGGTCTAAGGTGACGACGGCCTTCCTCGACGGAGATAGGGGAGGCGACCTGATATTGAAGGAGCTCCTACAGGTAGCGAGGCCGACCTACGTTGCGAGGGCGCCACGGGGGAAGGGCGTTGAGGATCTGACCCCGGAGGAGATAAAGGAGGCCCTCGCCAACAGGATGCCGGTGGAGGAGGTCATACTCCTTGAAAGGGTTTCGGATATTGCGAGGGGTCTCAGGGGAACCCTTGAGGCCGTGCTGCTGTCGAGGGATGGAGGCGAGTTGATGAGGGTTCCCGTCAGCGAGCTTGTGGAGAGGCTGAGGGAAGCTGAGGATGTCTACGCCGTCGTCTTCGACGGCATCGTCACCGGCAGACTGCTGGAGGTGGCGAGGGAGAGGGGGGTGAAGATGCTCATAGCGGAGCGGATAGCCGAGGGCGTCGAGCCGCCTGAGGAGGTTAGGGTGAGAACCTTCAAATCCCTCGGCTTAGTCTAACTCCCTGAGTCGACGCCTCATCGCAGGCCTCAGCCTCAGGAGCTCCTCCAAGACTTCGCCGAAGCTCTCCTCAGGTGATAGAGGTCTCTTCACATAGACCCCCGTCCTCCCGATCTCACGTCTACGGGTTAGAGTCCTCACCCTATCGAGAACCGTTGAGACGCTTACACCCAGAAGCCTGGCGACATATCCCTCACGCCCAATAATTGAGGACTCCCTATGCCCCTGGGGTGTAGGCTCTATGAGCATCAGCCTCTTATCGACGCCTGGAACCCTCAGACCCCTAAGGAGCTCCATATAGTTGATGGAGCCTGCGAAATCGTAGAACTCCCGTTCAACGGGTCTCATCGGCATCAGCGGGAAGGAGTAGCATCTCCCCTCATCGATGTATATGTATCCCTTAGCCGCATAGCTTGGCGTCGCCTGGATGATCTCCCGACTCTCTATGCCATATCCAGCCCCCTCTATCAGGGCTTCGAGGATCGTTGGCGCCGGGGGGTTTGGTATGAATATGTCGATGTCACTCGTCGGGGAGACGTCTCCCCTCGCTATGCTCCCATAGAGCAGGGCCCCTATATGCCTCTCGGCGAGGGGTCTCATCATCTCCTTGGCCTCATCCCTCAGCTCCCTTAGAAGGCTCCAACGCCCCTCGTCGTAGACGACCTCCAGCAACTCAAACCCTTATATGATGTGGGGGTTAATCTCCCTTTGCCGGGATTGGTGGCTCAACCCCTATTAGGCCTGCTGATCCTCGCCTCAGCCTGGGCGGCTCTATACACAGCCTCAAGGCTCATAGACCTCGAGCGCCACGGCGTTGAGGTTCACCCCCTCTACGCCCTATATAGGTCGAGGAGGCTGAACGGGTTTATTGAGCGCCTCGCCCACAGGGCTCCGAGGCTCTGGAGGCTACTCGGAAATATGGGGGTCGTCACCTCCCCTGGATTGGCCATCTACATCTCCTATCTACTCCTGATGAATCTCCAGAGATTCCTCTACGTCCCCGAGAAGGCCTCACCGGTTGTCCCGATAATACCTGGGGTCACAGTCAGGTTTCAGAGCCTACCATGGTTCCTAATCTCAGCTGGATTCATCATCCTGGTTCATGAGCTCGCCCATGGGGTTCAATGCATCCTTGAGGGTATACCCATAAGGTCTTCGGCCCTCGTCTTCGCCATCATCACCTTCGGAGGGGCCGTTGAGCCTGATGAGGAGGCGCTTGAGAGGGCTGAGGGCATATCCCAGATGAGGGTCTACGCCGCCGGCTCCTTCGCAAACCTCATCATAGGCCTCACGGCGCTGACGCTGCTCATCCTCTACGCCGGGGCTATGCCCCTCCCGCTGATATACCTCCTCCACTGGACCTACTTCCTCTCATTGAACATAGCGATGGTGAATATGCTCCCCATAAGGCCTCTGGATGGATGGAGGATGCTGAAGATCGTCGCAGACGCCAGGGGGCTCCCAATAATAGAGAAGTTGGCCACTGGGGGCTTCATACTCCTCGTCGCCCTAAACCTCAGCCTCAGCCTCCTAAGATTCGGACTCATACCCCTCTAACTACGCAACGCATTTAACCAACGCCTTCGATTTGATCCATGCGGCGGCAGGGAGGGCCCGGGGAGCCAGCCCTTCCCCACACCTCAAACGGGCTCTACGGAGGGGGCCAGTAACCC
>Ga0209410_1000889_pt1 | contig 14266 bp, 25 predicted proteins | sample Mar14436cmmetaG_FD_184135 | JGI IMG/M metagenome (GOLD analysis project Ga0209410, IMG submission 184135) | Marine hydrothermal vent microbial communities from Guaymas Basin, Gulf of California to study Microbial Dark Matter (Phase II) - Marker... ... | reverse complement strand
GCCTTAGATCAAGACCCTGAGCTGAAGAACGAAATAGTTCGTGCGTATCTTCGCTCAAGATTCAAAGAGGGTGATGAGCTGAATAAGCTGTTGCAGTATGAGGAAGTTAGAAGGAGGCTCGCAGGTAACAGTGAAGGGCTCCTCAATCCTCAAATTCTCTCTTACTTCTTAGCCTTTCTGCCTATGCTTTTCGCTCAACCATCTCAGCCGCCCCAGCCACTTGCAGGACCTGTAGGTCAACCATCAATGCCTCAAGCAATGTTCTCACCTAATCAGATGTCTCTTCCAGCACCTCATAGCACTCTCCAACCTTGGCAGCAGTGGGAGCTGATGTTGCGGCAACAGCGGCAACAACAGCAGCAAGGACAGCAACAGCAGCAACAGCAGCAAGCACAACAACCGCTTCAGCAGCTCCAGCAGCTTCAACAGCAACAGTGGCAGCAACAGCAAGGACAGCAAAGCACATACATAAAGGCTTTGTCAAATCTAGTGCAGATGCTCGCACAGAGAGAGCCTGAAGAAGTTCTCTCACTCTTACGTGTGGCCAAGAACAATCCTTATGTCAGAGCCCTCCTGATATTTCTGAGAAAGATTAACTATGACTACAATAAGCTGATCACATACGCCTCTATGTATGGAGGTGAAGAGATCGCAAACGCACTCAGAGAACACGAGGATTGGCTTCGCAGATTCCTTGAGCTTCTGAGGAGAGGTGTGGTAAGAAAACAAGCTGCGAGAAAAACCAGATCAAGAGCAAAGCAAAGGAAGCAAGCAACAGGAGAAGATTTAGATTTCAGCGTAGGTGAAGTTCAAATAGACTTAGGCTTGGAAGAGGAGAAAGAGGGAGGAAAGGAAGAAAAAGGAGGAGGGGAAAAAGGAGTTGAAGGAGGTGGTGGGAACGGAAGTGGCAGTTGAGAAGTTTCGTGAGGATTTCGTGAAGAAAGTCCTCGACGACTACGAGAAAACAAAAAGGACGATGAAGTCTATCGTCAGCATCTGTAAAGCTCATCCAGAGCTCCTGAAAGACGAGAGCGTTGCGAAGAGCATCTACCTCTACGGAACTACAAAGGTCACTGATGCCCTCTTAGATGTTCTCGCTGCGGAGAAAGAGGATGCACTCATCGACGACTTCGAGCAAATCTTGGAGGCTTGCGAGCAAACTTTAAACATACCTTTTGAAGAAGACCTCAGTGAGTTCGAGGAAGATTTCGGCGACTTGGGCGAGATCGAAGAAGATTTAGGACTGGAAGATTTAAGTGAAGAAGAGGAAGAAGGAGAAGGAAAAGGAAGCTAGGTGATGCGATGTGAAAGAGCCCGTCATCCTGATCGCGAAACCCTTGAAGGGCACATCTAAGTTGCGAGGTGCAAGAAAAGTCAGATATAGAGCAGCACCTACTGAGGAAGGTTTCGCAGTTTACAGAGGCACAGAAGGAGCTTATCATGCAGTCTTCACGCCAGACTTCCTGAAGGGTCTTGGCGTTGGGTTGTTGCTGGCATTCTTCGCATTCTACATATACAACAAGATCAAGGCGTCATCTCCCCCTTCACCTCCTCCATCCTCTTCACCAACACCTCCTGTTCCATACACACCGCCACCACCTGCTGAGAAATGAGAGTGCGGCTAATCTCCTACGGAGATATAGGTGAAATCGCATCAATCCTTAGAGAGCAGGTGCTCAGAGACATCAGTAAGCCTGAGAGAGCTTACTTTATCAGAACGCTCGCACTTAAAATCGTGAGCAAATGCCCTGAGAAAGATTACTTGTGCGAGTGCGAAGCACTACACAGTTGGATAAGAAAACGCTTCAGATACGCCAAGGACTGGTTCGGAAGAGAAGTTTTAATTTCGCCTTACACACTCTTGAGGCGATGCCTACGAGATAAGCGCCTATGTCAAGCTGATTGCGAGACACTCTCACAGCTATATGCTGCTCTCGCCATGTCTATTGGACATAAAGCCGCACTCCTTATCTTAGACACAACAGGTGATGGTGCATTCAATCATGTGATTGCTGTGGTCAGACCGCACGGCTCGTGGCAGTGGTATTGTGTTGAACTTACGAAAGACGTTCCTTTTGGATGGTGCCCTCACGCTTATAGGAGAATGATCGTTAAATTAACATAGGAGGTGTGTGAGAGGAAATGGCTGCGAATGTTAGCGGTAACAAGGGTAGTGGCAACACTAAAAAGCCAGACTTCAACTATCACGTGGAAATTGTAGATAACAAAGTCAGGATAACGGTTAATATAGAGCTTGGCATAGAAGATATTATGGACTTCATCTTCAAAGCGGTGCGAAAGTGAGTGTGAGAGTGAACATGAAGGTAAGAGAGCTAGCATACCAGTATCTGAAGAAGAAAGGTCTAAACCCTGAGCCAGTGTATGTTGGCGACAGGGTTCTGTTCAAGGTAGATAATGTGATATATGTGCCTAAGCTTTACCAAGCAACCTGCCGAATCTATCCGACCGATCTGAAAATATGCGAGAAGTTCAAGGATTATGATGTTCGTTTTCTTGTTTTCCCTTATGCGCTTCCATCACATCTTCTGAAGGAGATTCCCTGCCACAAGCTCATGCCTATAAAGGAGCAGGGAGAGATGTATATTGACGGATTACACTTCGCATGGATCGGGCATCTCCAGCGGAAGAAAGGTGGTGTTAAGTTGCGAGTGATTGTTGATGAGAACACTTACAAATGGATGAGAAAGAAGATTAACGAAGGCAGATTTCTCACCGAAGGTGAAATTGTCAGAGCTGCACTTGCTCAGCTGAAGAGGCGGTTACGCTGAGGTGATCGAAATGCTGGATGATATACTCTCCAAACTACTCCCGAAGAGCGTCCTCAAGATATTGGAAGCTCTTGAGGAGCTCGATGAGCGAGAGCTTATTGAGCTACCAGAGGAGCTGCGCAGACTCAGGGCCAGGAATCCGCCGCCCTCTAAGGTAGCAGAGCCTGTTGAAGAGCGAGAGCAAGTCAGCAACGAAGTTCTACAAACGATTTCAGCACCTGGGATTTACGTGGTTTTCGGCAAGTATGCGGATGCTATCCTTCTGAGGCTCGCAACCCTCGCAAGCGCAGGCAAGCCTATATACGTGATCAAAGGTGACTTCCCTTTCCCGAAAGCTGAAGTGAAAGTCGATAAGATTGTATATCTCATTACAGAGGAAGGTGAGGATAGCGCTGAAAGTAAGGTTCTCCTATTTGATGCATCACAACCGCTGAAGAGAAAGGAGAGAGAAGCTTATGCCTGGCTCTTCCAAGTGCTTGCAAGGAAGGATAATCACATCTTCATCAAAGAGGGTCGGCACTTTGTGGATATTGCAGATGCAATCTTCATAGGTGAACCTTCGCTTCTTGCGGAGAAGCGAAAGACAGCACTTCAGAATATCTTCAAAGAGGTGAAGTTTAGGTTTCTGGCTTTGCCCGAGGGGGAGCGTGAAAACTACGTGTATATGATTACTCCATCACTCGAAGGCATGTACCGCATTACATAATATCGCTAAGAAAAGCCTCGCCCTCCAGGGCAGGGATGAATTAGGAGGGGTAGCTCACAACAGTCACCATAACTTAACAAAACCCCTGCCACAACATATTTATATGACAAGGCATACACCTCATACGATGGTAAGGAAGACCGTTGAGGTGGACGACGAGCTGTGGGAGAGAATGGTGAGAAAGGCGGTGGAGAAGTTCGGACTACACGGCGCTATCAAGAAGGCTGTGAACGAAGCGATAAGGATGTGGGTAGAGAGCGAAGAGGTGAAAGCTCGTGACTAAGGTCACAATTCCTGGGTATATATGCGAAATCTCAGAAGAGGATAGAGAAGAGCTAGAGAAACTAATGTTCAAGTTCGGGAGAGCTCGTAGGAGAGCATACTCGCTTAAGTGGAAAGGATACACGAAGTCTGAAATAGAGAGAATCTTGCAGGATGAGATAGGTTTGAACTCACGCTACATAAAAGATGCTTACAACTCAATAAAAGGTCTTCCCCCACATGTGACATTTGGCGGCCTCAGAAATCAAAGATTGAGAGAAAAAGGAAAAATCTCGAAGGAAGAATACCACAGAAGACGAAACTCTATCATCATATCTCGTGGCGAGAAGTCTAAAAACGGTAATCTCAACATGCGATTGAACTTAGAGAGGATGGAGCTCCGCATTAACACTGGTGAGGATAGAAAGTGGATATATCCGAAGGTATATATTCCGAAGAAATATCTTGAGAAGTATAGACACCTTCTTGATGGCTCCGCCCCTTACACCGTTCTTATAAAGCGACGGAATGACGGAGGTTATGATGTTCGCATAACCGTTGAAGTTCAAACAGAGGTAAAAGAAGGAAAGAGGGTTCTGGCTTTAGATGTTAATGCAGGCCACATAGACTTTGCTGTTGTTGAAAAAGATGAGCCTGAAGTTATTGCTACAGGCAGAATAGAAGTCCATGAGACGCAGTATGTGGGAAGGAACAAGAGAGAATACCAAATTCACCAAGCAGTTGACAAAATAGGAAATGTTGCGAAGCATTATGATGCGGATGTCATCGTTGGAAAACTGAACACGGGTGAGTTTAAGTCTAATAACAAAAAGGCAAATCGTGAGGTTAAAAACATGCCTCAGCATAAGTTCAGACAAGCTCTAAAGAAGTTGGAGCGGAGAGGAATTAAGGTTGAGGAGAAATCTGAGAAAAATACGACAAAGGTTGGAGAGAAGCTTTCACCTCTTGTCGGCTTAGACATTCATAAGTGTTCGGCAATAGCATTCGCCTTGAAAAGCATAAGCTATAACCTCTTCAAGCACTTTATCACGCTCCTCTCTGTAGTCTCCCCAGATGAAGGCGATGGAAGTCTGAGGGGAAGGCGAAGGAGAGGTAAGCGGGCTAACTGTCCCTGTCCAGCGCATAGCTGGGCAGCGCCTCAGAGCGGCTACCCGGCGATGCCAGGTAGCTGGGGCCTCTCCTTCTTGGAGAGGTTGAAAGCCGGCCTACCATGCCTTCGTGTGAAGGTATGTTAGGCTATGGTGACCTGGAACTGTGCCGAACCCTCCAACTCGAGTACTGCTTTATCTACCTTTGCCAAACCCCTTAATTATTATCTTTCTGATTGCTATCTTTATCACCGCCGAAATTTCTATCATTCCCTGCACCCAAGCTGGAAGCTTAGAGTGCCCTGGTGCTAGTTTTGTAGGAGTGTGTATTATATCACCTGAGCTACAACTTCCAACCCTGTTGGAACAAGTTGGAACTGAGTTAGGACGCACCTTTTTAACCCTCTTCCTCCAACCGAAAAAGCGGAAATGGAGGAAGAGGTGTTTCTCGTGAATCCTGGAGGCGGGGTTGTGCCAAATCCGTTCGCACCCGGCTTCATCGAAGACGTCTGGAAGGAGTTCAAGAAACTGTCAGGCGAAGCGGTCTTCAAGCAGCCAGAGCTCTGGAGAAAGGCGTTCGAGACAGTCAGAGAGCGCTGGGAGAAGGAAGGAAAGGAGCCGTTCGTAGGCTGGTACCCAGCCCCTGCCAGAAATCCAGAGGTTAAGGAGGAAGAGAAGCCAACTCTCCTCAATCCCCCAGAGGAAGCAGCGCTTGCAGAAGTGAAAGGAAAGGCTGTTGAGTTCCACGAGAAGTACTTGCTTGGAGTGAGTGGAAAGGACTTATTGGGTGTCGTCGCAGGCGTCGCAACAGCTCACTACGCACCGCAGATATTCAGATGGGGAGTTCCTGGCACATGGCCTTATGTGGCAGTTCAGGGACTTGCGAGCATCGTCGTCGGTCATTTGATCCACAAGATGACCGGAGACGTGCGCATGGGTCAGATGGCGATGATCGGCGGCTTCACACGCACAATAATGGAAGTCATCAAGATCGTTAGCAAAGGCAGAGTCACGCTTGCAGGTACTCCCACATTGATGGGTGAGGTCGGAGAGCTCGGCGAAGAGGAGTTGTTCCCGGAGGAAGAGGAGTTGTTCGGCGAAGAGGAGCTGCTCCCAGAGGAAGAGGAGCTCTTCGGTGAGGAAGAGCCTGAGTTCGGTGAAGAGGAGGAACTGCTCCCAGAGGAAGAGGAGCTCTTCGGTGAAGAGGAGGAGCTGCTCCCAGAGGAAGAGGAGCTCTTCGGTGAGGAAGAGCCTGAGTTCGGTGAAGAGGAGGAAGAGGAGGAAGAGGAGCCAGAGATTTTAGGAGAAGAGGAGCTCGGCGAGGAGGAGCTCTTCCCAGAGGAAGAAGAGGAGTTGTTCGGTGAGGAAGAGGAAGAGAAGAAGCCTGAAGAGGCTACGCTGCTTGGAGGCGTTGTCGAGGGTGAAGAGGAGAAGGAGGCAGAGAAGAAGGAAGAGGAGCCTTTGGTCTTGTAAGGTGGTGAAAAATGGTGGGAGTTCTTGAAGAGGTTGCTGCAAGAGGTAGATATGGCAGAGTTCTCGCCGCTTACGCAAAAGTCCTCGGTCTCGAGGAGATCGTGGGTAAGGAAGAGGTTCGCATAGGCAGAGACACTTATGAGATGGAGCCTTTCACAGCTGACGAGCTCATGCGCTTCATCAACGACTTCATCTCGTACATCGCACCATACAAGAAGGAGATCGAATACAGAAACGGTAAGTATGTCACTGTGATTAAGCCTTACAACAACATAGCTGCACTCTTGCAGGCGAAGGCAGCTCACATATTGGCAGCAGGTCAGATCATCAAGAAAGCTGGAGACATGGGTGTATTCTACGGTTACTTCTGCAACGCTGACCAGTACGGTTTCAGAGAGATCAAGCCTTCAGACATAATGCGAACCACAGACACCACAGAAACGCCTGCAGACACGTGGGCGTTCTCATTCTCAGCTGATGAAGGGAACTGGATCGGCTACGGAACTGGCTATGGAACAGCAGTGAACATTGACAAGGAGCTTGGTATGTGCGTCGTTGGCATTGCGAACCTCAGCGACTCTCAAGTGGTCGAGCAGGTCTACTTCAAGATCGGAAACATTGACATGCCACCGATCATCCTGAAGCCCGTCGTCACGCTCGCAGACTCCGATTACAGAGTGCCTGTTAAGCCTATTCCGACGATGATCTTCAAGCCGAAGGACACGGTGTTCGCGAAGGCTTACTGCTCTGATGCTGCAACAAACGAGGTTGTGTTACTCGGAGTCACGTTCGGCAAAGGCAGAAAGCTGCACACGTTCAAGCCGACGTCAGTCGACAAGTAAACAGCATAGCGTAGGTGAGTAAACATAGAGGTGAGCGACAATGGGCTCTATTAGCATAAACTCCATCCAGCTCTTCAGCGTATACGATGCGATGGGTAGAAAGCGAACCTTAGCGTTCATAAACGCTTCGATGTCTTCGTCATACACTTCGGGCGGCGACACTCTTTCTCTTTCTTCCTATTTTTCATCCATAGAGGCAGTTGTCTGCCAGTCCCACGCTGGAGGCTATGCACTCGAAGCCTCTGCAAGTGGCACAACCGTGACAGTGGTTGCAAGATACTATGACTACGATGCTGCAGCTGATGGCACAGCAGTCGAGGTTCCGGCAGCAACCGATTTGAGCGCTGTCTCGTTTACTATGGTGGTGCTTGGCGACTGATTCAGCCATTAAAGCGGAAGTGAGAAGTGTGGAAAAGCTTAAAGTGAGCGAGGGTGGTAGGCGGTAATAAAGCAAAAACAAGAGGGTGGTGACAGAAGAATGACTGTCTCAGTCTCTAAGGATTTTTCCACTACTTTTTTGAGTGCAAACGGTGCCTTTAAGGTAATAGGCATTTTCACCCTCTCATTCTCAGACACTTATCCTGCAGGAGGCGACACTGTTGATTTCAGCGCATATCTCCGCAAATTAGATATTGTCGTTCCAATAGGCGCAAGCGGTTACATCTTTGAGATAACGTCAATAAGTGGAGCGACTGCTAAAGTGGTGATTCGTTATCCGACCTCATCGGCATCGCACAGCGTTACGACCTCAGATGCTACACACGATGCTTGCGGAGCAACAGGCGCAGCATACACATCAGCAACTTCACTTGGCACATTCGTCACATCAGTTGCAGATCACGGAAGTGCTGTCGGCGAAGAATTGGCAGATGGTTCTTCATACCCTGCAAATCTAAGCATAAAGGTGCTTGTGATTGGCTCTTAGAGAGCACGAAAATGGATGCAAGTACGGGTGAGTTCTATGATCGAGTATATCAGCGAGGGAAGCTTATTAGGCTTCTGGTTCTTCGACCCGAACAATCAACCAAGGATATACTTTTGCAGAGTGGAGTACAGCGAACCATTCATGGCAACATACGCTTTCTCCTCGCTTTCAGCAGGAGGTACTGCAGATTTTGTTCGACCTCAAGATGCTGAGAAAGTCAAGATTCTTGAGCCTAGAACGATTACTGAGATATATCATGTGGGTATTGGCATTTCCCCGAGCTTTGTGCGTATCTATATGAAAGAGCCTGAAGATGTAGAACGCTTCACATCCTACAAGACAGGCATAAAGTTGGGTGCAGATTATGGTTATGTAACCGGAGCAGACTCACCATATTTTGATCCGACATGGGAATACTTTGCGATTAAAGGCATCATTCCAGTCTTTGGCGCATATAATCCTTCGAGCAGAACTATTACGCCGAGGTTAAACATCGAAGGCAGAAAATACAGAGTCACATGGCTCTCGCTCAGCAGAGAAGCGCTTGAGAGGATGCCTGTAGCAGCGCTTAAGAAACTGGCTGCTGACGTGCAGCGTGCAAAGATTGTGACGAAGGGAGGTGTTCAGCTCATCCCAGTTCCCTCTGACCTGAGAGCTTACACTCCAATATCCTCTGTGTATTCTTTCTTGGAGGAGGTTGAGACGATTTTGAAAGAGAAGAAAGGAGGTAGTTCAAAATGACCCTATATCACTTCGTTGTTTTGAAGCAGGGTTTAGAAGGTGAAATAGAGCCTGCGATTGATAGCGTAAGAGCGGAAGATGGAGTATTTCAGAATATTACCACATACGGAAGCGACATAACTTTGAAAGAGCTTACAGCTGGCGATGCGCTTGCACTTAAGACCATCACAGCTTACAACAAGGAGACAGACACAATCAGCCTCATCATAAAGGACGGTGACAGTCAGATTTATCCGACTATACCGATAGGTGCATCAGAGAGTATTTATCGCACTCTGGTTGGGGTTAAGGTGAAAAGTTCGCTTGTGGTGAGGGTTGAGGGAACTTACGCTAATGGCTGTGAAGTTCATATTGGGTTCGTACATATAGCACAGACGCCAAAGGTCTAAGCCTAAGTCTGCGTGAGAGCTATGCTCACAATCTCGGATGATAAGTTAGTAGTTGAGTTTCCGCATGTCGTGTATGAGCTTGAACTACAGGATAATGTAGTCCTAGCTCGCAAGATTAAGGGCAGATATGAGTGTAAGTGTGGTGGTGAGTTATTCCCGCACCAGTGCGGATCACTACATGCCGTTTTCAAAGGTTGGGCCTTTGATATTAGCTTCAAGTGTCGTGATTGTCATTTTTATGTTGTTCACGGCATTCCTTGCGAAAAAGATGAGAGGTTGAGAAAATTTGCGACTAAGTTCATCATAAATGAAGATGAAGAAATAAAAAGGCGGTTAGAGGCGCTTGGCTATTGGTGATTGACACCAATCAAAAGGTTTATCTTCACACGCACAATCTCTCTTGATGTTGTACTTCTGCGAGCTGTGCGGAAGAAGGCACAAGCTCAACTCAAAGATAGGAACTTCACACGCAGAGTATGCCATACCTTTAGAGATTCCACCTTCAGTAAAACGCTTCAGAGAAAACGGCGAGGCATTCTTCGCCCATTATCTTGAGCTATATCCTCCTATTAATCCGACCTCAATAATCGAGCATTTCGTTCCTTTCTCCTATCTCACGCAGCAGAAAGGAGTTTACCACACAGTAAAGGAAGACCATACAGTTCGTGTAGGCTTCTACGGAGAGCTTGTTGATGCGTTTTACGACACTTCTTTTGTTGAGATCAGGGAGTGCTTCTGCCTTCTGCATATAATACATCCCAGAGGGTGTGCGCTTGAAGAGACGCTGAAGGAGGAAGGAGTTCTGAAAGGTTTGGAGTTGCAGCATTTCTGTGTGTATGAGATGAAGAAGAGGAATGTGAGAGAGGTGAACGCAATCATTCGAAGGTTGTGTGAGCGTTTTGGTATTAGGTTGGAACCAATAGTTTCTTTTAAAGGCATTCCTATAATCGCATCAGTGCGATGATTGAGGCAATCATCAAAATTCTAGAGGCAGCCATCAGAGCTTGGAGCGAGCAGCAGAGAGAAAAGGAAGAAGTAGAAAGAAAAATAAAAGGTAAAAGGATTATGCTCTACAGAGATTCGGGCAAAGGAGCGAGAAAAGCGCAGCTGAAGCCTCTCTCAGACTTAATCTATTATCCTGCGAAGAAAGAGGCAATTTTCGTCGCAGCCATAAACAAAAAATACCGTGTCAGAATCTCAGATCATACGATTCTCATCGAGAGAGATGGTAAAATCGTAGATGGAGTTTCACTCCCAGTCAAAGGTAAGCTAAAATTAAAAAATAAAAGATATAAAAACGGAGTTCTTCAGCTCGTTTTTGATGTAGTTTGACGCTGTGTGGTTTGTGTGGGATCACTTGGGAACTCTTGCTCCTGCTTCAGCTCCAACGACGGTCATTATGATATAGCCGACGAGCTCGAGAGCTTTCTCTGCAGGTACTGCTCCTAGTGCGATCAGTGTGAAGAGCCCGCCGAGTGCGACCCAGGCTGTTATACGCCCTTTACCCACCAATTTCTCCAGTATACTCTCGTCTTCAGCCATACTTATACCCCTTGACCTCACTCAGCCTCCCACGCTGCTTTTAACTCTTCGCTCAACTTCTTCGCCTCAGCAACCCTTGCAAAACACTCTTGCCCTGTTCTGGGAGCTGGGCCACCGACGGCAGCAGCCACTTCATCGAATCTCCCTTGCATGCATAGTTTGTAAAGTCTGGGGATGTCTAAACGCTTGATCAGCGCCTCAAGCTCTTCTCTATCTGATAACGTCCAACTTCCAAGAGCTCTTTCTCTGAGTGTTGCTTTTAGTTCGGGTGCTTCAGGCGACTCCCATGCCCTAACATATTTCTCTCTGAGACCTACATCTCTAGCCACTTTCCCATACTCCTCTGCAGGAACTGCGCCTGGCTTTCTCATAGCTGCTGCGTATTTCCCTTCCTTCCCTGCAATCCCTGCTTCCTTAGCTGCACCTTCTAACACCGTAGACATCACTGCACCCTCTCTGGTCGCCCACGCCTCCCTCATGTACTCTTCCAACCTTTCCTTAACATCTTTAAGGCCGCCTGCCATCTCTTCATCACCTCCTTTTTAAAGGTGGGAAAAAGCGGGGTTAAGAGTTTTTCGTCTAACTCGTTCTAACTCGCTCCAACTCGCTCCAACTCATTCCAAGCAGGATGGGGGGGTAGGGGAGATCAAACGGTTAGGGTTCAGGTTTGGTAGACACTCATAGATATTGATGATCTTTGGTCTACCAAACCTTTGGACTTCATCGCCATCAAGCCTCCTTTCATCGGAGACCATATCATCGGCATCTGTCCTATCAGGGCAACCCCGACCCACAACTCATGGTTCAGGAGAGGTTTGACATTTCTCCCCCACCAATCATAGTTGTGGGGAAAACCCCTCATCCTGAGATAAATGTTCACGCAAGCGTTCTTCTGTCTATCAATGACTAAGCCGCATTTAGGACACTTGAAAACCTGCCCTCTCAGGTCTTTAACCACGAACCTGCATCGAGAGCAGGTTTTCGAGGTGTCTTTAGGATTGACTTCTTCGACAACTGCTCTCTGTTTGATTTCTCCGACCAGATTCCTCCAGCTAGCTCTAGCTATCCTCTTTCTAAGGTTCTTGTCGTTGTTGTTCTTCAGCATCTCTTCCTTATCAAGCTCCTCGAATCCGTGCATAGTGTTCGGGAATAAAGTGATAAGTTGTGCTGCTAACTTCCTCTCAATGTCTCTGCATTTGTTTCTCTCTCTGTGAGAGTACTTCACCCACTTTCTTCTTCCTCTCTTCCTCTTCCTATAACACTGAAGCTTCTTACGCTTCTCCTGATAAGTTATTCTGGTTGAGATCAGCGGCTTCAGGTCTATGTGTATGAAGCCTAATTCAGGTGAGAAGCCATCTACGGTCAGCTCATTGCAATCCCAGCCAATAGCTCTCTCAACTTCGTATGATTCTGTCTTCTTGAATGGTATCAGCAGTCTGTCGTCTTTCAGAATTACTTCACCGATTTCGCAGCCTTCGACTCTACTCAGGAACCAGGTGTCGGCATAGCTCACTTCGACATACTCGTGCGGCTTTAGTGTTATTCTGATGACTTTTCTTTCGTAATCCACCCCCATCAAAGTCTTTTTGCACCTGGCAAACCTTCTTCTGACTGAGGGCTTCTTCTTTCTTGCTTTTCCCTTGATGTATCTCTTCCTCCATGATTCGAGCACACTGTAAGCGGTTCTGATTGCGGCATCTGCCCAGTGTTTAGCGTAAGGATTATCCTTCATCAGCATGTCTCTCAACTCTCTCTTGAACTCTGAGCTCTTCGGAATTGTCAGAATCTTGACCTTTGCGTTTTTACCTTCTCTGTACTTCTTGAAGTCATACTTCCATGTGATGTTGCTCCAGATCGTATCTATAGCCTTTTGAAGTGTTCTCATATACCATGATATGAGCTCTGAGATTCTGCGATCTTCAAGCGGCACAGCATACATCCGCACTTTCTCAATGCTCCCCACTTTGCCCCTCACCCCTCAAAATCTCCTCGATGTCGCTCTTGTAGTATCTGAGCTTGCCTGAGGGAAGTCTGACGTAGCGTATCTTACCCTGGTAAGCCCACCTCCTAAGTGTTGATGCAGATACTCTCAACATTCTGCAAGCCTCCTTTGGCGTGATCAGCTCCTCTGGCATCACCAACTCCTATAGCTCGTAGGAGTATATAAATGTTTTTCTGATGTGGTAGTTACGTAAGGCAAAAAGTATTTTTTATAAGAAGGATTATCCGCAAATATGGAAGGCTTTGACGAGGCCCGATTCTGCAACATGTTAGAAGAGCGGCTGAATGAGAAGTGGGATGAGGTAATGAGAGAGGCGGAAAAGAGACAGAGAGAGAAACTGGCGGAGTTGGAAGAGAAGATCAAAATATGGGAGGATTTAGGCCCACCATCATTTGACAAAATGGTTCTCTATCACGAGGGAGAAAAAAGATTGTTCAATCTTAAGGAAGCTCTAAAGAGTGTGAAGGAGAGAGGAGTAAGAAGAGTCTTTGTGATAGTGCATAGAAAGGGAGGAAAAGCTTATCGTATAGGCACTCTAACCATCGAGGTAGATGATACCTTAAAGAGTTTGAGAGAAGCATTGAACAAACGATATGAGGACTTGCTTAAGGAATATGAGAGAGTGAAGAAGAATCTACTCCAATTTATAGACTGGGAACATTTGAAGAAGATTGGGGAGATGGCGGCCTTGAAAAAGCAGATTTGTTGAGACGGAGTGATAACTCACAAAGCCGCCGGTTGTAAAAATAGGCGTGGTGTTACCACACAACTTCCAGAAAAGGCTCACCATATCTCCCATAGCGCCGAAGTGTAAGACGATCCTGCCGCTCTATCGCTCTAGCAAAGTCACTCGTGGAACTCCAACATAGCTTTGCGTTATGGTTTGCCTTCTCAATTAAATCTGCGTATCCAGGATACTTTATAATTTCATCTGGACCGAACCCTCTCTGTATTAAGTGTTTAAACACATCTTTAGCTTCTTTACTATACATCTTTTCTACTCTTCTGTAATCTAAAATTCTTTCAGGTATCCTATAGCAAACAATTTTTCTATCTATACCAGCACAGACTATGGGCAGAAGCGCCTGCGCACCAACTCTAATTTCTGTGAGTGTTGGAACTCTCTCCGGATGTGCACTAGGACGTGAGACGAAGAGCCCTTCAGGCTTACAACCTCTCGGGCAACTAGTTGCCAAAAGCCTTTCCCCCAGAAACTCTTCATCCACCCCTGGAACAACCTCACCAGAAGGATTGATCCTCCCTAAACATCTACACAGTAAGAAGCCGTATACACAGTAGTTCCGAAAGTCCCTAGACCCCTTCATAGGGTCCGTAGGACTCGGAACCCGACCACCCTTGGGGTGGCCCCGGCTTAACTGTGTCGCCGGTAGGGGGAGGGACTCTCACCCTCCTGTCGGAGCCTTTCGGTCCTCCCTTAAGGAGGCACAACCCCGACCCGCTGTTAGCAACCCTGTCCTTGAGCATCT
>Ga0209410_1000888_pt1 | contig 14277 bp, 14 predicted proteins | sample Mar14436cmmetaG_FD_184135 | JGI IMG/M metagenome (GOLD analysis project Ga0209410, IMG submission 184135) | Marine hydrothermal vent microbial communities from Guaymas Basin, Gulf of California to study Microbial Dark Matter (Phase II) - Marker... ... | reverse complement strand
GGTTCGGTACCCTAAAAAAATAGGTACGATAACATATTTTGTTAAATCTGTCTCCCCAGAGGTACCTCTTGGTAAAGATAGCTCATTGGATATTTTGGCATAAGAAAGGAGGTGAAAGAAAAATGCAAATAGAAGGAATTACCCCTAATACGACGCAGGGTGCCTCTAAGGTCGAAAATGGTCTTGGAAAGGATGCCTTCTATAAATTGCTTATTACTGAATTACAAAACCAAAATCCGCTAGAGCCAATGAACGCTGAGGAGTTTATTGCCCAACTGACACAGTTTAGCCAGTTAGAGGCCTTGAAAAATATCAATAATCAATTTCAGGTTCTAACAGCATATCAGGCCTCTATTAACAATCTATTAGCTGTAGGCTTAATGGGGAAGAAGGTTAAGGCTGCAGGAAATGCTATCTCTTTAGAGAAGGGCAATGAGGTAACATTGCATTATGATTTGGCTACTGATGCCTCAAAAGTGATCATCAATATTTATGACAGTGAGGGAAGATTGGTTAGGACATTAGAGGGAAATGCACAGGAAAAGGGTGAACACGAAGTTAATTGGAATGGGAAAGACAATGAAGGAAACGAGCTACCATCTGGAGGTTACACCTTTAAAGTTATGGCAGAGGACAAAAACGGAGATCCAATAGAAGCCAATACATACTTTATGGGTAGAGTAACAGGTGTAGAGTTTGATGAGAGCGGTCAACTTTACTTAAAAGTAGGAGATACCTTTATTTCATTCAACCAAATAATAAGTATTGAGGAGGTGTAAAGATGTTAAAGTCCCTCTTTACTGCAGTAAGTGGGCTAAGGGCCCAAAACCTGGCTATGGGGATCATTGGTAATAATATTGCAAACGTAAATACAATTGGTTTTAAGGGAGACCGCTTTTCATTTGCAGATTTGATGAGTGCATCCTTGGCAGGATCAACAAATATTCAAGTAGGCAGTGGTGTAATGATGAGTAATGTGTTACCCATTTTTACACAGGGTTCAATTGTTACTACAGGGAATCCATTGGATCTGGCTATTGATGGTAATGGCTTTTTTATTGTAAGCAATGGCAATAATAACTTCTATACCAGGGCTGGCCAATTTATTATAAATGAGGATGGAGATTTAATAACCCCTGAGGGCTATGCATTACAGGGATGGGGTGTGAATGAAAAGGGACAGATTATTAAGTCTATGGGGAATATAAATCTGGCCAATATAACATGCCCACCAAAGGCCACAGAAAGTGTAGAGTTAAAATTGAATTTAGATGCAAGGGAAGAAAGCAAAACCTGGAATTTCTCAGGAGGTGATTCACCACCAGATCCAGATACCTATAACTATTCTACAACAATGACTATATACGATTCACTAGGCAATGGCCATTCAGTCACTGTATATTTTGTCAAGAACGGTGATAATGCATGGAGAGCCCATTATATTTATAAAGATGCAGATGGCAATTACAAAGAGGCTGGCCGTCAAGACCTCTCCTTTAATGATGGATCTAAAGAGGGTAAGCCGGCTGGTTCTTTAGCCGATGATAATGATGATACACCCATTAGTTTTGATTTTGGTGGGGTACCAGCAGTAAAGGTTACCTTTGATTATGGTACTGGTACGGATGGTACTACTCAATATGCCAAGGACTCAACCGTCAATTTCATTAGTCAGGATGGAAATGCTGCAGGTTCACTAGAAAATATCTCAATAGATGAAGATGGATATGTTGTTGGTATCTTCTCCAATGGTGAGACAAAAAGGCTTTATCGCATTGCCCTTGCTACCTTTACTAACCCATGGAACTTAGAAAAGGTAGGAAATAATCTCTATACAGTTACAGGCAGTTCTGGACAACCCCTTATAGGGGCACCCAATACAGGGCAAAAGGGCAAAATCCTCTCTGGTTCCTTAGAGCAGTCAAATGTAGATTTGGCGACAGAATTTACTAATATGATCCTTACTCAACGTGCCTTTCAGGCCAATGCGAGGGTGATTACAGCAAGTGATGAAATACTAACAGAACTTATTAACCTTAAACGTTAATGTAGGGGTAAGATATGCATCCTGGCATATATTTTGCTCTTTCTGGAAATCTTGTTCAGGAGGAAAGGCTTAAAATTGTTACAAACAACTTGGCCAATGCAGATACACCTGGTTATAAGAAGGATGTATCATCATTTCATCAGTATTTGCTTTCAGTGTTAGGAAAGAGATATACAGATTTTTCTCCTGGTTTACTCAAGCCTACTGAAAATCCCTTAGATTTAGCAATAGAAGGCAATGGATTTTTCACGATATCGACCCCAATGGGTATCCGCTATACCAGAAGAGGTGATTTTTCCCTAAATTCTAAGCAAATATTGGTGACAAAGGATAACTATCCAGTATTGGGAAAGAAAGGCCCCATTGTAATCAAGGGCAGTAAGGTCAGTATTGATACTAACGGTAATGTATGGGTAGATGGCAGGCTGGTGGATACCTTAAAGATAGTAGCATTTCCCAAAGGTACTAAACTGAAAAAGGAAGGGGGTGGGATCTTTGCAGCCGAAGCCAAATCCGCAGGCCGTCCATCTTCTATCATAGTACATCAGGGTTTTTTGGAAAGTGCAAACGTAAATGTAATAGAGAATATGATCAATATGATTGAGATTATACGTACCTATGAGGCATGTCAAAAGGTGATTCAATCCCTGGATGAGACTGATAATAAGGCCATAAATGAAATAGGGAGGGTTAGTTAAGATGCAAAATTAAAATAAAGAATGGAGGTGAATAAAGATGTTACAATCCTTATGGATTGCTGCTACGGGCATGGAGGCCCAAAAATTGGCCGTAGATACTATTGCCAATAACTTGGCAAATGTAAATACAGTGGGTTTTAAACGTTCTAGGGCAAATTTTCAGGACTTAATGTACTTAACACTAAAGGCACCAGGTACTGCTGCTACTGCAGAGACACAGGTACCAACAGGTGTTGAAATAGGTCATGGGGTACGCCCTGTAGCAGTGCAGAGGATATTCTCCCAAGGAGATTATAAAAAGACAGACAATCCCCTAGACTTGGCCATTGAGGGTGATGGCTTCTTTCAGGTGTTACTGCCTAATGGGGAGTTGGCCTATACCCGCTCAGGTGCCCTCAAAATAGACAGAGAGGGGCGTATCGTTACCTCAGATGGTGACCCCATACAACCAGAGATTAGCATCCCTGAGGATGCTACAGCCATTTCTGTGGGCTCAGATGGAACAGTCTCTGTCATTCAGCCAGGCACGACAGAGGCAAGCCAAATCGGGCAGATTCAACTTGTAAAATTTATCAATCCGGCAGGTTTAAGGTGTCTTGGGAGAAACCTATTTATGCCTACAGATGCCTCTGGTGAGCCTATCTTGGGCGTCCCAGGGGAGGAGGGTTTTGGCACTATCGCTCAAGGATATGTGGAGATGTCTAATGTTAGTGTGGTGGAGGAAATGGTCAATATGATAGTTGCCCTGCGGGCATATGAGGTAAATGCTAAAGCGATACAGACAGCCGATGAGATGATGCAAATGACCAACAATATAAAGAGGTAAAAATGAGAGGGAAAATTGGTATAGTCCTGATATCTTTATTGCTTACTCTGTCAGTGGCTTATGGAGAAAAAATTAAAATCCCTAAAATAGTCATTGTTAAAAGTGAGACTGTCCATTTAGGAGACATTGCCAAGATTGAAGGAAAGGAAGGTCTTAAAGATATTGAATTGGCAGATGCCCCTAGTCCTGGCAGCTATTTGGAGCTTACAAGGGAGTATATCAGGGCAAGGGTGGAACAGTCTGGCATAAAGAACATCACACTAAATATACCAGAGAGAATAAGGATCATTAGAGAATCTGTTACGGTCTCCAAAGGGGAGATAGAAAAGATTGCAAAGAATTTCATATTGGCCAATAATCCTTGGAGGGAAAATGCCCAGATAGTAGAGCTTAAGGCCACACGTAGTGTAGTTTTGCCAAAAGGAAGCCTTAGTTATCAATGTATGCCACCCCGGCGGTTTATAGGCAGTTTTACTCTGCCAATAGTCTTTAGAGTCAATGGTAAGGTTGCTGATAGGGTCTTGGTAATGGCGAAGGTAAAGGCGAGGGTCCCTGTAGTAGTTTCATCTTATCCACTAAGACGAGGGGAGGTAATTACAAGGGAAAAGGTGAGGGTGGAGACACGGGAATTGACCCATGTAAGGGCTGGTCTATTAACCAACATAAATGAGGTTTTAGGAAAGAGGATGAAAAGGACCATTGGTGCCAATGTAATACTCCACCGTGGTCTAATTGAAATACCCCCTTTAATTAAAAAGGGGACAAGGATAACGATTATGGCCAGCAGTCAAGGCTTGATAGTTACAGCCCCTGGTCAGGCAAAGGAAAATGGTCATCTAGGTGAGATGATCAAAGTGATAAATCTTTTATCTAAAAGGATAATTTATGGACAGGTAATTGATGAAAAGACTGTAAGGGTTAATTTTTAGTGGGGTGTTTATGAGTAAGTTAAAGGGTTTAATGATCTTAGTAGTTTTATGTCTAAGTTGTGCAACTACTAAAGAGACAACGACCCTACCTCCTGTATCTTTACCACAGCCTGTTTCTGAATATCCACTCTGGCAAGGTTCACCTCAGGCAAGTCTTTTTTCTGATCACAGGGCGATGCAGGTAGGGGATGTAATTACCATTAAAGTAGTAGAAAGTGCTGTTGCTACCAAGAAGGCACAGACAAAGACATCAAGGAAATCCTCAATAGGTGGGGCAATTAATAATTTTTTTAGTATCAATTTAAAAAACGAAAGTTCGATCTCTGCTGACTATGAAAATGCCTTTGAGGGGGCTGGCTCTACAAGTAGGAGCGATAAGCTAATTACTACTATCTCAGCCCAAGTGATAAAGGTATTTCCTAATGGAAATATGATGATTGAAGGAAAAAGGGACCTAATAATTAACAATGAAAGGCGGTGTGTTGTATTAAGAGGCATAGTGCGCCCACAAGATATATCTCCAAATAATGAAGTACTCTCTACATATATAGCCAATGCACAGATCTTTTATAAAGGAAAGGGGATAGTAAGCGATAAGCAAAGACCTGGCTGGTTTATAAGGATCTTTGATAATATATGGCCATTTTAGAGGTGTTTATGAGTAAATCAAAATCAAATATACTCATATACACATTGGCACTTATACTCTTAGTCCCCTCCTTACTTCATGCAGCTAGACTGAAGGACATTGCCCATATATACGGGGTAAGAGACAATCAACTCATTGGTTATGGGCTAGTAGTAGGACTCTCTGGGACAGGAGATAGAGAATATACAATATTTGGCCAGCAGTCTCTAACCAATATGCTTCAAAGGTATGGACTCAAGGTCGATCCTAAAAAGATCCGTGTAAGGAATATTGCTGCAGTTATGGTAACTGCAAGGGTACCTGCATTTTGTAAAGTTGGCACAAAGGTTGATGTTTTGGTCTCCTCTTTAGGTGATGCAAAGAGCCTTGAAGGCGGTACTTTACTTCTGACCCCACTAAAGGCCGTGGATGGAAATATTTATGCTATGGCCCAAGGGCCTGTATCTGTAGGTGGTTTTGGGGCAGCTGGGGCGGGTGCGAGGGTAAAAAAGAACATACTTACAGTAGGGCGGGTAGTAGGCGGGGCAACAATTGAAAGAGAACTGCCTATTCATCTTACCTCTGGGGAATATTTATCCATTGTCCTAAACTATCCAGACTTTACCACCGCTGCACGTGTAGCAGAGGTTATAAATGAGAAATTTAAGGCCAATCTGGCTGAGGCAATAGATGCCAGTATGATAAAGGTAAAAATTTCAGGAATAGAACAGCCTAATCTGGTCCCCTTTATCTCTCAACTTGAAAACTTGAATGTTGTGCCTAGTACAGTAGCAAAGGTAGTAGTAAATGAAAGGACAGGCACAGTAGTTATAGGGAAAGATGTCCGTCTCTCTACGGTGGCTGTAACCCACGGTGGGCTTAGCATTGTCATAAAAGAAACCCCTAAAGTCTCCCAACCTTTGCCATTTTCTACTGGTGAGACTGTTGTAACCCCAGAGACCCAAATAGAAATTAAGGAAGAGAAGACACCGCTTTATCTTGTACCTCAAACTGTTACTATTGCTGATCTGGTGAGGGCCTTGAATGCTATTGGGGCTACTCCACGTGACCTTATTGCCATTCTCCAGGCCATTAAGGCAGCGGGTGCATTACAGGCAGAGTTGGAGATTATCTAAGATGCATAAATGCTGTATACAGGCTGCAGGCTGCAAGACACAGGATAAAGATATTATTAGGCTAAGGGAGGCCTGCCAAGAATTTGAGGCCATTTTTATCTACTATCTCATCAAGGAGATGCATAAGAGTATACCAAAGGCTGACCTCTTTCATGTAAAAAATATTGAAGGATTTTATAACTCCTTGTTATATGAACAAATAGCCCGTGACGTGGCTCAAGGGGGTGGTATTGGCTTGGCCAATTTACTGCTAAATAAATTCAAAATGAACATTTTAGAGAAAAGAGACGATAGTAAAGAAAAAGATTAGGGGGTAAATATGACGACTCCAAAGATAGGGGTAGTAACTTACCTCTACCAGATTAAGCAGAATATGAACTATAAAAATTTGAAAACACCTAAAAATATAAAAAGAAAACATGCTGTCAGAGAGCAGGTCTTTATCTCTTCTGATGCCAAAGGGATAAAGAGGTATAAGGATATTATTTCAAGATTGCCAGATGTAAGAAAAGAAAAAGTGGAGCCTTTAAAAAATGCTATCGAACACGGTATTTATCAGATCAATAGTGAAAGAGTAGCAATAAAGATGCTCCAAGAATTTTCTCTATTTAATTTATTTAGGTAAGAAATATGATTTCTAGTATCATAAATATTGCCTTAAGTGGACTTAGAGCAGCCCAAATTGCCCTCAATGAAATAAGTAATAATATTGCTAATGCCGAAAATCCTAAATATTGCAGGAGATCCCCTGTCTTTAGAGAAAATTCACCTATAAGATATTCCTCTTTATTGGTAGGGCAGGGGGTAAAGGTCACAGACATTAAGAGGGAATATAATAAGTTTTTTGCTATACAGTGGCAAGAGGAATTAGGCCTACTAGGTGATTATGAGGTAAAAAAACAGGTTTTAGGGCAAATTGAGACCATTTTTAATGAGGCTGATGGTGGTCTAAGTAATGCCTTAACGGAATTTTGGAGTGCCTGGGAAGACCTCTCTTATGACCCTACAAGTATGGCAAATCGTGAAACACTTATCAACAAAACACAAGTCTTAATAGAAAATTTCCACCAAATAGCTGAAAGATTGCATCAACTGCATAAGGAGATAAATGGAGAGATAGAGGCCACAATAGCAGATATAAATAAACTGACACAACAGATTGCTGGCCTTAATAAAGATATAAAAGAGGCAGGGGCAGATGTAGATAGCCTTTATGATGAAAGGGATTCCCTAATTAGAGAATTGTCAGAGAAGGTTGATATTACTGTGTTTGAAGAAGATAAAGAGGTTAAATTTTTTTTGGATGGTTGTCCATTGGTGGAGGGGAATAAGGCATTTGAGCTTAAAGTAAATGGAGATCAAATAGTCTGGAACAGTGATGCTGAAATAGATATTACAAGCCGTATTAAAAAAGGGGAGCTTGGCGCCTATTTAAGGCTAAAAAATGAAATTATTCCAGAGTATATAGAGAAATTAGATAATTTGGCCTATCATTTGGTGAATAAGGTTAATGAACAACACAAACAGGGCTACGGTTTGGATAATTCCCATAATATCAGCTTTTTTATTGACCTATCCAGCCCAGAAGGTGCTGCTAGGGATATTGAGCTTAACTCAGATATTTTGGATTCACCTAATAAGATTGCTGCCTCATCTGCACCCGATGAGCCAAGCAATAATGAAAATGCCTTGGCTATTCTAGGGCTTAAAGATACTTCTATATCCGAACTCAATGATACTACATTTGAGGAATTTTATAGCTGCTTGATAGCAAAAGTTGGAAGTGATGCTGAAGATGCAAGCTCTTTCTTTGAACAGCAGAAGTTATTAGTAGATGAAATAAGAGATAAGTATGATAGTATATCAGGTGTGTCTCTGGATGAAGAGGCAGTAAATCTTTTAAAATTTCAGTACATGTATGATGCCTCGGCCAGATTGATTTCAGTGGCTGATGAAATGATAAAGACACTGATAAATTTAGGGGCCTAAGATGCGTATTACTAATGGCATGATTTACCGCAATTTCTTAAATAATCTTTTTAGGATAAATGAACATCTGGAAGAAGATTATGAAAAGATTGCCTCTGGAAAGAGGATTAAAAGACCCTCTGATGACCCATTAGGGATGGCAAGGTCAATAAGATATAGGTCTTATCTTTCCACTATAAGGCAATATAAAAGGAATATTGAGATGGCCATCTCTTGGCAAAATCTAACAGAATCTGCCCTAAATGCAGTAGAAAATGCACTGCAGAGGATACAAGAGATTGCCATTTCCCAGGCCAGTGATACGGCTAATGCAAACACTAGAAAAAATGCTGCCAAGGAGATAGAGAATATCAAAAAGCATATCTTAGGGATTGTTAATACAAAATTTGGCAATCGCTATATTTTTGCTGGCTATATAACAGATAAACAACCATTTTCAGAAAGTGATAACAATTATCATGGTGATGAGGGATTAATAAAGATAAGGATCAATTCTACTACTCAACTCTCCTTCAATATCCCTGGTTCTGTATTTGCACCTGCAGATGGCATAAATATCTTTCAGATGATAGATAATTTGAAAGATGCAATGGAGAATAATGAACCAGAAAATATCAGGGCCTGTTTAGATGAAATAAAACAGGCCTTAGACCAGGTGATCAATGCCCAAGCCAGTTTAGGCACAAAGATGAATCTCTTTGAAGAAATAAAAGTTCAATTGGCAAATATGGATTTGGATTTTACAGGTATTATTTCCAATACAGAAGATGCTGATTTGGCCAAAGTGACCATAGATTTAGGAATATATCAAACTGTATACCAGGCTACTTTGACAGCAACGGCTAAGGCAATCCCTATCAATCTGTTTAATTATCTTGGCTAGTGAGCCCTTAGATCATGAAAATAGAAAAGGAAGGATTATTCAGGCGTATTAGGGCTGTTTCACTTCCCTCGCTACCCTCAGTATTGGCTGAACTGCTAGAACATACGATGGATGAGGAGTATGACATAGAGGAAATAGTCAATATAATCTCAAAAGACCCTGCCCTTTGTAGCCGAATCCTCAAAGTAGCAAATAGCCCATTTTATGGAAATGGGACCATCTCTACTATAAGACATGCCTTGGTCTATTTAGGGTCAAAAAATATTAAATATATCGCTATTTCTAGCGCAATTGCGGGGATGTTTTCGAGGCTTGAGAGATTGCAAAAGATAGGTTTTGATTTGGGTAGATTTTGGTCACATTCTATCCGTATTGCTATAATTTGTCGCTCACTGGCCTGCAAGATGCATTATGAACTACCTGATGAGGTATTTGTAGCAGGACTTTTACATGACATAGGTCAATTGATCTTGGCCCAAAGTTTTCCAGAGGAATATAAAAAGGTAATTGAAAAAATAAAGGCAGGACAGGTAATCATTAATGCAGAACAAGAGGTCTTCGGTGTAGATTCTGCCAGAGTGGGTGCCTGGGTTATGCAACAGTGGAGATTTCCCTCTCCTTTACCAGAAGTAGCTGAAGAACAGAGACAGCCTTTATATGAAATGCAAAACCTTGGATCTAAAATTGTTTATATAGCCCATCTTTTGGCTACAAGCCATACACTCTCTATTGAAAATAAAGAATTTTACTTAAAAAGTATAGTAAAAGAGATAGAGCCAGTGGTTTTTCTATCCCTTGAGGATATAGAACATATCTTGACTACATCAGTAGCTGAGGAGGTCATCGTAGCCAATACTTTAGGAATTCATATAAAAGATTCGGAAGATTGGAAAATTGCTCCGATTTTTCAAAATCAACTCAATATCCTAGAAAAACTCTTTACCTTTTTAAATATTTGGTCTGATTCAAAAGAATATTCTCTTCTAACAGATGTTTTAAAACATATTTGGCAAACATTAAATCTTACATTTGGAACAGAAAAGATTATCCTTTGGCTTTTTGACAAGAAGGAGAGGTCAATTGTATCAAAGATGGGATTTGACGGGATATCCATCCCTGTTGACAAAAAAGGAGATATGATAGCAGAGGCCTTTTGCCAAAAGAGAATTTTACACTCTAAAGAGCTAAAGAATAGAGGTCTTAAGCTTGATTCTAAGCTAGAGGCCTTCTTTGAGGATAAAGGATTTTTTATTTTACCACTTTATAGAAAAGACGACATAGGTCTTATCCTTTTAGAAGATACTTTTCCATCAGAACAAAAAGGATGGAAAAGGCTTCTTTTATGGATAGCAGAGGCAGTAGGTGTTAGATTAAAGGCCGCTATGCTTTCCTCGGAGAATAAAGAACTTTCCAGAGAGAAAGAGAAGATAGAGGGAGAGCTTAGAGAGGTATTAGAGAGGTTAATTGAACTAGAAAGACGCACCGCTGCTATAGAGACAACAAGGACCATTGCCCATACATTGAATCAGTCCATTATGGTCATTCAGGGGCGTGCAGAGCTCTCAATGAGAAAGCTTAATAAGGAGACCAAAGAGTATAAAGACCTAGAAAAAATAATTGGTGAGTGTATTAAAATGCAGAATATTATTCAAAAATTGTCAACAATAACCAAATATGAACGAAAATCATATGATAAGGAAAGGTATATCCTTGATATTGAGAATCTCTTATAAAGTTTTTTTGATGCTTTGTAGTAGACAATGAATTATACAGATCAGAACGGGCAGACAGAGTATAGACTGCTTTTTCAAAAGAGTCCTGATCCAATTATCCTTGTAGGTGGTGATACAAAGATAAAGATGGCAAATCCTGCCTTTTCAGAACTTGTTGGGGAAGGGATTGAACAGATTATTGGTAAATCATTTTTTGATTATATTGTCCCTGAAGATAGGCAACAAGTATTTGAATACCATAAAAAGAGGAGAATTGATCCAAAACTTGCCCCATTTCGGTATAAATTCACCCTTTTATCAAAAGATGGCAAGAAAAAGATAATTGACCGTACAGTCATCCTCCTGCCAGATGGTCAGACTACTCTTTCTATCTTAAGAGACATCACCTCTTATGAGCAACTAGAGGCCCAGCTAATTCAGGCCCAAAAGATGGAGGCCATTGGCCGTTTGGTAGCTGGGATTGTCCATGATTTTAACAATATGCTCCAGGCAGTAATGTGTCATACACAATTTCTTTTGTTAAAGCTGGATAGAGATAATCCAGGGTGGAAGCATGCCTATGAAATAGACAGGCTTGCCCATCGTACTGCTGAACTTATTCATAAGCTTTTGGTATTTAGCCGAAATCAGGATATAAGGCCAAGGCCTATAAATTTAAACCAAGTAATAGACAATATGAAGGATATGATCTGTCGGATTATTGGAGAAGATATCCAATGTACATTTTATCTTGACGATAACTTGTGGAATATAAATGCCGATGCAAGCCATATTGAACAAATAATCATGAATCTGATAGTAAATGCCCGTGATGCTATGCCTCATGGTGGTAAATTAAGTATTGAGACAAAAAATGTAGAGATCAATGATGCTTATGCCAGTACCCATTTAATTAAAGTAGGCGCCTATGTTATGCTGACAATAAGTGACACTGGTATAGGAATGGGCAAGGAGGCCAAACAACATGCCTTTGAACCATTCTTTACTACAAAGAGGGATGGCACTGGGCTTGGTCTTTCAACAGTCTATGGCATTGTAAAGCAATATGGTGGATATATATTTGTCTATTCAGAAATCCACAAGGGGACTACTTTTAAGATTTATCTGCCAAAAGGAGAAAAGACCTCCATTTGCCAGATGCAATGTGGGAAAACCGAGCCAACACTTAAAGGCAAAGAGACCATTTTGGTAGTGGAAGATGAAGAAGCAGTAAGGGAGATTTTAGTAGAGATGCTAAAGGATCTTGGTTATAAGGTTATTGAGGCCAAAAATGGTAAAGAGGGATTAAATATAGCAAAGGTACACTCTGGCAATATCGATGTTATCTTAACGGATATCATAATGCCTCATATGGATGGTAAAGGATTTATTAAACAAATTCGCGACTTATATCCAGACATGAAGGTGATTTATATGTCTGGCTATCCAAGGAATATGGTTTTAGAAAATAATTCAAACGTAACCTTTATCCAAAAACCATTTACTACTCATCAATTATCCACAAAATTGAGACATATCCTAGAAGGTAGCCCTTAATTATACTTTTAAACACAAAAGCTGCCTAGCTGTATCAAAGGCCAAGTTTGCCCAAATAAGGTTTTTATCTTGTAAATATTTTCCTATTTCTTGATAAATAGCAGCTAATTCATCTAATTTATGAATTAGCCTTACTGAAGGGTATCTTATGCTTTTAAGTAATCTTTCTGCTAAAAATACACATTCTTCTATGCGGCATTGCTTTGCAAAGACGATAGCAAGCATAAGACAGAGTGCAATGTAGACTTCATGTTTAGCAGTAGGAATCCCTCTTTTTTCCATTAGATTTATCCCCTTAATCAAGTAAAAAATTGCCTCTTCTATCTGATTTGTTTTAAATAGAAGCAAGCTACACAAATGGGCAATAAGATACGGAGAATGAGGCTTTACTTCAATAGCCTTTTTAAATGCTGTTATGGCCTGAGCCATGTAGTTTAATGCCTCGTAGCAGAAACCTAAATACTTATAGTATTCAAAAATATAGTCCTTTTTTGAAATGGGAACTACCTCTAAATGAATTTTCTGAGGCTGACATTGACTTAGGGCCTGAATTGCCTTTTTATATTCTTTTTGTTCATAAAGGAACTTACCCAATGTGCAAAGTACCAAATTATCTTTGGGAAACTCACTTTTGAGTTTTAATAAAATTTGTAATGCCTGATGGTCTTTGCCATTTGCTTTAAGTAGCTTTGCCAGTTCAATGGCAGCACTGATATAAAAAGAGGGATTCTTAAAACTGCAATCTTTTGTTAAAACCTGCATAAGATGCTCTTGGGCAAGGGAAAATTCTTTTAAGTTTAGATAACTTATACCTAGATAATAATGAATATCCCAATTTTCCTCAGAAGCACCCTTTTGAGCCAGAGTAGCTTTTAAGATAGGCAAGTTGCGTTGCAGTTTGTTTCTCCATATTTGGGGGGTAAGATAGCCTAGATGCCTTATTTTTACGTTACTAACTTTAAAATTTATGCCAGATTCGGCCAGAGAAAAACTTATTTGCTCACAAATCTTACCCTTAAATTTAATATTGGGTAAATTAGGGAAAATACGAGTTTGATAGGCGGTCTCTGGAAATTTTCCTTTACGATAATTTACAATCTCTACAGCAAAGGCAGTCTTTTTATCAAGGGGCAAATTGTGTTTTAGTGCTAATAATTTATTCAAATCGGCCTTGTTTAACCTTTCGTCGGCATCCATCCAGAGGATGTAATCAGAAGTGGCATGCTTGATGGCCTCATTGCGTGCAGCAGCGAAGTCATTATCCCATTTAAAGTAATAGGACTTTGCCCCAAACAGTTTAGCAATCTCTATTGTTCTATCTGTTGAACCAGTATCTACAACTATAATCTCATCTACTGCCTCTTTTGCACTTTTAAGACATCCAGGTAGGTGTTTTTCTTCGTTTTTGACAATCATACATAAAGATAAAGTAGCCATTTTTTCTCCTGCAAAATTTTTTATACTAAAAAATATTTCGGCATTTTAAAATAAATGTTCAAAAAATTTGGCCTTTTTCAAGCTCTTCAACAACCTGTCTTATTTCTTTTTCCTCAGGATGCCTTTTTAAATAACTCTTATATACCTCATAGGCATCTTTTGCATACCCCAGTCCAAGCATAATTTGCCCACAGTTCCAAATAATATCACGATCATCTGGATCTAATTCCATGGCCTTTGTCAAATGATGTAATGCCTTTTGTATCTCCTTTTTTCGCCAATAAATATATGCCAAATCATTGTGAGCTAAGGCAAAATTTGGATTAAGTTCTAAGGTCTTTTTAAATAATTTTATGGCTTCTGCCTCTTGACCATTACTGTATAATGCCTCAGCTTGATGATAATAATCAACTTCTTTTTTATCTTTTTTATAAC
>Ga0209410_1000887_pt1 | contig 14285 bp, 11 predicted proteins | sample Mar14436cmmetaG_FD_184135 | JGI IMG/M metagenome (GOLD analysis project Ga0209410, IMG submission 184135) | Marine hydrothermal vent microbial communities from Guaymas Basin, Gulf of California to study Microbial Dark Matter (Phase II) - Marker... ... | reverse complement strand
GAGATGCACTGTAAAGTATGGCAAGTATTGGAATGCTAATTTTATTTGCTGTGATCTTGAAATGCCTCCATTTAGGCCAAACGTTTTTGATTGTATTGTAGCTGTAACTGTAGTTCATCACGTTAATATAGTGAAGGCAATTAATCTTATTCGGAGAATGTTGAAGGGGGGCGGCGTGGCGGTGGTCACGATTCCATATAGGTTTTCTAGGGAAATTGAAGAGTTTGAAAAGACTATTTCTTCAAGTAATAAAGGTATATTTATTATACGTGTTGAAGAAGGAAAGGAGATACGCGATATCATATATTTGTTGAGGTGCGATAAATGGAGAAGATAACTACCGTAGTCCCGAAATCCTTAGAGGAGGCTTATACTTTCTTAAAGAGCAGGATTCACGAGAGAATGGTTATAATCGTAGTGGGTAACTGTAGAGTAGAGTATGAGGGAAGAGCTGCTTCTAGAATTTCTGAAGGGGAAAGAATACTTATAATTAAAAAGGATAAAGCTGTTCTTCTCCATAGGCCGTTCGGCTATGAACCTATTAACTGGCAGCCTTCATCATCTATTGTTAGCATCAGTTTACAGAAAGATTCTGTGAGGATGGACTTTATACGTGATAGGCCACATGAAATATTGCGGCTGGAGTTTAGGGATATCTTCTTTATTGGTTGTTACCGTATTGAGGATCATGCAGTATTCGAGATGTATGGTTGCGAGAAGGATATGCAAGAAGCAATTGTTCTGGAGCCTGAAGCTATAGAGGATGGATTAAACATCTTAGAGGTTGAGAAGAAAATTAGTTGTGGCGTTATCGACGTTTATGGAATGGATAAAGATGGAAGGATCGTCATTATGGAATTAAAGAAAGATAAGGCAGGTAAGGAGGCGGTACTTCAATTGAAGAGATATGTTAACGTCATTGGTAGGGAACTGGGGAAAAATAGGGTTAGAGGTATTTTAGTGGCGCCTGATGTAAAGAGTGATGCCTTTAAGCTTTTAAAGGAGCTGAACCTTGAATTTAAACGCTTTACTCCAAAGATGGCTAGAAGAATTATTAGAAAACATAAAGTAAAGACGATAGATAAATATTGAGAAGACAACTAGTATAGATCACTTATTTAAGTTAACTTATAATTCCCTCTATAATGTCGGCTATTATCTTTATGGATTTTGAATAGACCACTACGTCTGCATACTTTATAATATCCGTGCTCTTTGGATTGAAAAGGATGCTTAGGCCTGAAACTTTAAACATGGGAACATCCACTTCGCTATCCCCTACAGCTATGCATTCTTGAGTTGAAATTCCCAGTTTACTACATATCTTTCTAAGAACTTCATCCTTATTTCTATAGCCTACCTCCACCCTTACTTCGCCTGTTACAACGTCATCATCAATTACAAGGGTATTTGATACGAAATGTGTTATTCCGAGTTCACTGCATATCTTCTGAGCTACTATATCGAGACCCGCGCTGATAGCTATTACTTCAAGCCCCATTCTACGTAATCTTTTAATTAACGTTTTAGATCCTCTCCTAAGCTTTACTCCGGACAATATTTCCTCAAGCTTCCTCCTACTAATTCCCTTCCATAATGCTACATCAAGGTATGCCCATTCCTCATACGATATCTCTCCCCTTTCAAACTTCCTCTTGTTTTCTAAGGCCTTATCCATTGTTCCGAGTTTTTCGTGAATATACTGCCATATACTGTCTACTTCAGTTAAAACGCCGTCAACGTCGAAGACTACAGCCTTAAATGATTCAAGACGCGCCATCTTCCTCCTCGCTTTCAATATGCCCTCAGATAAACTGCTTAGTTTTTCATTTAGATCCCTTAATAATCTTTCCTCTTCAAGTCTCCTTAGAACATATAGCGATTGAAGTTTAAGATAGGGAAAGCTGTATATTTTGAGTGGAAAAACTCCTTTTCTTCTTAATACTTCAAGCTTTCTATTGAACTTTCTTCTACGAAGCCCTGTTCTATGTAATGCTTCATTAATGGAGTTGCTGAAAGCTAGTGCTCTTAGTATTTTTACATCGTCAGGGTTTATATTTGATATATTTATACTTTCGAAGGCCAGCAGAACGTCGGTTATTGATTCAGAAACTATTCTGCTGATATCCTCTGGCGAAACTAGGAAAAATTCGGGGAGCAGTATGTACTTTACTCCCAGTCTTTTCACTGTTGCCTCTGCAGCTTTATCCACAAAGCCCTTACATATCAATAGCGGCTTCATTCCCAGAATCTGCGCGTTTGTATAGGCTTGCCTTACATCTGTTACGGATGCACGTCCAGCCTTAACTTCAACTGCGTATATTTCACCACTGCTAGATTTAGCTATTATGTCTACCTCCGCCGCTTCAACCCCCTCTATTTCAATGGTTTTCCGTTTCTCGAGTATCTCGTAGCCTAGGCTTTCAAGCAAGCTAGCTGCAAGTCTTTCCGCGCTAATACCCTTCCTCAAGTTGATCAACCATCCTATGATACATGCTCAAAATATTTAATCCACTTTGTCTTAAAAATTATCTAGGGTAGATAGGTGTGTTTATATTAGCTGTAAGCGACGTACATGCACCAGTCTACTTTAAATTATTCAGCAAGCTCATGGACTATGAAGATTTCTCAGCTGTATCTCTATTCCTTATGGCTGGTGATATGATATATAAGGGTAAAATAAGGTACTATGACGACGTCATAAAGTGTATAAGGAGTAAGTACGAGGGTCCATTGATTGGAATTTTCGGAAATGAAGAATATGAGGATAGAATTCATTTAATCAGGGAAAGGTATAGTGATGAAGTAATATGGCTCTATGATGAATCAATATCATTAAATATTGATAATAAGAAAGTTACGATCGTTGGAACTAAGGGTTCACTAGCTAAGCCAACAGCTTGGCAGTCAAAGAATATTCCAAATATTAATGAAATATATCGTGAAAGAGAGAGAAAGATTGAGAAGCTTCTCTTAGAAGCTAGGGATAAAAGTGACGTGTTAATACTTTTATCTCATTATGCCATCACGAATAAGACTATGAAAGGAGAAGATCCCAAAATATGGCCTATGCTTGGATCTCCAAAATTTGAAAAGATATTATTGAAAACGCGTGTCGATATAGCGATACATGGACACGTACACAATAGTAAAGTGTGGAACGTTGTTTTAAATAAAACTAGGATCTACAATGTTGCATTACCTGCGACACGAAAAATTACTCATATATCTTTAATACCTATAAGTTTAACGTACTTTATGTAGTCTTTAGTATATCCTCACTCTATCTAGTTATCGTTAGAAACCTATATCATAGGGGACATAATTATAGAGTTTAGATGATGAGGCAGCTCACGTCTGTCAATTGATGAAACCTTCGATTACTGATTGATTATTTTTGCTTTCAGTGTAGCCTTTATGAAGCCTATGAATAATGGGTGAGGCTTTCCCGGTCTACTCTTATACTCGGGATGAGCTTGAATGCCCAAGTAAAACGTGTTCCTTGGATACTCTATTATTTCAACCCTGCTTTGGTCAGGGTCCATCCCTGAAAATACTAGACCATACTTCTGTAAGACGCGCCAGAACTTAGGATTTACCTCGTATCTATGTCTATGCCTCTCGTATACTATCTCCCTTCTATACAATTTATAGGCAAGGGTACCTCTTCTTAGCCTGATGGGAAGTGATCCGAGACGCATGCTTCCTCCAATACTATTAACTAGCCTCTGTTCAGGCAACATATCAATTACAGGGTAGGGCGTATGCTTATCAACTTCCGTAGTATGTGCTCCCTTTAAGCCGACTACGTTTCTGGCAAATTCAACAACTGCCAATTGCATGCCAAAGCATATCCCCAAGAACGGTATATTTTCTTCACGTGCTACTTTTGCGCAAACAATCTTCCCTTCTACGCCTCTTTCCCCAAATCCCGGAAGGAGGACTATTCCGTCGCATAGCCTAACTTTATTAATGATCTTGAGGTTTTTCTCTACTTCTTCAACGTCTATCCATACAAAATTAACTTTGGCATAAAACTCGGTAGCTGCATGTTTTAAGGCTTCCCTTATGCTTAAGTATGCGTCCTTCAATTTAACATACTTTCCACACATAGCTATATTTATCCGCCTTCTAGCACTATCGCGTTTCATAATATAGTTTTTCCAATATTCCCATGAAGGGCTCCTTTTAGGAAGTTTTAATTTATTCAGTATTCTCCCTCCTAAACCCTGTTCTTCTAATATCAGCGGAACCTTATATATATCATCGACAGTATACGATGTGAAAACATCCTCTATAGGTACGTTCGAAAATAATGCTATTTTCGTCCTAGCTTCCCTACGGAGGGGAGTTTCACACCGCGCTACAACAATGTCAGGCTGAATACCTATCCTCCTCAACTCATTGATACTATGTTGTAGAGGTTTTGTTTTCTGCTCGCCTGTTACCTTAAGTATAGGTACCAATGCCACATGGACGAACAATGTATTCTCCTTTCCTTCGTCTAATCTCATCTGCCTTATGGCTTCGAGGAAGGGTAGTCCTTCTATATCTCCTACGGTTCCACCAACTTCTACTAGCGTTATTTCAGCCTTGAACTCTTCAGCAACACGTCTTATTCTTGCCTTTATCTCATCAGTTATATGCGGAATTATTTGTACGCATTTTCCCAGATAATCTCCTCTCCTCTCCTTCTGTATAACGCTTTGATATATTTGCCCCGTTGTTATGTTATTTATTTTGGATAAATTAATGTCTAGAAAGCGCTCATAATGTCCTAGATCTAGGTCTGTTTCGCCGCCGTCCTCGGTTACGAAAATTTCTCCATGCATGTATGGATTCATAGTGCCAGCATCAACGTTTAAATATGGATCTATTTTTATGGCAGTAACACGGAAACCCCTTACTTGAAGGATCTTCCCTATGGATGCTGTTACTATCCCCTTTCCTACAGAACTTAAAACGCCTCCTGTAACGAATATATACTTCGGCATACTTATATGCTTGCTACAGGGTATTTATTCTTAGCGTAAAGTATTAACTACGAAGCAGACTATTCCCAGTGGAAAAATGAGGCATGTAGTGAAGGCATTTAAACGTTTGAAAGAGCAAGATTTTAGAATTTTGAATGCTATAGAAAGGGGCATGGCGCATTACATGTATGTGCCTGTACAGGAAGTAGCAAGACTCTCCAACTATTCAGAGAATTACGTATTAACGAAACTAAAGTTCTTAAACTCCTTGGGTCTTGTTCAAAGGAGACTGGGCGCTTATCCGGGCTTTATATTAACATCACGAGGATACGATTGTCTGGCTCTTAACGCGCTAGTGAAAAGAGGAGTTTTAGCCGCCGTAACTTTAAAGCCCATTGGTGTTGGAAAAGAATCCGATGTATTCGAGGGGCTAACACCGTCAGGTAGACGGGTGGCCGTAAAGTTCCATAGGCTTGGAAGAACAAGTTTTAGGAAGACTAGACGATACCGAGCTTATATTGGAGAAAGAAAACACATATCATGGTTATATCAGGCCAGGTTGGCGGCGGAAAGAGAATATACAGCTCTTACTCTGCTCTTTCCCCATGGAGTATCCGTTCCAGAACCCATCTCCTGGAATAGACACGTCGTAGTGACCTCAATAATTGAAGGAATTCCTCTATACATGAAACCCGAGCTATCGGATCCCCTAGAGGTCTTTTACTCCATAATTGAGAATATATCGAGAGCAGTCATTAAGGCTGAGGTCGTTCATGGAGATTTAAGTGAATATAACGTCATAGTAGATTCCGACGAAAATATTACGATTATCGACTGGCCTCAATGGGTGCCAGTACATCACCCTAGCGCAAACATGCTTTTAAAACGTGATCTTTTAGTGCTTTATAGATTCTTTAGAAGTAAATATAAATTGAAGGATATTGGTATGGAGGATATGGTTAAAAAATATGGTTTAGAAGAATATATTTGTTGGTAAAGCGGTGAAAGTATTGAGAATTATAGGCATAGACCTTATGCCTGGATGTTCTATTTATGGAAAAGCTAGGTATTCCGCAGTTATATTAGGTGATGATATAGTAGAAAAATATGAAAATATAAGCTATAGGAAATTAATAGGTTTAATTAAGCGTAAAAAAGTTGATATTATAGCACTAGATAATATATGGGAAATTTTTAGCGATAAAAATCAGTTATTAAAATTGATACAAACAATAGGCTACTCTCCCTTACTTGTCCAGGTTACTAAAACAAAGGATGGAGAACTACCAGTTGAGAAACTGGCTGTAAAACATGGCCTTTGGACTGGCGGAAAACTTTCATCTCTACAGACAGCCGAAATAGTGGCCAAATTAGCACGGAAATACGTGGGTTCCTACGTGAAAATCTTTGAGGATGAAACACGGATAATAGTATGTCGAGGTAGAAGACTTGGACCAGGGGGCATGAGCAGTGAAAGATACAAGCGTAATATTAACCTCATGATACAGCGGATAACACGGCAAATCAAGAAGACTCTAGACAAAAATAACATTGACTATGACTTATTTATATCTAAGTCAAATATAGGTTTCAAGCGAAGCCTGTTTATAGTCTATGTGCCACGTGAGAGAATTTATGGTATAATTAAGCCTTTTAAATCTCACGATGTACAGATTGTTATAAAACCGGTTGTTAAAAACGAAATAGAATTTGTACCCCTAGGCACTAGCTACTCATCAGCCAGGCTTATGAAAAGCGGTGGAAAACCACTTATAGTTGGTATAGATCCTGGAATAGTCACCGGAATAGCACTGTTAACTTTGGATGGAAAACCGTTACTGGTTATAAGCAGAAGAAACCTAAGCAGAAACGCTGTCGTTAAAATAATCTCTGATTGCGGTAAAGCAGTGTTGATAGCTACAGATGTGCCTAAGCCCTCACAGTTTGTTAGAAAAATAGCAGCAATTTTTGGCGCTAATATATATGTTCCTTCAAGGCCTATTCCCATAGAGGAGAAAAGAAGGCTTGTACAGACGTATTTAAAGGAATATAGCTGGATAGATGTAACCGATAGCCATCAACGTGATGCCTTAGCATCTGCGATTAAGGCATACTCCTCATTTAGACAGAAGTTTAAGAGGCTAGAGGAAGAAATTAGGAAGAAGCTTCTCAATGTGTCTTTAACTGAAGCGAAGGTTATGGTGATAAAAGGACACAGTATAAAGGATATAGTTAATGAATACGCTAGAAAAGCTGTAAAGGAGGAGGAAGTAAAGGTTGTGGATATAAAAAGGAGGAGCGAGGAAACAGATAAAGCGATAAATGCCCTGCTAAAGAAATTGAATTTTCAGGAAGAAATTATAAAGTCACTTAAGATAGAAAGAACACAGCTAAGAGAACAGCTAAGAGAAATTATAGAGGAAAATAGGCTTCTGAGAAGAAAACTAATGTTGGTTCAAAGCGAGAAATACGAGAAAATAAGGAAGACGAGGGAGGTGCTACTCCTTGAGGAGAAAATAAACTATTTAGAGAAAAGGTTAATGGAAAAAGAAAAGGATATTGAGCAACTTAAATCTAAACTTGCGCTTTTGGAGGAAATTCTTGAAAAGGCTATTAGTGGAGAAATAGTTGAATGCCTTAAGGTTAAAACCTTAACTAAATCAAGCTTTTCAAAGCTAATCGATAATGTGGATAAGTCGATAATTTTTGTGGAAGAACCAGGATCCTTCGACTATGAGTTGGTTGAAGAGCTAATCAAGAGAGAAATAAAAGCAGTAATTACTGTGGAGAGCATTCCAGAATTTATAAAAGAAATGTTTGAAGTAAACTTGATTCCCGTAATCGATGCAAAAAACGTTAGGTATTTCATTTATAGCGATAAAGTATACGTAATAAAGGAGAATTTAGAGGATGAAATACGTAAGCGCCAAAAGATTATAGAGGAGAAGTCAAAGAGAGAATATGAGGAAATTCTTGAAAGGATTATAGAGGACTATAGGAGGATAAGAGCCAAACACTTGGGATAATAAAGGTTAGCTAATTTTAGGCCTATTTTCCCTGTTATCTGCTTTAAGCGTTCTCTTTATTAAAATATTGAAATTTCACGGTTCAATATCATTTCTGTTATTCTGTGTATGTTATCGAGCCATTCCTGCATTATGTTCTCTGCTTCATATTTTACTGAGTTAAAGCTACTATTGTTAGATGGGATAATCGAAATATTGGCTATGAGCGGCTTATTAATGGGTTTTCCTATCTGGCTAAGTATCTCGACATAGACCTCGCATACCCCTGTTTCCTCATATATTTTGTTAGCGACAATCTTAGCTAGGACGTTATAGATTTTACCTACATGAGATACAGGGTTTTTACCTGCCGTCGCCTCCAGTGACATAGGACGCATTGGAGTTATCAATCCATTAACCCTGTTTCCTCTTCCAGTCATTCCATCATCTCCATGTTCAGCGGATGTTCCGGTTACCGTTAAGTATATACTCTTGGGGTCATCCCTCTTATCAGCGGTGTTTATATCAATGTCTATATTGAAATCACTACACATCTTTACCACATAGTCATATATTCTATCTTTGACCTCTTGCTTTATACTAAAGTACTCGTCTAAGTCTCTGATCAGCTTTGAGATCATCGCAGCAGCTACTGTTATTTTTAAACTATCCTTACGCCTGAGCGCCATAATCTTTATGTCTTCTCCTACAGCAGGGTACATTTTCTTAAAATCCCTAGAGTTAAGGAAACGTTCAAGCTCGAGAACCAAATTTTCGGTTTTCGTTAGTGGTGCATATGAAACACCTATTGAGGTATCATTGGCCAGCGGATACCTACCTCCGCTTTCAACAAGCCTTTTCAGATCGGCCGAACCTTTCCCTATTTTATAATCTATTATTGTGTGAATCTCTGGATTTAGATATCTGAAATTCTTCTTTAACCAGTTTTTGGATTCCTCTAGAATTATTTTTCCAACGGGTATTAATTCTGTTCTACCTTCTTTCTCAACCTCTGTCGTAACTCTACCGGAAACTATCACATATATAGGTTTAATTACTTCCCCTCCTCCAAAGACAGGGTTAGCTTGTCCACCAACTACTAGCACCTTGTCCACATTGTGGTGTAGTATTATCCCGTATCTTCTAAGGTATTCTTTTGATAAACCTAAGCTCACAGCCTCTGCTATGGAATCGGCTATAAAGTCTGGGTGTCCTAACCCCTTTCTCTCTACAAATTCTATTTCCCTTAACTCCATAGGCGTGTTGTTGAGCTTTTCTACATAGATATAAGTACTGCTGGACATATTGTACACCAAGCTTTTAGCGTGCATTCTGATATATAATTTTAGCTATAATTATACATTTTGAAAATTACTATTACTCATTAAACTAGTCTCAACTTTCTTCGGCCTCCAAGAACTCTACCTTGGAAGCATCGACAGAGATATAAAGTATGCTACTTCCACGTATAAGAATCTTGCCGAAGTTCGTTTTAAAAGAACTATCCTCCTTTATCTGCTTTGTGCTTGAGAGAACTAGGTTCATGCAAGGATCACATTTCTCAAGAACTCCTATGTACTCAGTGTTATCCTTAAGCTTTACGAAAATTGTTGAGTTCAAACTTTTTAGCAACACTTTTAATGGAAGATCTGCTCGAGCCAAGGTATCACTCCTTCTTGCCTTAGTTATGCGCTAGATGCAAAATATACTTAAAGTATTTAAATATATCGGACTATAAGTTTACTTCGCTAGATAATAACTAATTCACTTGAAAGAGCATGGGTAATGTGAGAGAATGCAATATATTCGGTTAAAGGACGCCCTTCTGGACTTTTTAAGAGAACAAGGGCTAGAGCTTGAGGACGTATTAGATGCAATGGACGAAGAGAAGGAGGGCTTAATAGAGAGTCTGCTAAAAAGAGTAGACTTATCCTATGAGGAAGCATACAGGCTTTTATCAAACTATACTTCGAGGCAGATAAACCTGTTAATCTTTGCTATCCACGTTTTTTATGTGGCAGTAATGGGTGGTGTATATAAGGGGAAGGTGATAGTACCGTTGAGAGAGGAGGTGGTTAACGAAAAGGGTAAGATTACACGAGAAGGGTTGCTTAAGATTATTAAGAGTTTAGGATTAAAACCTAGGTGGACTATTGGAGCGTATTCATAGGATAGCTTTCTTTAGAGTCTTTGCTATTTCTTCATACCTTTTAATATCACGCTCAGAAAGGCTTGGCGGAACCACTTTAAGCGCCTTCTTAAAGTGTTCCATTCTAACCTTGGTGGGTCTTCCTGCCTCCCTTAACGCATTCATAGCGGCCTCCTTACATACTGCGGCGATATCTGCACCCGTGTATCCTTCGGTTACTTTAGCTAAATACTCTAGATCTACGTCGTCTGCGAGAGGCATCTTTCTGGTATGAACTTTAAATATTTCAAGTCTCGATTTTTCGTCAGGCGGTGGTATATATACTATTCTGTCAAACCTTCCGGGTCTGAGCAGGGCTGGGTCCAGTATATCGGGCCTGTTAGTTGCTCCTATAACGACAACTCCTTTCAAGAGCGTTATTCCATCCATTTCGGTTAATAGCTGGTTTACTATCCTATCTGTTACACCGGAATCCCCGGTTCTAAATCCTCTAGCTGGGGCTATGGCATCTATTTCATCAAAGAAAATTATGCATGGAGCTACTTGTCTAGCCTTTCTGAATATCTCTCTAATAGCTCTCTCCGATTCGCCTACCCATTTACTTAAGACCTCTGGTCCCTTTACGCTTATAAAATTCGCCTGGCTTTCAGTAGCTACGGCCTTTGCTAGGAGAGTCTTGCCCGTACCCGGAGGCCCAAAGAGCAGTATGCCGCGTGGAGGATCTATGCCCATTTGCTCAAAGTATTCGGGGTGTTTTATGGGCCATTCGACCATTTCACGAAGCTTCTGTTTCACATCCTCGAGGCCGCCTATATCTGACCATCTTACCTCAGGTATTTCAACATAAATCTCTCTTATGGCAGATGGCTGTATATCCTTAAGCGCCTCCATGAAATCCTCTCTTGTTACCTTTAAATTCTCCAGAACCTCTGCTGGAATAACTTCTTTTTCTAAATCTATTTTAGGCAGAAATCTCCTTAAGGCATGCATAGCTGCCTCTCTACACAATGCTGCTAGATCGGCACCTGTGAAACCGTGAGTTAAGCTAGCTAGTTCATCTAGATCCACATCATCGGCAAGCGGCATGTTTCTCGTATGTACCTGAAGAATTTCTCTTCGGCCTCTCTTATCTGGAACCCTTATAGCTATCTCCCTATCAAATCTTCCCGGCCTACGTAAAGCGGGATCCAAAGCCTCAGGTCTATTAGTTGCCCCTATAACTATTACCTGACCTCTACTCTGAAGCCCATCCATTAACGCTAGCAACTGTGCTACAACCCTTCTCTCTACTTCACCCGTAACCTCCTCTCTACGTGGAGCTATAGCATCTATCTCATCTATGAATATAATAGATGGAGCATTTTCCTGCGCCTCTTTGAACACCTCTCTCAATCTAGCTTCGGACTCACCGTAATACTTGCTCATTATTTCAGGTCCATTAATTGCTATGAAATGCGCACCGCTTTCGTTGGCCACGGCCTTTGCTAGGAGAGTCTTACCCGTACCTGGAGGCCCGTAGAGAAGCACGCCTTTCGGCGGCTCAATTCCCAGCCTTCTGAAAAGCTCCGGATGTTTTAAGGGCAACTCTATCATTTCCCTTATCTTTTGTTTAGCTTCCTCAAGATCACCTATATCCTCGTAAGTTACCCTCGGAATAGATACTTCTAGCTCTCTTATAGGTTGCTCTCTTATAGTTAGGAAAGTATCGCCTGTAATGTACACCATGGGCGCTGGCTGCGTTGAAACTACTACTAGCCTTAGCGCCATCTGCAAAACCGGTATAATGACTGTATCTCCCCTAGATACCGGCTTACCCTCCAGATGCCTCTTAACGTATTCTTTAAAATCTTCACCAAACCTTATAGGCTCGGTTGGTGCTAGTATGACCCTTGTAGCTGGTCTAAGCTCAGCCTTCTTCACTCTTACACTATCCCCTATTGATACTTTAGCATTATTCCTAATTATACCATCCATTCTGATGATGCCCCTTCCCTCATCCTCCGGATAAGCTGGCCACGCTATGGCAGCTGTACTCCGCTTTCCTATAATCTCAACAAAATCCCCCGTCTCAGCTCCTATTTTCCGCATGCTTTGTCTATCAAGCCTAACAATGCTTCTACCCACATCCCTTTGTTTAGCTTCAACAACCCTGAGAATTACCTCATTAACCAAAACTTCCACCTAAGGAAAACACACACTACGATATTAATATATTTAATCGTTATGATTAAACATTAAAAGCAATAAAAAAGTTTTAATACGCTAATATTTCCACTACATCGCCATCGGCCAGTTCATAGTTGGGTCCAACCTTCACCGGTCCACCTTTGTTTCTATTGCTCCACACCTTAGCATACTTAAAGTTCTTAGCAAGCCTGCTGTGGATTTTTTCGGCAACTTCAATAACCGTACATCCTTTTTTGACTACTAGAGGCCTCTTAGAAGGCGTCTTACTGTAAGGCGCCTTAGTATATATTCTTATTAACCCTAGCTTCTCCAGCAATGTCCCTCCTATGAAAGCCGCTAGATCCCTGCTTGAAAGCGTCTTCTCGATACATGAGATTGCAACTACCGGAAATCCGTGTTTCTGTAGTTTTTCAGCTAAGATCTTAGCCTTTTTGAATGCTCCAGAGAGGTCTGCTTTGTTTAACACAATAATAGCTGGCTTATATATACTATCGGCAAATAGTATGCTTTCTTCAATATCCTCTAGCTTAGCCTTCCCTTCCACCTTGACTAAGGCATTCCTTATTCCGTAGCTATTCAATAATTCTTCAACCTGCTTTGAGGATGCATCAGAAATATCGCCTATAACCTGAATACCTCCACTTCTCCGATACATTATCTTTACTTTAACCTTGGGTTCCTTTAGCGTAATTTTATACTCGTTCAGAAGCCTCACTATAACGTTCAACTGGTATAGGGGATCGCCCGATAAATCCACCATAATTATTAATGCGTCGGCATTTCTACAAAGGGCCATCACCTGCGGAGTCCACCCCAGCGATTTTGCCTCTGCCAGTAGAGCTGGTGCTTCAACTAGCTGAAAGTATACATCCTTATAAAGAAAAATCCCTGGAATAGGCTTTTTGGTAGTATAGGGCTCTGGAGAGACCTCGGGTTTAGCTGCTGTAAGCAACCTCAAGAATGAACTTTTACCTACGTTTGTTAAGCCTATAATTACTGCCTGTACATCACCCTCCTTTTTCACCATAAAACTACTCTTTTTGCCTCCCTTAGCCTTCTTCCTCTCTAGCTCAATTTCTCTCTTTAATAACGCTATTTGCCTTCTGATATGTGATACGAGCTTCTGAGTACCTTTATGTTTCGGTATGGCTGATAGAAACTCCTCTAACGCTTTTATTTTCTCTCTCTTATCTCTAGCCTCTATAACTTTTATCCATTTAGCCCTCGCTTTTGCAGGGAGATTTGCGGGCATGTTCCTTCAGGATAAGGGTGGTTGAAGAACATACAATAAGTTAAAGTAAGGGATTTTATAATCTTCCGTTGATCATTAAGGAGGAGGTAAACTATGTTAGAAAACATCTATGTAGATTCTAACGTTTTTCCTTTTGGAGGCTATGAGAGAATATGGGAAAAGGCTAGAATAGTAATTCTAGGAGTTCCATACGACTCTACCTCCAGCTATAGACCAGGTTCAAGATTTGGACCTAATGTTATACGGCTTGCCGCCGCTAATGTGGAATCATATAGCCTCAGAGCCGGACTTGATGTCGATGAAATTGATGGAATATATGATTGGGGAGATTTAGTAGTAACACACGACGTCAAAACAACTCTGAAAAGGGTAACTGACGCAGTAGCTGATATAATTTCCGTAAAAAAGTTTCCTTTAATTTTAGGCGGAGAACACACGATAACATATGGAGTAATTAATGGATTGGAAGAACATGTAAGCAATGCCTTTACGTTAGTGGTATTCGACGCACACTTAGATTTACGGAATGAATACCCTCCTGGTGATCCATTAACTCATGCTACAGTTTTACGTCGTATACATGAAAGTTTTAGATCCAAAATTGATAAAATTATAATTCTCGGCATGCGGGCAGTCTCAAAAGAGGAAATAAATTATTTACAGCAGAATAAGGGGGAGTTGTTAGCTATAACCTCCTTTGATATTATGCAAGAGAAAGA
>Ga0209410_1000886_pt1 | contig 14287 bp, 18 predicted proteins | sample Mar14436cmmetaG_FD_184135 | JGI IMG/M metagenome (GOLD analysis project Ga0209410, IMG submission 184135) | Marine hydrothermal vent microbial communities from Guaymas Basin, Gulf of California to study Microbial Dark Matter (Phase II) - Marker... ... | reverse complement strand
GGAGAAAGAAATCTGGATCTGTACCCAGTTTTTCAAGAGTGTCTCTGGCAACCTCCCTACCTGCCTTTCTGGCATCCCACTCCCTCGAAAGCCCGACAGCAGCCCTGAATTCCGGCTTGGAATTGGAGCGGAGAACCTCTCTCTGGACTTTATTGAATTCCACCCCCTGACTGGATTTTGATTCGGGCATTTTTAGGAAGGAATCAGCCAATCACCTAATTTATAATCTCTCCAAGATTTTTAGAAATTCCTCTCGAGTTAATTTCGTGTCCTTAATAATCTTTCTTATCATGCCTCTTCCAAGGTCCTCTCCCTTATGAACCGATATTAATGTAGTCCTTCCATCTGGATGTTCCATAAAGAGATGACTTCCTTTTTGTCTCACCGTTTGAAACCCGATCTTTGTTAGTGCTTTTATTATTGTCTCGGGGGGGCAGAGGCTTTAATTTCTTAGTCATTATGCGGGTGAGGGTAAAGATACCTTTAGCTTTTGTAGTCCGACAAAGCTAGGCATTTCTACATCAGCCTTAACTTCCAGATATAGGGAAATTGCTTCCTTCATCCTCTTCATAAGTTCGTCCATAGATTTCGCCTGACTATGGCATCCAGGAAGCTCAATTACCTCACCTACATAGTAGTTGTCTTCGTCCTTTTCAACAACTATGGTAAATTCTTTTTTCTTTTCCATTTCGATCACTATACATATATTGGATTAGGCATAGATTAATTGAAAAATGTTTGTCATCCTTGGAAAGCCCGACAGCAGCCCTGAATTCCGGCTTGGATTTTGATTCGGGCATATTAGAATATTGCACATACAGAATAAAAACCTTTCGGTTTGGGAGTTATTAACTAAAGGGTAAAAAGCACTATTCCAGAACCCTGTCTTTAAATTGTTCAAAATCTTTAACTATCCCTTCTTTATCAATTTCTTAATCTCTGCTTCAATTTGCTACTATTTCTTCCTCGGCTTCATTGCATATGGGATATCAATGTAGTAAACACCCTCCTTAGCCCTGACTACAATGGGCTTTCCGCTCATCAAGGATGCTATATCCAGTTTGAATTTTCCCTCCCCCAATCTTATCAGATTCTCCACATCCAGATGGATAACTCCTTTTGCCAATTTATCACCAAATTCCCGATCCAACCATTCAATATCACTCTCTTGAATCCCCCTTTCTTTTAATTCCTTGATTGTTTCCTCCTCTGTAAGCCCCGGTTTTTCCTTTAGATAAAGAAATACCCTAGAGCCACAAGAGCAACCTTCTATCAATTCCTTGGAATTATCGTCATAGATTTTTCCGCATCGAGCACATTTGTGTGGCATCTTAAACCTTAAATTTGTCTATCCCCTCCCAGCCAGTACCGAGATCTGTTGAGGCTCTTTTCTTATCTTTTTAATTAACTTTGAGGGTCCAATGACGGTTAAGCCACCTGTTCTACCACCCAACATTCTAATTAGCCTCTCTCTAATTCCCTTTTCTGATTTTTCCCCTAGGGTGGAGACTTCTATACCAGGGAATTTATCGGATACATGCTTCATAGTGGCCTCTATCAGCTTAGCTTCCTCGGTGGTGGAAAGGCTTTCCTCTATCACCAGAATTTTATTCTGCCTTATCTTATCCAGGATGAATTTCATCTTATCCTCCCCATTCTTTTTATTCAGCATGTTAGATGAGATAAATTCTAATTCTATTTTTATACCTGCACTCCCCATTTTTTAGCAATTATCTTGAATACTTGGCTATTGCATCATAGAGACCGTCTATATGCTTCCCAGTCAACCCAGAGATATTCACCACAGGATGCTGGGGAAATGCCTCTCGAATCCATTCTGGATTAGCATTTGGCAGATCAATCTTATTTGCTACAATAATTACGGGAATGTTCCTAGCCTCAAGATTCCCAATTATGGTAATATTAACCTGAGTATAGGGATCCTTGGTGGAATCCATTACAACTAACGCCGTATCGACATTCTCCAACCATTTTATAGCCTCTATAACACCCTTAGTTGCTTCCTTCGCCCTTTGTTTGGCATCATCAGCAGATAAGCCGTGCATCATGAATTCCTCATAATCAATCTTTGTGGCAATCCCCGGCATATCCAGGAGATTCATAATAAGCTTCTTCCCACCTGCCTTCACTACAACCCTTTCTTTTTTCTGTACCTCTCTTGTTTCATGAGGAATCTCAGATACTGTCCCTACAGGTTCACCAGTCCAATCAATAGATATCTTATTAGCCAGAGTAGTTTTTCCAGCATTCGGTGGTCCATAAAGTCCAAGCCGTATAACCTTTCTCTTCCAAAATATACGTTTAAACCATCCTATAAATCTTCTAATCGGCACGGCAAATCACCCATACTTGTGAATATTATGATTTTTAAGCCTAAAATATAATCTATTAGACTGTATTAAAAATAAGAGGTATTTGGATAATAAATCCCCAAATTGAATGTATATCCTAATGGAGATGTGAAATCACTGTGATTTGAATCCAAAAGTAAGGTTTTGTGGATTATAATCAGGGATATATATCCACAAAATCTTAGGGGGTGAATTCTATGGGCTATTATAAATATGTTGAGGAAATTTACAGAGGAATAAGGGAGAAGATTAAGGATCCTGAAAATAGCGATCTTAGGAACTTGATTGTTGAGAGAAAAAAGGAATGGAGGAAATCCAAACCAATAGAGCGAATTGAGTACCCCACCAGAATCGATAAGGCAAGACGATATGGCTATAAGGCAAAACAGGGTTTTGTTGTTGCCAGAGTAAGGGTAAGAAGGGGTGGGATGAGAAAATCTCGTCCAGTAGCAGGTAGAAGACCCAAGAGGATGGGTGTAACGAAGATCACCCCGGCAAAATCCATTCAAAGGATAGCAGAAGAACGGAGTCAGAAAAAATTTCCAAATCTTGAGGTTCTTGGTTCTTATTGGCTTTGGGAGGATGGGCAGTATAAATGGTACGAGGTGATCCTTGTAGATCCCAACCATCCCGTGATTCAGAGTGATGGAGACATAAACTGGATCTGTGAAAAGCAACATACAAAGAGGGTTTTTCGAGGATTAACACCGGCAGGTAAAAGAGGTCGTGGCTTGAGAAAGAAAGGCAAAGGAGCGGAAAAGGTAAGACCGAGTATAAGAGCAAAAGGAAGGAAGGCGAAGTGAATTTATTTCTTTTTCATTATTTAATTCCAAATAAAAAAATATTAAACATGTTGATCATCATTATGCGGTATTGCTTCGCAATACTGCTCATCGAATTCATAATTCATCATGAATTAAAATTCATGCCAGTTGCCTCGGTAGCTCAGTTGGTGGAGCGTCTGGCTGTTAACCAGATGGTGTCGCAGGTTCAAGTCCTGCCCGAGGCGTAGAAAAGTTAGACACTATAGACACTACACAAAGGGCCCGTAGCTCAGTTCGGTTAGAGCGCTCGACTCATAGAGCCTTTTCTTTCTTACAAAGAAAGAAAAGTGCTTCACCCCAAAAGAAGTAAAAATTTGGTGAAGTGGAAAGGTTTGAGTTATCGAGTGGTCGAGGGTTCGAATCCCTTCGGGCCCAAAAGAAAAAATAAGACGCCTTTGGCGTCTTTCTCATCCGACAGACTCGAATCCTTCGGATTCAAGCTAATAAGTGCGATAGCCAGTATAGGTGAAAAAAATGATAATGGAGGTTGGCAGGGTTTGCAGGAAGGTCAGAGGGAAGGATGCTGGAAAGTACTGCGTAGTGGTAGAAAGGATAGATAAGAATTTCGTGCTGATAGATGGAAAGGGGATGAAAAGGAAGAAAACTAATGTTCTCCATCTGGAGCCATTACCGAAGGTTCTTGACATAAAGAAAGGTGCAGCTACCGAGGATGTGATAAAGGAATTAGAGAAAGAAAATTTTGCCTAAACTCATTATGAAATTTGAAATTCTTAGAGAAATTCTGGTCAAGTCAAGAGAAGAGACCGATCCGAGGTATGGTTGTGATCCTGAGAAGAGAGAACTCAAGGAATATCTTGGGAATGGGATTGTAAATCTTGACAAGCCACCTGGACCCACCTCGCATCAAGTAACTTCTTGGGTTAAAAAAATTTTGAATTTGAAAAAGGCAGGTCATTCTGGAACTCTGGATCCAAAGGTAACTGGCGTTCTCCCAGTCGCTCTTGAAAATGCAACTAAGATTGTTCAGGCATTGTTACTTTCAGAGAAGGAATATATATGCCTAATGTCTTTACATGGCAATGTTTCTGATGATAAACTTAGAAAAATTTTTAATTATTTTCAAGGAGAAATATTTCAGACACCGCCCCTAAGGTCTTCAGTAAAAAGGGGGTTGAGAAAAAGAAGAGTATATCAACTAAAGATTTTGGAAAGAGAAAATAGAGAGGTACTTTTTAATGTTCGGTGTGAATCCGGGACATACATCAGAAAATTGTGTCATGACATGGGTCTCGTCCTCGGTGTGGGGGCGCATATGCGTGAATTAAGAAGAACTAAGGCTGGACCCTTTGATGAAAATTCCATTGTTAAATTGCATGATCTGAAGGATGCCTATGAATTCTATCTTGAAGATAATGATGAGAGTTATCTTAGAAGGTATATCCTGCCGGTGGAGAAAGCAGTTCAGCATCTGAAAAAAATATGGATAAAAGATTCTGCAATCGCCGCAGTTTGTCATGGCGCAAATCTCAATGCTCCGGGAGTGAGTAAATTAGAGAAAGGAATTCAGAAGAATGAGTTAATTTCCTTATTCTCTCTAAAGAATGAATTAGTCGCCCTGGGAAGAAGCATCAAGACGTCGGAAGAGATCTATGAGATGAAAACGGGAACGGTGGTCGATCTGGAGCGAGTGATTATGAGCCCTGATGTATATCCAAAAAAGTGGCATAAAGCGGAGAAGATTGAAAATATTTAACTGAAATCTAAAATTGTAACATGGATAAGAAATTGTTGGAGATATTGGCATGTCCAAAATGTAAGGGGGATTTGGAATTTAGGGATAATTCCTTGATCTGTCATAAGTGCAAACTCAGGTACAGGATTGAGGATGATATCCCCATCATGCTGATTGATGAAGCAGAAAAGATTGAAGAGTGAAGCCGAGGTGGCGGAGTATGGCTTAACGCGCGGGCCTGCTAAGTCCGTTCCCCTCTGGGGAGCTTGGGTTCAAATCCCAACCTCGGCGCACCTTTTTCTTTCTTTAGAAAAGAAAGAAAAACGTGCACGAAAAAGAAAGAAAAGGAATTTACTCGCAGATTCAATAGTTTCATATGTGTTGAATTCATAGTGGGTTGCAAAATAATCCATTGTTTGGTCAACCTTTCTTAAAGGTTGATTTAGAAACCCGACTTCGCCAAATTGTCAGATCTCAAAATCCTTAGAATCTCTTTCAGACTTGAAATGACATAATTCGGTTCTTCCTCCTTATCTTTTGGCATTTGACCCCTGTATTTCCCCTTCACTATTTGGATAGTTACCATTCCAGCTCTATTGGCTCCTAGGATGTCTTTATCTAGCCTATCACCAACCATAGCTGTCTCCTCTGGTTTACAGTCTATCCTCTCGGCAGCCAATCTAAATATCTCAACATCTGGTTTTTCTTTTTTAATCTCCTCAGAGATTACCACTGCATGGAAAAAATGCTGCAATCCCAGACGAATTAATTTTTCCCATTGTTTTACTGCTACCCCATCGGTTATTATACCAAGTTTATAACCTTTGTCTCTCAATGCCAGCAACGTGGGAATAGTATCTGCAAAGGGCACCAGGTATGCTAACTTGGTAGTATGATAGGCTACGATTCCCGCGGCGATTATCCTGGGATTTTCATCATAGCCAAATTTTTTTAATAATTCATCAAAATGATATTGATAATTAGAACCAAATTCTTTCACGATATCTTTTAAAGCCTCAAGACCATCCTCTTCTCCTATATCCAGACCTGCCTCTATCATAGCCTTTATGGCATTTCTCCTAACCATCTCTGTCTGCAATGTGCTATCATAGAGGGTATCATCAATATCAAAAAACACGGCTTTAATTTTGTTCATTTCATTAATTATAATGGATACTGATTTAAAATGGGGATAACACTGAGATGTATAGATTGTGGTAAAGAATTTGAACCAAGTAGGATATATGAGTGTAGTAATTGCGGTGGTATCTTTGATGTGGTGCCTGACTTGGATTTCATAAGGGAAAAAATTTCCAAGAGATTATTTGATTCCAGATTGGGATCAAGAGAATTTCCCTACAGAAGTGGGGTCTGGCGCTTTAGGGAGCTGATTCATCCCCTAGTTAAAGATAAGGAAATTGTCTCAAGGCCAGAGGGGGATACCAATCTGTATTCTCACAAAAAGGTAATCCAATATACTGGAATAGAAAATATCTTCATGAAACACGAGGGGGAAAATCCAACCGGCTCTTTTAAGGACAGGGGCATGACGGCAGGCATTAGTGAGGCAAAAAGGCTCGGAATGAATTTAGTGGCGTGCGCATCCACCGGAAATACATCCGCTTCTATGGCCGCGTATGCCAGTATGGCTGGAATGAGATCGATAGTATTTATCCCAGAGGGCGAGATCGCCTTTGGAAAATTATCTCAGGCCATGGCCTATGGCGCCCAAGTATTTCAGGTTAGTGGAAATTTTGATGATGCCATGTCTCTTGTTCAGAAATCTTCTAGAGAATTAGGGATATACCTTCTCAATTCTATAAATCCCTGGCGGGTTGAAGGTCAAAAGTCTATCATGTTTGAATTGATACAGCAATTAAACTGGAGTTCTCCGGATTGGGTGGTGGTTCCAGCCGGAAACCTGGGAAATACATCGGCATTTGGAAAGGCATTTGATGAACTTGAAAAATTAGAATTAATAGAAGAGATTCCAAGAATTGCATCTATTCAAGCAACGGGGGCAGACCCATTCTACAGGACCTGGAAGGAAAAGAAAGAAGAACTAGAGCCAGTGAAAGATCCCGAGACCATAGCCACGGCAATAAAGATAGGCAATCCGGTAAGTTGGAAAAAGGCATTAAGGACAATAAAACTGACTAATGGTATTGTTGAGGAAGTCACAGATCAGGAGATCATGGATGCCAAAGCCGTGATCGATTCCTCGGGAATTGGATGTGAACCAGCATCCGCGGCTTCAGTAGCTGGAGCAAAGAAGCTGGTAGAAAGCGGTATGATTGACAAAAAAGAGAGGGTAGTTTGTATAATAACCGGAAATATCCTCAAGGATCCAGATGCCACTATTAATTATCATTTGGGAAAATTGAAAGGAATTTCTCCGAGATTTCCTAATAACCCCGTTGTGATAGAAGCAAGTTTAGATGCTGTGAGAAATGTAATTTAGTGCTCATAAGGAACGCCAATGTGTCATTAACAAATCTCACATCAAAAAGCCATTGCCTTATAGATTAGAGATAAAACAATCAAAAGAAGAACGAATCCAAGAACATAGAAAGCCATTGAATCGCCCTTCTCTGGAGGTGTTGGGATTGTAGCCGTGGTACTCGTTGATACTGCTGAGGTTGATGTCGATGTTGTTGTTGAGGTACTTGTAATCGTGGTTGTTGTAGAAGTAGATATGGTAGTTGTTGAGGTAGGTGTAGTAGTCGTGGTAGGGGAGTAAACCCTGAAGTCAATCCTCCTTTGAATTCCGCCATAATTTGCCTCTGCCATATAATTCCCCTCTTCTCTTGGTGTAAAACGAAAATCTTCGTTCAGATCGCCAAGTCTACTTACGCCCCTGCACATGGTACACGAAGAGGTAAAATAGGGTCCTCCAACAAGTTTAAATCTATTCTTCTCAACCTCTTTCATGATGGTAAAACCCCCTCCAGAAGAACCTATATCATATACCTCTATATGAAATGTTATAGTCTCATTTAGCATCAACTCTGTCTTGTCTGAAGTGAGTATAACCGTTGTTGATGAAGCTGTTGCCGAGAAAACCATGAATACTATCAAGATAAATTTTTTCATCCTACCTTAGATTAATCTCTCCAGGATTAATTCTGCGGCCCTTTTTCCGGAGAGTAGCATCCCACCAAAGATGGGGCCCATTCTGGGAGCGGCGAAGACCGCATTGGCCGCCATTCCCGCAACAAATAATCCCGGATAAACCTCTTTGGTATTTTCAACCACTAACCTTTCAGACTTCTCGGCCCACATGGATCTTTCACCTTCAATCTGCCCCGATGGTGTATTTAGCTTTCCAACCTTTTTTTGTGCTACCTTACAAATCTCAGCATCATGACCAGTTGCATCTATCACAAATTTGGATGAAATTGCCAGTGGATCGACATGAAGACCCGCTATTTCCACAGCAGTCCAATTTACCACTACGCCAGTGATCTTATCCCTCCTTATCATCACATCTTCTACCGAGATACCATTAAAGATCCTTGCACCAGAATCAATTACCATCGAAGCTAATTTTGCCACCGATTCGATAGAATTTGCTATAAATTGATCACCATCTTTTTTATATTTTATTCCAAATTCTTCAAGGATTTGAACTGCATTCTCCTCAACCACTATTCTTGGGAAGAGCATCCCTCCACCCCACATTCCTCCACCCACAGAAAGTTTTCTCTCGAAAATAGCCACCTTCGCTTTACCATCTGCCAGATACCTTGCAGCTACTAAACCAGAGGGGCCCCCACCTACGATAGCTACATCCAATTCCAAACTGTCTAGAAAATCTTTAACCGCATTTTCTACTATAACCCTGGTGATTTTTGTTTCAGAGATCATTTTACCCAAATTCATTCTATTTTTTGATTTTTAAAGACTGCTACATTTATATTTATACTTTTATGATAATTTTTATGGTAATAGATAAAAATATCACAGAAATATCACAAAAATGTATATCATCATTATCGGCTGTGGTGTCACAGGTGCTGCACTGGCAAAACACCTATCAGGCGAAGACCATGAAATAGTTATTGTGGAGAAAGATGAAGAAAGGGCCAAGACATTGGCAGAAACAATGGATGCCCTGGTGATCCATGGTGATGGTAGTGAGCCCGAGATTCTACAGGATGCCGGCATTGAAAGAGCAGATGCCGTCGCTATCCTAACAAGGGATGATAATACAAATCTAACAATCTGTCAGATCTTGAAGAAATTTGATGTGAAGAGGATTGTTTCCAGAGTAAATGATCCCAGTAAGCAAGACCTATATATCGGCTTAGAAATTACTGCGGCGATAAGTCCAATCTCGGCTGTGGTAAGTTACTTTAAGAATGCGCTAACTCTGGGAAAGAGTAGAAGCCTGGTATCAATCGCAAAGGGGAAGGCTGAAATCTTGGAGATAAGGGTTTCTGAGAAACTAGATGGAAGAAAAATCAGAGACATAGATCTCCCCAATGGGGCAATAATTGGCTTGATAACTCGCAATGGTGATGTTCTCATTGGTTCACCAGATGAAATTGTTAAAAAGAATGATCTCCTTACCATAGTTACTAAGACCGAAGCTTCAAAGGATGTTGTGACTATGCTAAAAGGATGATATTTATGCTGGTGATGGTATAGGCACTGGATACTCCTTAAGTAAGTCTCTTTTTCTGAGTTCCCTCATTAATTCATCGTATCTACTCTTTATTGCCGACTCGGGAACATCAGTAAAACCTTTAATTTTTTGAGCCTGCTTATCTTCTGTTATTTTTGCAGCTAGATATATAGCTGCCGCTGCTATACTAATAGGTACCTTGCCGGCTATAATTCCACATTTCCTTGCTTTCTCCAACAGCTCCATGGCCTTAGCCTCAGTTTCCCCAGAAATTCCTCTTTCGCTCGCTAACCTGGGGATATAATCTGCTGCTGTAATCACGGGCATTCTCATACCTAACCTTCTGCAAATTGTTCTGTAGCTTCTTCCAATGTCCTTCCTCGTTACACCAGATACTCCCTCTAATTCCTCCAATGTCTTGGGAACCTTATGAGTTCTGGAGATAAGGTAGATTATTGCAGCAATTACACTCTCTATTGATCGTCCCCTAACAATTCCCTTATTTACACATTTTCTATAAAGCCTAGCACATTCCTCCTTGATATTATTAGGAACATTGAGATGAGCACACATCCTGTCCAACTCAGGCAATGCTATAGAAAGATTTCTGTCAACAGATGTTCCCATTCTGGATCTTCTTTGCCATTTTCTAAGTCGGTAGAGTTGAGCCTTTCTCTCTGATGGAACGGCACTTCCTTTGATGTCTCTATCGTATCTGTCAATTTCGGTAGTTAGCCCAATATTCTGTTTTGCAAATCTTAAAGGACCTCCAGTCCTTGCCCGTTTATTCATCTGTTCTTCATCAAATGCCCTCCATTCGGGACCGAAATCGAATAGTGTATCAGCCAGGACTAAACCACAATTTCTGCACAGTACCTCACCATGCTTGTAGTCAACTATTGTCTGTTTACTTCCACACGCCTTACAGATATACATCTTAATTCACCACCATCACTTAGATATAAAAATGAAACAATTTACCCCAAAGGTAATCAAATGTCAAATGCTCAATACATCAAAACTTTTGATCTCATACTTCTTGCAGTAACGCAACCACCTGTGAGAACATATCAACACAGGAAATATCCCATAACCTCTTCCCCTACAATATACTATATATGCTTTCACCTATAAATACTTTTCGGTTGAGTAGGCTTTGGGACAAATCTACCTTTGCCCTGTTCCGAAGGGAGCCTTGGTGAATTTTCAGATTGGCAACTTCCTTTATCCACAAAACGTTACCAAAAAAATTCACACAGGCAGCTCAATCTTCACTCTATCCCCATCCTTCAATCCCAGCTTTTTTCTCAGATTAAATTCACTTATGATCTCTACATCCTCTTTGTGATGGGTTCTCTTTGGAACTATCAAATAACAATTATACTTTTTTTGATTTATTAAAAGTTTTACTGGTGCAAATTTTATAGAACCGAATGTTCTGCCCCCTCTTTTGAATCCATTTATTATCCCTGTGGTGAATCTTTCCAGATTTAAAATTTTCTCCAATGGTTTAACATTCAATGTCCCAAGAAAGGGTTTTATTCCCAGGCTCTTCTCGATCTTTTCTGAATATTCCCTCACATAATAAGCCCCCTCTCCGATACCCGTAATTACGGTTCCCTCTATCAAATTTTTAGATTTTCCAGTTTCAATAAATTCCTTCAGATTTAGATACATCTCATTCAAGATATCGTAACCCTTAGATGTCAATTGAATCTCCTGCCCCTTTTTCGTCTTCGTTCTTTTGATTATACCATCATTTTCCAGTTCTCTCATGTAGCGAGAGGCACTCTGCTGTGAAATTCCCAGAAAATTTCCAAATTCGGAAGAAGAAATAGAGACCCTATCACCCCCAGACTTCATAACCCTACTGATTTCATATAAGAATAGAATCTTGCGGTTCATTTCAAAGAGATGCTCTGCTTTCTAGATCTCAATCCCCAATTCTCTGGCGATTTCTTCATACCTGTTCCTTATTGTTACCTCGGTGACGCCAGCTAAGCGACCGGCAATCTCCTTCTGAGTTTGTTTGTCATTTGTAATCTTTGCTGCCAGATAGATTGCTGCTGCTGCCACTCCTGTGGGACCCCTCCCGGATGTCACACCCTTCTTTCTTGCCTTCTCAAGAATTTCAATAGCCTTTGCCTCTGTTTCTCCAGAGAGTCCTAACTCAGAAGCAAATCTTGGAACATAATCCATTGGCGTAGTAATGGGCATCTTTATATCTAATTTTCTACAAACGAAACGATAGCTTCTACCAATGTCCTTTTTTTTAACACCAGATACCTTTTCTAGTTCATCCAAGGTCTTGGGGAGTTGATGTTGTCTCGAAATTAGATAGATTGTGGCAGCTACAACACTTTCTATTGATCTCCCCCTCACCAGGCGCTTAGCCACAGCTTTTCTATACCACATAGCACATTCTTCTTTAATATTATTTGGGATATTCAAACAGGCACACATTCTGTCTAACTCTGGAAGTGCAATGGAGAGATTTCTCTGAACAGAATCTGACATCCTGGAACGACGTTGCCACTTCCTTAATCTATAAAGCTGGGCTTTTCTCTCGGGATGAATTAAACCCCCCCTAATGTCTCTGTCATATCTATCAATCTCGGTAGTAAGGCCCTTATCCAATTTGGTATATCTCACTGGACTTCCAGTTCTAGATCTTTTACTTTTTTGTTCTTCATCAAATGCCCTCCATTCGGGACCAGTGTCCAATAATTCATCATTAATTACCAAGCCACAATCTTTACACACCAATTCACCGTGTTTATAATCGGTTACCAAATTAAAACCATGACATTCGGGGCATATCCCAATAATTTGTTCATTACCCTCGATGTCTTTCTCAGGCTTTATTTTTCTGACCATTTTACATAGATAGATTTGTTGATTAATTCATTCTTATATTGAAGGGAAATCTTTTTTCCTTTAGGTTGAGTAATAACTAAGTAAGGCTCATCAACCCTTCCAATAACATTAGAAATCTTTCCTATTGCAGATCTTGATTTAGAATTTTTAAAAACAGGTTTACCATATAATTTCTTAGCGGTTTTTATGTCTAAGGATTTTTCTGAAAGACGGAGAGAAGCAACAATTTCATTACCCGGACATGAGATAATCTTACCTATTTTCAAGGTAGCACCCTTAGGTAAGTTTTAGGTAATTATTCTAAATATTACTTAAGTATCTTACCTATATAAATTATAAAACATATCGCATTTAATTGTGTTGGGTATATGGTATTTAATATTATTAAATTAACTCATTAAATTAATCCCCCAATTCGAGGGTAGATCAAAATGGAATTGCTAAAAGAGTTATGCACCATGGACGGAATTTCAGGATTTGAAAAAAATATTGCCAAGATTATGCAAAGGGAATTTAGAAAGACCTGTGATTCTGTTGAGGTAGATAATTTTGGCAACGTTATTGGAAGGAAAGGTAATGGAAAGAGGAAGATAATGCTTGCAGCACATATGGATGAAGTTGGATTGATGGTAAAGCACATAAATGAAAAGGGATTTGTAAGCTTCGTGAAGATCGGTGGGATAGATGATAGAATTCTCTTGGGTAAGAGGGTAGTGATAAAGTCAAAGAAGGGAGATGTTCAAGGAGTGATAGGATCGAAGCCCCCTCATCTACAAAAGAAGAAAGAGAGAGAAAAGATTATAAGGCATGAGGAACTCTTCATTGATATTGGGGCAAAGAATGAGAAAGAAGCCAAGAAAAAAATTGAAGTTGGAGATCCAATAATCTTTGAACCAAATTTCGGCAAGCTTACAGATGACCTTCTATACGGGAAGGCAATTGATGATAGGATAGGTTGCTATACCCTTATAAAAATTATGGAAAAAATTCCAAAGAATATCAAAGCCACTATATATGCCGTAGGAACCGCGCAGGAAGAAGTCGGACTAAAAGGTGCCAGAGTATCGGCCTTTAAATTAAATCCAGATTATGCATTTGCTATCGACACTACCATCGCTGGAGATACACCACAGATCAAAGAAACCGAGTCCAGCCTGAAGATTGGGAAAGGTCCCGCTATCACCATTACCGAGGCAGGTGGCAGGGGTGTAGTAACCCATCCCAGGTTGAGAGAACTCTTGATAAAAACAGCTAAAAAATATAAGATTCCGTATCAGATAGATGTCCTTGAAGGCGGAATGACAGATGGCGCGATAATATATCTGACGAGGGAAGGAATCCCAACGGGGGTTATCTCAATCCCAACCAGGTATATTCATGGTCCTACCGGGATCTTTAGCATGAGGGATCTGAATAATTCTGTAAGGTTATTGACTAAGGTGTTGGTGGAATTTAAGGTTTAAGATTACAATGTCCATAAAAGAAATCCTGAGGATCTTATTTGCAGTTCTTACCGGTTCATTACTCTACATAGTCCTGATTTTAATTCCTATAATCGGTCCTTTGATTACGGGATTGATAGCGGGATGGATTGCAAAGAGTAAACCCAAGATTGGATTTTTTATTGGAGTCATTTCAGGGATTATTGGTTTTCTATTTTTGATTTTCATTGCTTTTCCAACATGGAATCTTAACCTGAATTTTTTTGTGTGGTGGATATTCTTGATATGGAATCTAATCGCTTTTTTGTTCACCGGGGTTGGAGCTATTTTAGGATCAATGATGTCTACGACAGCAGACTTCTTTTCCAAATTTGATAGGTCTGAAAGAAGAAAAAAAGAGGACATATACGTCTATGGGCCCGAGACACCTATCTTTGTAGTCTGTCCCAACT
>Ga0209410_1000885_pt1 | contig 14305 bp, 12 predicted proteins | sample Mar14436cmmetaG_FD_184135 | JGI IMG/M metagenome (GOLD analysis project Ga0209410, IMG submission 184135) | Marine hydrothermal vent microbial communities from Guaymas Basin, Gulf of California to study Microbial Dark Matter (Phase II) - Marker... ... | reverse complement strand
GCGTGGAGGGCAATCCGGAGAAACGTATCCCAACAGCTCGATTCCGTGAACAATACATCTCCCTCCTTAGAAGGCTTGGCCTGGACAAGAAGACTCCTGATGGATCAGCCTATCAGCTCCATCCCCATGTCTTCAGAAAATGGTATAGAACCATGCTTGAGAGCGCTGGAGTAAACAAATTATTAATCGACCTCTGGATGGGCCACAATTCTGGAATCGAGAAAGTCTACTACCTCCCAACCCCTGAGATAATCAAGGCCGAATTCGAAAAAGCGGATAAAGCTCTACGAATCTTCGGATCAACATATACTCCAATGACCTCCGAGAAAGTCGAAGCCCTTGAGGAAGCTATAGAATTCTATGAGAAGTTAATGGATTATATAGCTAAGAAGAATCCGAGACTTCTAAGAGAGCTAGGAATCGGATAAAAGAGATAAAGCAGTATTGTTCAAAACTATATTCTCATCTTCCTACGGACCGCCCTCTCTAAGTCAATAAAAGTTATTGCTTGAGGCTCATTGATGTTTAAGCCTCTTTTTTTAAGTTGATCCAAGCTAGAATAAAAGAGATAAGGGAAATACTTTCTTAAGAGGTTTCAATAGATCATCTCAGATAAGATACTTTGTCTGTTTGGATTTTTAATCTCTTACCGAAGTATCTTTGGGATCACTAGGGACCAGCTCTTAGAAAAACGGTATTATTTGGCAAAAGTTCTTACGTTTGCTAAAATACGATACCAAGCACATTCGTCTATGGGCGTTTGACAAAATCTCATGGGAAGAACTTAAAGGGGGTCAAGAAGACAATTAATACCGAAACCCGCTACAAAATTCTCTAGAGATCATTTAAATATCGGTAGCTGTCATTATCAAAGTCTCCTTTCCGGGTGTTCACTTGCTTATATAAAGGATCTTCGAACATAATTTTAGTGAAAGAGGGGCCTGTCTCGGGGAAGAAAGTATGGGTGCCTTAAATGTGGTGCCATGCTAGAGGTGTATCCTCCTGATGATGAACATATTATGGCCTATCGGAAGAAACCTGAATTAGAAAGAGATCTAGTCGAGATGATAGTTAGGTGCAGCAGTTATGGCGAAGAAAACATAATCTATTGAGGTCCTAAACACGTCACTTTAGGAAGGAGGGCATTCTGACTCCTTTAATCCATTTAAGTCGTTCAAGACTCCTGACCATTCTACTAATAGACCTTCAAGCCAAGATAAATGAATCCCGCTTGAAGAGACTGCATAGAGGGCTCAACTAAGTTTTGCTCTCGTTATCTTCATTACTTTTCTCAGCTTTGCCCACGAATACTAGTTTTCTATTTTTCTCAAACGTTTCTCTCCCCATTAGATGAAGCGTCTCGAATTTCTTCTCTCCAGGTTCCGGGGATACAAACTTGAGAGTAATCGTATGAGTATTCTTAATAGCCCGTCTTCCTCCCACTCTAGCAAGAACTATGTTGAGGCCTCCTTTTGCTGAAGTTATGCTAGATACCTGAACAGTTATCGTGACCTCCTTAAGAACCACTATTATCGGTTTATCTTTTGTTTCCTCACTGTATGCTTCAAGTTCCTCTTTCACCAATTTCAAGAACTCTCGTAATTTCAATTTACGCTTCACAACATTTCTTTTTACCCGACACTTAAGAATCTTTCTGGGCAGGCGCTTATATAAGCTTCCTCATGCAATCTTCACATATTTTCGGTTTTTGTTCAAAAATTTAGTTCTCTTGATTATGACTATGTTATCATTCGAAGCTTTGGCATATTTTAATCAATTCTTCAGATCTCTCTGAAATGATTACATACCTAAACCAGATTTTCATCACACGTTACTCTTTTCGCTTCATATCGAGCTGAGATCTAAGCCTCACATGCTTCGATTGCTCCACTTACCAGTATACCTTCCTCTTTAGCTTTTTCAATAATGATTTGTGCCTCTTCTACTTTAGGATATTTCATCGCAATTCGTACCCACTTCAGCTTCCATTCCTTATCTCGTTTATCCCATTCTTCTAAGGCCTCTTTAAAGGGAGGTAATTGCTCTTCAGCATTATAAGTTACTATGACCTCCTTAAGAGGAATGCTATAGCGTTTACGAAGACGGGTATATTCTTTCTCTTCCAGATATCCAAGCCTATAAAGGCCTTCAGTTAATGCAAGAAGACCAGCAAAGCTTCGGCCAAGACCCTTATCAGCTTGGAGACGTATTAAAGCTAGATAGAGAGATGGCGGGAGATATAGAAGAAGCCCATGAGCCTTCATAAATCATCCCCTCTTTCTTCCTACTTTCCTAGTTAGATAGTTAGTTACTGTATCTAACTTACTAACACAAACTGCTTCATATCCCCATTCATTAAGCAAATATAGTATTCGCATCCGAGAAAACTCCTTCACCTTAAGCGTTTTCATTAGATTTTTTTCCAAGAGCTTTCGAATTTTCCATCCACAAGTACTTCTATGCATCTCTTCTTCAATGGGATAAAGTTCTTCGGCAGCTTGACCAAACGCCAGGATCGAATTTCCAAGAGCCTTGATTTTCGCTTTATATTCTATGCTCATTTTTATGATACCTCCTCGAGAGGTCTAACTATGAGCTTTTTGCCTTCAAGTCTAACCACGACGTACCTTACTTGAGGAAACTCTTTTGGCAAAATTATCGCCCGGGAATTTGCTATTCGAAGAACTTTCCGTATTTCCAACTCCAATCCCTCCTAAATTATCTAAACTATAAGGAGAATTTATAAGTAGCTTTAGGCGACCTATTTCTCAGAGAGGAGAGAATGAAGAAGAAAGCGGAGTTGGAGCAACAAATCATAAGCTACCTATTCATAAAGGGTAGAGTTCGAGTCGAAGAGCTTCGGAAAGCTTTAGGTGCTTCAAAGAGTATTTATAGAACGCTCTCCAAATTGAAGGATGCGGGGATTATAGAAATTGAGAAAGTCAGACATAAAGAGCGCTACGTTCGTCTTGTAAAAAAACCAATAGCGGCGAAAGCTTCGAGGATTTTTAAAACCATTACAGTCCTGCCAAACGCGAGGGAACCTGAACGTTTTCTTGAGTGTCTAGAAAAACAAGCGCTTATAGCATGGTGGAGTTTTATTAGAGCAATAATAGCGGAAAGGGTAACAACTCCTGAGTTCGTACCTATTACTGAAGATACCGGGACTAGAGAGCTACCTAGAAGGACGATTGATTTGGGAGATTTATTTGAATTATCTCCTAGACAGATTAAGGATCTTATATCATTCATGTTAATCTTTCAAAGAAACGTGTTAATGATGTTGGATAGGAAATCTGCGGAGAAAGCGTTCAGAGTTGCAAAGGAGCGGCTCAGGAAGCTATCTAAAGAACTAGAGAAGTTAGGTGTTTAAAGACGTTTTAAGACTAAGACTAGGTGAGAGCCTAGTTTATATAGCCCCCCTCAAGAGAGCACAAAGTTTTACCTTTATCGCTTTAGCCAGCTTGCATTTCTTATATATGGCCAAACCGCTGAAAGCAGGGTTCTCGAAAGAATCTTTTAAATAATCCTTCATCACCAAAAGCTAAGTCCAAATCCTTTGCGCTCAATAGTTAAGCGTAAAGATTATATGCTTATATTTTCAGTTACAGCCGGGAAGCAATGAGTAGTGTTGAGCTACCTAGGTGGTTGGATAAGCGTTATGAAGCTCTTTGGCAAGCCTTCAAAAGCCATGATTTCAGGTTTCATGACGCTGTTAGAGTTTTGAATAGTAAATTCGAAGATGAAGAGGAGCGGGTTGCGGTTGTTCTTTCTGAACTTAGGCGGAGGGGTTGGCTTAGGGTTTCTCTTGATTCTAGGGATGCTAGGAGGAAGGTTTACAGGCTTAGGAGTAGGGAGGAGATTCTTGGCAGGGTTTTTGAGCTTGGTGGCGGCCGGGTTACTAGGGCTGATCTTGAGGCTTTGTTGAAGAAGGCTGCGGATCTCATTAGGACTAGGGTTGATTATACGTTCATTCTGGTTTTGTTGTTTTATAAGCGGATGAGTGATAAGTGGAAGGTTGAGTTTGAGCAGGCTTATAGGGAGGCTTTAGAGGATGGGCTTAGCGAGGAGGAGGCCAAGAGGGAGGCTGCTAGCGCTATCTTTCATGAGTTTGATCTGCCTGAGGAGTATCTTTGGGATAATGTGAGGAAGGATGTCGCCCACTTGCCTGAGAGGTTTTCTGAAGCTCTTAAGAAGATTGCTGAACTTAATCCAGATCTTAAGGATGTTTTTGAGGCCATCGATTTTATGCAATTCGCTTCTAGTAGGGAGAATGCGGAGATCTTGAGGCAGTTGGTTGAGCTTTTCAGCTCTAAGACGCTTTATGATGTTTCTCCTGATGTTCTCGGAGATGCTTATGAGTGGGTTCTGCACTATTTTGCTCCTCAGAAGGCTAAGGAGGGTGAGGTCTATACTCCTAGGGAGGTCATCAAGCTTTTAGTTGAGATCCTTGATCCTAAGCCTGGTGAGCGGATTTATGACCCTTGCTGTGGTTCTGGAGGTATGCTGATAATTTCGTATAAGCATGTTGAAGAGAATAATGGTAAGGAGGATGCTGAGAGGCTGTTTCTCTTTGGTCAAGAGGTTAATTCTAAGACGTTGGCCTTAGCTAAGATGAATATGTTCATTCACGGGATCAGGAACACAAACTTGCTTTTGGGAGATACTCTTCTTTATCCTAAGTTCAAGGAAGGAGAAAGCTTTATGAAATTTGATGTTGTCTTGGCCAATCCGCCTTGGAATCAGGATGGGTATCCTGAGGAGGTTTTGAAGAAGGGTGAGTTTTGGAGGGAGAGGTTTAGATACGGCTTTCCGCCTAAGCAGAGCGCAGATTGGGCTTGGATCCAGCACATGATCGCCTCGACTAAGGAGGATGGGCAGATCGGAATTGTTATCGATAATGGTTGCCTGTTTAGAGGTGGGAAGGAGAAGGCTATTAGATCTGGGATAGTTAATGACGATCTCCTTGAATGTGTTATCTTGTTGCCTGAGAAGCTGTTCTATAATACTGGCGCTCCTGGAGCGATCTTGATATTCAATAAGAATAAGCCTCTGGAGAGAAAGGGTAAGATCCTCTTCATTAATGCTAGTGAGGAGTATGAGCCTCATCCAGAGATTAGGAAGCTTAACAGGCTCGGCGACAAGAACATCGAGAAGATCGCTAAGGCTTATAGAGAATTCAAGGATGTTGAAGGATTCTGTAGAGTGGTATCATTAGAAGAGGTTAAGGAAAACGACTATAACTTGAACGTAACCCTCTATGTCCTACCAAAAGAGGAGATGGAGGAAATAGATATCGCTAAAGAATGGAGAGAGTTGCTCGAAATCGAGAAATCACTAAAACAGATAGAAGAAAAAATAGAAAACTACCTGAGAGGGATGGGACATGTCAAGTAATAATATCAAGAAATTAGATGAATATGTTACCGAGGGGAATAACTATCAAAGAACCAACAGATCATATGCTGGATTAAGTACCGGTATGCCGAAAGAATGGAAGATCGTACGTCTTTACGATTATGTTAACATCTTAAAGGGTTATGCATTTAGTTCGAGGTACTTCAATTCTGAAAAAAGAGGATTGCCTCTGATTAGGATAAGAGATCTAGGAAAAGATGAAACGGAAGCATATTATGACGGCCCATATGAAGAAACTTACCTCGTCAAGAAAAACGATATATTAGTAAGCATGGACGGAGAATTTAATGTATTCTTATGGAGGGGGCCCACCGGTCTTCTAAATCAACGAGTGTGTAAAATTTGGTCGAAGGATGATAAGATATTAGATAACCTATTTTTATACTATGTACTTCAAAAACCTCTGAAATTAATCGAGGCACAAATAAGTCAGACTACCGTAAAGCATCTTCTGGATAGGGATATCAAACGAATAAAGATTCCTCTTCCTCCTATTGGTGAGCAGCGTAGGATTGCTGAGGTTCTTTCTACGGTTGATGAAGCTATTAGGCTTGTCGATGAGAGCATTGCGAGGACTGAGAGGCTTAAGAAGGGCCTAATGCAAGAACTCCTAACAAAAGGAATAGGACATAAAGAATTCAAACAAACAGAAATAGGAAAAATACCGAAAGAATGGAAAGTTATGAAACTTAAAGACGTAGCTGAAATAAGAAGAGGTGCTTCACCGCGTCCTAAGGGTGACCCAAGATACTTCGGCGGAATTATTCCTTGGATAAAGATTTCGGATCTGTCAAAATATAAAGAGGGCATATACTTAACAAACACAGATGACACGGTTACGGAGGAAGGTAAGAAGAAAAGCGTCTATGTAGAAGATGGGTTCTTAATAGTTTCTAATAGTGGAACCATTGGAGAGCCAGCAATAGTAAAAACAGGAAAAGGAGGATGCATTCACGACGGTTTTATCTTCGTAAAACCGAAAGACAATAAACTTAGCAAATATTTCCTGTACTACTTTTTCGAATCAAAGAAGTCAGAATTTAAGGCAAGGGCCCAAAAAGGAACTCAAGGGAACTTGAATACAAGCATTTGGAAATCGATTAAGATACCGATTCCACCATCCTCAGAACAACAAAAAATTTCCAAAGTGCTTCTAACAATTGATGAAAAACTCAAAACTGAAAGAAAGAAGAGAGAAAAGCTAGAACGGATAAAGAAGGCTCTAATGGACTTATTGTTAACTGGAAAAGTTAGGGTGAAAGTATGAGAGAGGATGTGGTTAAAGCAGTTTTTATCAAATATCTTAAGAATTTAGGTAAGACTCCTAAACCTAAAAAGAAGAATGTTCCAGGCCCTGACGTTATTATAGAAGGCAATGCCTATGAATGTAAAGGAAGCGAATTTAGGAAAGACACGTTATTCAGGCAACTCATATCTAATGCACTCCAATATTCTATACTAGGAGTTGTTATACCTTGGGATGCCTTAGATTGCCTATTTATCCATCAACTAGAAGCACTCGAACTACTAATAAGAGAGCATCCTAATCTGCCAAGAAGCATCGAAATCTACATAGTAGCGCAAGAAGACGATACCTGCTTTTTACGCCGCTGGTCAAGTGCGAGACTACTTTCTTTAGAGATTAATAGAGTTGCGCATGAACACCTTCCTGAATACGTAAAACTTTCCCCCGTAGAGAAGGAGTCAAAAATATTAGAGTTCCTAAAAGATTTCGACGAGAAAATAAGAGAGTACGTTAAGAATGTAGTTATAAACGAGGGAAGAAATCCTTCAGACCCCTGGAAAGGATTCAGCTGTACTATAAGAGAGCTTCATGAAGGTGAGTAGGTATGACTCTTACAGAAAAAGTTCTTGTTGAAGACTATATCATTGAAAAATTGCAGGAGAAAGGTTGGAAATATATTTCTTCGGATGAACTAGAGCGGGATAGTTACGAGGAGCCCCTACTGATTCCAAACTTGGTAAGGGCTTTAAGGAGAATAAACAAGGGCATTGGAGATGAGGAGATAAAGCATGTTATAAACATTCTAAAGTTTACGCCGACAGGAATAGAGGGATCAAAGAAGATCTTAAGCTACTATAGAGATGGATTATCGATCAAGATAGAGAAGGAGAGGATTATCAAGAGGGTTCAGCTCTTTGATTATGAAAATCTGGAGAACAACGAGTTCATCGTAAGCAATCAAGTAACTCACAAAGGTAAAGAAACCAAGAGAATGGACATAATACTCTATGTAAACGGAATACCGCTCGTAAACATAGAATGCAAGAACCCCACAGATATAGCCCAAAGCTGGGAAGACGCCTACCTCCAAATAAAGGAATATGAGAAAACAGTCCCAGAACTCTACAAATACATCCAGATAGGGGTGGCCGCCGAAGCCATAGCAAAATACTTCCCAATAGTCCCATGGCTAGAACCAGAAGAAGTTAAAATATATGAGTGGAGGGAGGAGGGAAAAGACTCGATAGACTCAACCATAGGGATGCTTAAACCAGAGGCCCTACTAGACCTAATCAAAAACTTCCTCTTCTATAGAATAGAACATGGAAATGCGACAAAAGTAATAGCAAGATACATGCAATACCGAGCCGCAAATAAGATAGTCAAAAGAGTCTTAGCAAACCTAGAGGGAATAGAAGACAGGAATAAAGGGCTGATATGGCACTGGCAGGGAAGTGGAAAAACCCTAACCATGATCTTCGCTGCAAACAAGCTCTATCAACACGAAAAACTCGAAAATCCCACAATATTCTTCATAGTAGACAGAATAGAGCTACAAGAACAACTATTCAACGAGATGGCAGCCCTCGACATAACAATCCCAGAACTAATAAGCTCAATAGCAGAACTAAAACAAATCCTAAAACACGACGACTATCGAGGGAAGAGAGGAATATTCATACTCCTAATACACAAATTCAGGCCAAGCGAACTACAAGAACTCCAAAAGGAATTAGAGGAATTGTCAAGCGGAAGAGAGACCATAATGAACAGGAAAAACGTGATAGTATTCATAGATGAAGGCCATAGAACCCAATACGGAATCTTAGCGGCTCAGATGAGAGGAATCCTGAAAAAAGCCTTCTTCTTCGCATTCACAGGAACACCGATCTCAAAGCGAGGAAGAGACACATACCTAGAATTCAGCTACCCACCAGAAGAACCATACCTAGACAGATACTTCATAACAGACTCAATAATAGACGGCTACACAGTCAAGATAGCATACCAACCAAGACTAGAACACCTACACCTAAGAAGAGAACTACTCGAAGCATTCCTAGAAACAGAGCTAGAAGAACTACCAGAAGAGATCAGAGCCGAGGTCGAAGAGAGAATAAAGAAAAAGCTAAACACCATAAAAGTGATACTAGAAAACCCAAACAGAATAAGAGAGATAGCAAGAGACCTCGCCAAACACTTCCAAAATGAGGTGGAAGGAAAGTTTAAGGCGATAGTCGTGGCCGCAAGCAGGAAGGCATGCATCATCTACAAGAGGGAACTCGACAAAATACTTCCCCCAAAATACACAGAAGTAGTAATGACCTTCAACAGAACAGATCCACCAGAGATAAGAGAATATGAAAGAGAACTAAGGGAGAGATTCCACGGAAAAGAACATGACGAGATAAGAAAAGAGATAATAGAGAGATTTAAGGAAGAAGAATACCCGAAGATATTAATCGTGACCGAGATGTTACTAACGGGATTTGACGCCCCAATCCTGCAAACCATGTACCTAGATAAGCCATTAAAAGAACACAGACTCCTACAGGCAATAGCCAGAACAAATAGACCATATAAAGGCTTAAAGGAATATGGCCTAATAATAGACTACGTTGGAATACTGAAAAACCTTGAAAGAGCATTCAGGATCTACAGCGAGGAAGACATCAAGGGAGCCATATATGACCTAAATGATGTAAGAAGGGAATTTAACACAATAATGGATGAAACCCTCAAAATATTCAACGGCTTGGCGTGCAAATGGGATAGAGAAGCCTTAATAGACGCCATCGAAACCCTCACGACGGATCCAAGAAAAGAAAAATCGTTCACCAAAAACTATAGGAAAATGAGAAGATTATTCGAGATCCTCGGCCCAGACCAGATCAAGATCGAGAGACTAAGCGAATACAAATGGCTGACAGCGATATACTCCTACTACCTGAAAAATGTGAGACATCAATCAGGAGAAAGATACGTAAACAAATACTTCACGAAGACCGTAAGATATGTTCATAAATCAACAGAGGTCGAGGGTCTCGAAAGACAGCTACCAAGGATCATCTTCGACGAGAACTACCTCAAAAACTTGGAAGAGAAGGTTAAAAGTAAGAAGGAGAAAGCCGCAAACATACTATTCACCCTTAATAGATTTGTTCTAACCATAAAATCCAGAAGCCCAATCTACGAATCCCTAGCCGATAAAGTCGAGAGACTAATAAAGATGTGGCGTGAAAGGACGAAAGACTACGAACAAATCTATAAGGAAGGCGTGAAGATCATAAAGGAAATTCGGGAACTTTCGAACAGACAAAAACAACTAGACTTAGGAGACCTAGAATACTCAATCCTCCTAACCCTAGAGAAAAAGCTCGGAAGAAATGAAAATGTCATAGAAGATACTAAGAGACTCTCTGAAATAATTAACCAGTTAACATTTCCAGGATGGATAACACAAACATCTGTAAGAAGAAGAATAGAAGCTCAAGTGAGGAGATATGTGAGAAAATACATTAAAAAGGCTGGACTAAGCATTAAAGATGTAGATGAACTTTACAATGAGATCATAAAAAACGTGAAGAACTATGCAGCCTAATAAAATAACGTATAAAGTGGTGTATCGACCGATAAAATATCCAAGGATAGAACTCAAAACAGGAAAGATAGTCATAATATTACCTAAAGGCCATGACCCTGAGCAAATACTCCGAAAACATGAAAAATGGATCCAAGATAAACTAAATATTATCAGTAAAGCGCTCAGTGAAACTGAAGAGAAGTCCTTAGTAAATAGAGGTAGAGATGATTTAAAAAGAATTGTTGAAAGATTTGTCGGAAGTTATGAGAGGGAATTAGGTGTCAGCATTAACAAGGTTTTTATTCGCAGGATGAAGACAAAGTGGGCAAGTTGCAGTTCCAGACGTAATCTGACCATAAACGAGTTAATGAAATATCTTCCAGAACGATTAATAGGATACGTAGTTTATCATGAATTAGCTCATCTAATCGAGAAAAAGCATAATGAGAAATTTTGGCGGATAATTTCCAGAAGATACCCAGATTATCAGAAGTTTGAAAATCAACTACTAGCTTACTGGTCTTTAATAATGAGGACGGCTAACCCTATCAAAAAGAGATTAAAGAATAAGACCTTCAGATCATCTTAACTGTTGGATATATTTTGATAGAGCTTTCTCAAATCTTATCATCGCATCTATCATTTTATCTTGTATGGCAGGCCAGTCACCCTTATCCCAGAGACCTTTATTTTCAACGGTTTTGGCTATTCGGCAAGCTCTTTTATCATCTAGACGCTGCCATTCCAACTTCTCACCAAAGTTCGATTCAATTTCCTGCCTTTTACTATAGAGTTGATCGTAAATTCGTTTATTCTCGTCTCTATCACCAGTATCTATATAAAGTTCTATTCTCGCTGAATTCTTTAAAATGACATACTTATATGAAAGCCCACTTTTACCCGCACCTGCACCTATCGAGCATTCCTTACTCGGGGACACGTTAGAAAATAGAGCTGTTTTTGCGTTACTCTTCTCTAAAAGTTGCTCCCAAAACTCCAGTCGCTTTAAATGTCTTTCAGCCAACTCACCTTTTATCGCTCCAGCTCTCTTAATTTGTTCACTTGGACCTGCAACTATTGATAAGTGAGGCGCAGGCGGCGAGTTTTCAATTTGGAAGGCCTCTAACTTAATCATATAAAAGGCTACGTCTCGCGGACTATTTTTGTTTAACCAGTTAATAGCTTCGATATGTTCGGGTTGCGGATCTTCACATATCCAGATAGCCGTTTTTGCCTCTAAGTTTGCTAAATACGTGAGTAACTTTCCTAAGTGATCGTGATTACTTTTTCCAAATTGGTTTTCGATTACCACGTAATCTCCATTAGGTCCTTCAGCAAGTAAATCTACCTCAAATCGCTCGCCCACTCTTGCCTCCCGTTCGATAACAGAAAGATCTATTCCTAAAGCCTCGCTAAGTAGGTCGATGTTTTCCTTTAGCCATGGAGTAAAATCTTTCTCCTCCTTATGCCAAATACTACGAACAGGAACTCTCTTAAGCCTACTAACCTTCATCTCCTATTCTTACTTCAATAAGTATAAAACATTTACGCCACATACAGTTAACATTTCCACAGGGAGGCTTAAAAATCATGTAGGCTACGGACATCCATCAGCTGCTTAATCGCTAGGACTCAGAAAAATTTGAAAAAAGAAAAATAGGATTAATCTTTTTCCGAAAGCCCTATTTTCTCTAATGTTATCTTCAACTTTCTTCTCAAAAATCCGCATTCAGCTAGCATCGGATAAAGGGCTTTAGGGATGCTGATTATGAGGATATCACCTTGTCGGCTTATTGTTCGGAAAAAGAAAATCCTATCAGGGCTTGAGCCACTTCCTCGCCTCTTCCCTGTTTGTTGCATTTCATCTTCTCTCATATGTTTCACTTTATAATGCAATTTATTTCTTTTTAATCTTTCTCAAGTCACCAAATTGGCTTAATAAACATTTTCTCGGGTTCTTATCCCATCTAATCCTCGGGGATCTAAAGCTATGCTCTAAAAATTCCTGAAGCTCTATCTTGAAAAATTATTTCCAGCTTGAGATAAAAGATCTTCATCCCCTTAAGCCCTTTATCACAGCTCTTCAGATAGGCAAACTGATAAGTCAAAGAGGTGCTAAATTTTTGAAAGCTTTTTAGCAATTTAAGACATTTAAGTTCTTACCCATAAACCTGTCTCCTCTCCACATAAAGCACGTACAGTTGACTCCGACATGAAAGCGATACACCAGATTTTTAACGCTCATGGTGCCGAACACCAAAATACCCCTAGAAATCAACAGAAGAATAATTCTTATCTTCCAGAAGAATTAATCAGTTACATCATTTACCATGAAATGACCCATCTCATTGAGAAAAAGCATAATGAAAAATTCTGAAAACTAATTGCTAGGAAATATCCAAATTACTCCGAGCTTGAAAGACAACTTCTAGTTTATTGGTTCCTGATAATGAAAACACTCTTTTAGGAAAGTATTACAATTTTTGACATAGGACACGACATAAATCACCGTCAAATTCATAAATGAGTTATAAGCACAATATGATAAAATGAACAACGATTCGGAAGGACCAATAACGTTTTCTCCGAAAGGCATAAGATCACGTCTAATCTGTCTTCTCGAAATTTTTATCTGGATCTATGTAGTAGGCGTCTTGCTTGACGTTTTTCTTTTGATATATACACTATTAGAGACCATCGAGATTGTTAAACCGATAGTACAGGTAAATGCTTTCAACATAACCATGTTTGCAATCATTTGGGTTCTCTCTTGGACGGTATTTTTCAGCTGGTTAGGTCCTACAGTAAGAGAAGCTCTTATTCCTAAGAAACAGATGATAAGGCTATCCGATCATTCAATCATTGAAATACGAGCTGTAAATCCATTCATTACGTCACACATTTTACGAGCTTGGAGATTAACGAATAATCTTCAAAAAGCACTTCCTTTTAACCATTTTCTTTTCATCACGTTCATAGCAATAATAACCTACATTTTATTAATAGTTTTAGGATTTCCTTTTTACTTTATGTCATTATTTTTTGTAGCAACTTTTTTGTTTATCTCATTGTTATTGACGACATATGGTCTTTCGTTACAGCTCAATTTCATGAAATTGGCAGTACCATTTACACCACGTGATAGACTAATTAGTTGTGTTAACTCGCTTCAGACTATAAGTTATTTCCCGAATATGTTGAGATCATATGATACTGGAATTTTAGATTGGGAAACAGAATTAGATAAAAAGTTTGTACAAAGTACCGCTGAAACCCTTATTCGAGAATTTGCTTCTTCATTCAGAGATTTCACACAGCAATTCGTACCCGGAATTACAGGAGACTTTAATCAACATTTTGCTGCGATTATAATAGCACTCTTTTCTGAGAAGGAACAACATGACTCAAGACTATTATTAAGAGAGATGGGAGAAATTTTGGAGAATTCGGAACGGAGCTACAGTTTTGAACATATACTCAACGTAGTAAAGAGCATTCCAGAAAAACTTCCCGAAAGCTGGAGCATCGTAAGAGCGGCTAATTTACGCATTAATTCTCATAAAGAAAAGAATCTATTAAGATATCTATTATTGATATTATCATTAATCGGATTGTTATCAGATTTACTTTCTAAACTGACCATCTATGCCTGAAGAATATGCTTAATTTGAACCTCTTAAAATTGTGGTTACTTCGCTATACGTAGTAAAAACTAGGTATCAATGTAAAAGTCCTTGAAAATAAGAGTTGAAGAAAGTATCTAACTATCTGATTGCTTTAACTTAAAATTTTTAAGTACTCTTTTCGTAATTTTCAGTTTGATGTCTAATTTTGCCTCCCAGTCACTAATGATTTCTTCAAAGGTATCCTGAAGTTTCGGATATCCGATGAGAAGAGTTGAGAAGAAGATATCGATTGTCGTAATGAAAATGCTATAACATGTTTTGAATAGATGCTCATTATAATGTTCGATGAATAATTCAGGAGCCCCACTTTCTAAAACCCATTCAAAGAATTTACGTGAGAAATGCGTGTAAAGAGATAATATTGACCAGGCT
>Ga0209410_1000884_pt1 | contig 14309 bp, 14 predicted proteins | sample Mar14436cmmetaG_FD_184135 | JGI IMG/M metagenome (GOLD analysis project Ga0209410, IMG submission 184135) | Marine hydrothermal vent microbial communities from Guaymas Basin, Gulf of California to study Microbial Dark Matter (Phase II) - Marker... ... | reverse complement strand
AAGAACCAAGTCGACGCTGACGCTAAACACCAGATATTATAAACCTATCAGCTTGATGAAACACAAGGAAAAGGAAGAATGTAAAAGCAACATACCAATGATAATATTTGCCGTTTTTCATAAAATATTATTTACATTTCTCAGCTATTAACTCGCGGTACATAACACGATTTAAAATATTTTGTGCCAATTCAGGAAGAGGGATCGCAGGTAGAGCTTCCTAGCATTTTTAATTTTTTAGCCTTACTCAAGCAAGCGTTTAAATACTTTTCATCGATCTTCTTTTCTCTAGCTAGCTTACCGTAAAAAAGAGCACTCTCTCTAGGTTTTCTCTCAAAGCTTTCATAGTCTACTTCAACTAACCCAAATCTAGGTTTAAAACCTTCAACCCATTCATAATTGTCTATAAAGCTCCAGTACATGTAGCCTCGAACATCTACTCCCTTGTTCATAGCCCTCCATACTTGGTAAAGATGCCGAACGATAAAGCATATTCTCTGCCTATCATCTCTTGTAGCTATACCATTTTCGGTAATAATAATTGGTTTACCGCTTCTTTTTAAACGCATCAAAACGTTATACAAACCTTCGGGATAAACGTCCCATCCCATATCAGTAACTTCCTCTGAAACTCTTTTCAAAGGCTGGGCAAAGAGAGTAAATATCCTAGTAGGATTAAACTTTAACACTTGTCGGGTGTAATAGTTCACGCCCCAGTAATCATAGGTGCCTTTAAGCTCTTTATATTTTCTGTGAATGAAAAGCCCCGGCAAGATACCTTTATCCAGAGCCTCAACGATAATACAGTTAAAGTTGTAATCGGCAGTGTCCACTATTATTTGATCCAGAATGTATTTTTTAGCAGGCTGGAAAACAGGAAAATGTTTCGCTATTCCAATCCATGAGTTAATGTCAAATCTTTTAATTATTTTATATGCTTGCGCATGCGCCCTCAACACATTTCTTAAAACTCTAAAATAAAGTAACACGTTATTTTTGAAAGGCGGATATTCTCCGCTTACCCATCCCATATATGCATACACTGATGGCTCGTTTATTGTCACCCATATTTTGACATGCTCTACAAGTTCTTCTACAATCTTCTCAACATATTCTGTGAAGAAAACAACGTTTTCTGTTTTTTCCCACCCTTTCCTTAAAAAGAACCATGCTGGGTTAGTAAAGTGATGCAACGTTACGATTGGCTCTATAGAATACTCTTTTAAAGCCTTCACCACTTTAAGATACTTTTTGATAGCTTTATCGTTCCATGCACCTTGCTTCGGTTGAACTCTACTCCACTCAATTGAAAAACGATAAGCATTATAGCCAAGCTTAGCCATGAGCTTTATATCCTCATCATAAAGATTCCAACTATTGCATGCTAGTCCGCATTCTGGCAGTTTTCCCTTCCTCTCCCACATATACCATTCATTGTAAATATTTCCTCCCTCAATTTGGTGACTTGACGTCGCCGTGCCAAAGAGAAAATCCTCGGGAAATCTTACTTCCATGATTCCACAGCTTTAAGATAACAAGGTAATGCTAATATTTTTTGGTTGCAAATTTTCAAAATATTTTAAGGGATAGCTTAGTGTAAGCTACAATTTTAAGTTAGCTTTCGCTATTATTATCGGAGCGTGATCAAGTTATGATCTTTAAGCTTTGCGAAAAACTGCCGCCAATGGAAGAAGTTGAAAAGCAGCTAAGATTTAACGAAAACACTGGTTGTTACGTAATATTCACTGGCGTCGTTAGAGGATTAACAAGAGATGGGGAGAAGGTTTTAGGCCTTTACTATGAAGCTAACGAATCCTTAGCCTCAAAGGTCTTCTCAAAAATTGTAGAGAAGGCTAAAAAAGGAATAGGCATTCACGACGCCGTGTTATATCATAAAATTGGCTATGCCAAAGTGGGAGAGAAAGTGATGTACGTTGGCGTATCTGCTAGAGGTAGAGCCGAAGCTTTTGAAGCTATACAGGAACTCGTTAATAGAATAAAAAAGGAAGTTCCTATATGGAAAAAGGAAATAACTGAGTCGAAAGAATACTGGGTTGGTGTAAAAGAATAATTTTCCAATGGGAATCTTAACGATTAAAAATTTAGAATTAAACTGGATAATTAACTGGGAGGAATGATGACATCCCTAGAAAGATTTTACCTACTGTTACATCCTAGACCAGCATATGTTATCGGCGTTGGACGATACGGCGAGAAGATTAATTTTATGGCCGCTAGCTGGGTTATGCCTATAGCCGAGGAACCGCCCAGAGTTGCCGTAGCCGTAGATGTGGAAAGCTATAGTCACGAATTGCTTAGAGAATATGGTGAATTTACAGTGAACGTTCTGTCTATTGATTACTTAAAAGAGCTCTACTTTTTCGGCTCTATCTGCGGAAGGAAGGTTGATAAGGCTAAAAAGCTAGGATTAAAAGTTATTAAAGGAGAAAAGGTTAATGCTCCATACCTAGATATCGCAATGGGAGTAGTAGAATGCAAAGTCGTAGAAGAATATTCTAGTGAAGATACTACTCTCTTCATTGGAGACGTTGTGCACGTTATGGCTAAAAGCGAATATTTCAGTGCGAAAAGCGGCTGGAACTTTAAGAAAATGAACATACCATTACACAATTGGGGTAGGGGATTCTACACTGTAGGAAGATTCTACATGCCTTAAGCATTGTAGTGGAACTGGTAGTATTCGCTGAGTATAAGAAGAATAAACTATTTCAGAAAAAGCTTTAATATGCCAAAAGCAGCGCCAGTAGCTATGCAACCACCACCTGTCAATAAGAACATAGTCCTCATTCCATTAAGTATTATCTGCTGAACCCCAGGTTTGTAAGCAACAACTAGAACTTCAGAACCTGGTAAGAACATAACTAAGCCTATTATAGCCATCCCTATTCCAGAGAAAACCAGCACACCGCTTAGTGTTTTTGAAGGAAATTCGCGCTTTAAGCTAACCTTAATCAAATGTTCTGGCATAAATTGTGGAATAGCCTTGGCAGTCGCTTTTAAAAGGACTGGAGTTAAAAACAATAAGAAAGGCAGCATAGTTACATACCACCAAAGAGTTAATCCAATTACAAATCCAAGATAGAACATGTAGGGAAGATTGACAGGAAATATCCCAGTTAATATAAAGTACATTAAAACTCCAAGAGCGCAGACAAAGTTCGCTATAATAAGTGTAATTACGCCGACTGTCACGAATCGCGTCCATGTAAACTTTTCATGGAGCAAGTAACCAAGCATGTAAAATGCAAGAAAATTCGCTGGAGTGCCCGATATAAGCGTGAGCCAGGGATGCCCGTATCTAGCTATACTCTGTAGAAAGGTGCCCAGTGCCGCCCCAATCCCTCCAACCAAAGGACCGAAAGCTATCGCAAAAAATGCTGGAATTACCACTGCAGGTCTAAACTGCCCTATACCCCATGGCGACTCTATATAGCTTGTTGCATACGAGCCTAAAGCATAAAGAGCTGCACAAATCCCGGTCATTGTTACGTATAAACTTCGTTTCATTTTTCTTGACATGCATCTTATTAAATCATTGCTATAATTTAAACTCTATTTTAAAAGTTCATAATATTGTTGAATATTTAAACTATGTTAAATAGTTAAATTTAGTCAGCGGCTTTCATTGCACATAAAGTTTAAACTCTACTTCGCCTCTTTTCTACCTATGCCCGCAAAAAGAAATGTCAAAGTAAAGGTAGTATTTTGGGATGGAAGAAAGGAAGAAATAATAGTTTCAGCTAGAACGAGGATTATGGACATATTGAAGAAATATAATTTAAATCTAGAAGCAGTTTTGTGTCTCCTAAACAGTCAACTTGTCACGGAGGATGAGGAAATAGTGGAGAATTCCGAGCTTATGATTTTATCGGTTGTTTCGGGTGGATAACCAGCACCTCGTTTAAATCATGGATCTTGATACTTTTACGCTGCTTCTTCGAGAATTTCATAGCATATTGCGATATTCGATGTATCTTCTCCTTTCTAAAGTCTCTGTTAGTGTTTAAATATCTACGAACACAGCTTTATTAACTATCGTTTGATTATTTTAGCGTGGCTTCATGCGATATATGCGGTGAAAAAGCTGTATACTATTACAGAGATTTTGATATTCATTTATGTAGCAAACATTTTGCTGCTAGATTTGAGAAATGTGTTTTTGAAACTATTAAAAGATTTAAGCTTGTTTCAAGCAAGGATTTGATTGCCGTCGCTGTTTCCGGAGGTAAAGATAGCCTAACAACCTTGTATCTCTTAAAAAAGTTTTCTAAAAAATTCGGTTATGAAGTTTTAGGTCTAGCTGTTGACGAGGGAATAGCGGGTTATAGAGAGTATAAGCTGCAAGCGTTGAAGAATTTTGCTAAGAAAATAGATGTTGAAATTGTAATTGCCAGTTTTAAAGACTACTTTGGCGCCACACTCGACCAAATGGTTTCTATTTTGAAAGAGAAAGGCTTTGAATATAAGCCATGTACAGTGTGCGGAGTTTTTAGGAGATATATTATTAATATGAAAGCCCGCGAGCTTGGTGCAACAAAGGTTGCTACAGGCCATAATTTAGACGATGAAATACAAGTTTTTCTTATGAATATGTTACGCGCAGGTCTGAAAAATATAGCTAGAGAAAGCATCGTTACTGGTCTTCGTGCGCATCAGAAGCTTATTCCTAGAGTAAAACCTTTGTATTTTTGTAGAGAAAAGGAAGTTTTAGCCTATTCCATTATCAAAAATATCGAAACTCCATTCGTTGAATGCAATTACGTAATTTACGCAATAAGGAATAAAATAAGAGCCTGGCTTAACGAGTATGAAAGCGAATATCCTTCAAGCAAACTAAAAATCTTAGCAGCGAAAGAAATTATTACAAATTTATTGCGTAAAACGAAATATGCTGAGGGCGTAATTGGAACCTGTAATATATGTGGAGAACCCGCAAGCGGACAAATATGCAAGGCTTGCTTTTTCAGAAAATATCTTGGACTTTTTTAGTCTAAGCTTTTTAACGAATTGTAAAAATCGAGAAGCTTAGCTACTACTGGTTCATTCGTGTTAAGCTTATACGCGTATCTTTTAGGGCTTACCTTTAATTCCTTTACGAGATTTCTCTTCTTTAGTTCAGGTATAATTCGAAAAACGCTTCCTACGTTTTTGTTTATTCTCCTTGAAATATTAGTTATACTCATTGCCTCTGTTGGATTTTCAAGAAAGGTTTCTAACACTGCCAGATAGAGAGAATCTGCAAAAATTTTATTTAATATCATGTTTTCAAACTTCCATTGAAAATTTTTACGTAATGACATGTAATAAATCTTTCTAGCAAAATATAGTAATTTTTTATGAAAAATAATGATTTATTGATAAAACAGAACGCTAGCACAATGTTAGTATAAAAAGTTTTGAGAAAATACGCTTGATATTTCAAAAAGCAATAATAAATCTGGAGCAACGAATGGATCAGCTAAATTTATAATCATTGCAGGCTATTCTATTCTGAGGTGATGATTATAGCATCCCTTTGGAAACTACGGCTAACTATGCTAGGGACGTTGGCACTCATCATAAGCGTTACAACTCTGCTATTTGGAGCGCTGGCTCTCTACTTAGGCGCGGACTTGATCGTAACAGCTATTCTTATAGTTACGGTTAACTTAGCTCAATGGCTTTTCGCGCCTTTCATAATCGATGCTATATATGGAACGATGGAGGCCGATCCCTATGAATACGGCTACCTATACGATATTCTAGAGGACTTGTCGATAAAAAGCGGAATATCCACTCCTAAATTGATGATATCGAGCATACCAATTCCAAATGCTTTTGCTTACGGGTCACCCCTTACCGGAAATAGGGTTGCCATAACAAAAGGACTCTTAAAGATTTTAGACAAAGACGAAGTCGCTGCCGTTTTGGGTCATGAGCTTGGACATTTAAAACACAAAGATGTTCAGTTGATGATGTTCGTGTCGCTGCTTCCTTCACTGTTATTCTATTTAGGATATGCCTTATCGTTTTCAAGAAGCAGAGAAAATAGAGGCTTACTAGGAGTGGGATTGATATTGGTTGGTTATCTTCTTCAGTTCCTAGTTCTAGGCTTGAGCAGGCTTAGAGAATATTATGCTGATGCGCACAGCGCCATGATAAAAGACGCTAGAAAATTGCAAAGCGCCCTCGCTAAAATAGCTGTCGCAACAGGATACCTTGCGTTGAAAGGTCATAACATCACGGAGCATTCACAGTTTAGAGCTCTCTTCATATATGATCCCTATGCTTCCACACGCGATATGGAGTTATTATCAGATACAGAGCGATTGATAACCGAGATAAAATCCAGGAAAATAGGCTTATTTGAAAATATTGCTGAGCTGTTTTCAACGCATCCAAACCTAGTTAAGAGAATTAAAGCATTAGACATGTTTGCGCGGAGGTAACGCGCTTGAAGCTCTACGAGTACGAGGGGAGAAGACTCTTTGAACTCTACGACATTCCACAGGCACGTAGCGGCGTAGCATCTACCCCCTCCGAGGCTAAAGCGGTAGCTGAAAAATTATCTCCTCCGTATGTCGTGAAAGCCCAGGTTTTGGTAGGAGGCAGAGGTAAGGCTGGCGGTATCAAGTTTGCTGAAACTCCGGAACAAGTCGAGCTGGTGGCTAAGAAGATTCTAGGTATGAAAATTAAAGGTATAACAGTTAAAAAGGTGCTTATTGTCGAGAGAGTTGATATTGCAAGAGAACTTTACCTGGGTTACATTTTGAACAGATCTCTGAGAACAATTGATCTTTTAGCCTCATCGATAGGTGGTATAGATATAGAAGCTGTAGCAAGAGAAAAACCGAGGGCCTTGATTAAAATCTCAATAGATCCTATTTTAGGATTGCAAAATTTTATGGTAAGGAGAGTATTTAAACACTTAAATTTAGATAGTAGCGTATTCGACGACTTTAAAGCAATAGCCAGCTCTCTATACTCCCTATTCGTCGAGTACGATTGCGAGCTCGCTGAAATTAATCCTCTAGCTTTAACAGCTGATAACAAATTGGTTGCTGTCGATAGTAAAGTTATCATAGACGATAATTCTCTCTTCCGCCATCCTGACATGCTACAGCTTAAAAGCGAGCGCTTGGCTGAACTAAGCGAGATAGAGAGGAAGGCTAAGCTTCTAGGATTAAGCTATGTAAAGCTTAATGGTAATATCGGCATTATAGGCAATGGAGCTGGTTTAACAATGGCCACCATGGATTTGGTGAGCTTTTACGGGGGGGCGCCCGCCAATTTTCTAGATATTGGTGGAGGAGCTAGACGCGAACGTGTGGAAAATGCTTTGTCTTTAATTCTAGAAGACCCGCAGGTTAAAGTTGTTCTAATCAACATACTTGGTGGAATTACCAAATGCGATGAGGTCGCCCTTGGCATAGTCTCTGCACTGGAAAAGCATGGCAACAAGCCTGTTGTTGTTAGAATGATGGGTACAAGGGAAGATGAGGGTAAAGCCATTTTGGAGAGCAGAGGTATTAAAGTGTTGGATAGCATGGACGAAGCTGCTCGCGTCGCGGTAAACCTTTCTAAAGGGTGAAAACATGCCGATTCTCGTAAACGAAGATACTCGTCTTCTAGTTCAAGGAATTACCGGGAGAGAAGGCAGTTTTCACACTAAGCTAATGCTTGATTATGGGACTAAAATTTTGGCAGGCGTAACTCCAGGCAAAGGCGGGCAGAGAGTTCATGGTATACCAGTATATGATAGCGTTGATGAGGCGATAGAGAAACACCCAGAAATAAATACTAGTATTGTTTTCGTTCCCGCTAAATTTGCTTACGATGCTGTGCTTGAAGCAGTTAATTGCGGAATCGAGTTAATCGTTGTTATCACGGAGCATATTCCAGTTCATGACTCGTTGAAATTTATAAGATATGCAAAATATAGGCGAAGTTTAATAGTTGGACCGAATACTCCAGGCGTTATTTCTCCAGGCTTATCCAAAGTCGGTATTATGCCTGGCAAAGTGTTTAAACGTGGAAGGATAGGATTAGTTTCTAGAAGCGGTACGTTAACTTATGAAGTTGCCAATGAGATATCCAAGTCGGGTTTGGGAATTTCTACCAGCGTCGGCATAGGCGGTGACCCTGTGAACGGCTTAGATTTCATCGAAACAGCTAAGTTCTTTCTCGAAGATGAAAATACTGATGCTTTAGTCATCGTCGGGGAAATTGGCGGTGACGCTGAGGAGAGATTTGCTTCGTTTATCGAAAAAACTGGATTTGAAAAGCCAGTTGTTGCGTATATAACTGGGAGAACAGCTCCTCCTGGAAAACGTATGGGACATGCAGGTGCTATTATTTCTATGGGAACTGGAGATGCCAAAAGCAAAATTGAAGCGTTAAATAATGCTGGAATTCAAGTAGCAGAAACGGTATCCTCAATCCCCAAAATATTATTTAATCTGCTAAAATAATAAAGGAAAAGGTGATACCATGGGATATATAAAGTGGCTTGGTCATGCTTCCTTCGAGGTTTGTTTAGATGAAAAGATTCTAATTTTCGATCCATGGTTCACCGGAAATCCAATGGCTTCTTGTAAAGTTGAAGATCTAGAAAAAGTAGACTATGTTTTTGTAACCCACGATCACGGAGATCACTTCGGAGATGCTGTAAATGTTTGTATTAGAACTAACGCCACCTTAGTAGGAATCTATGAAATATCTGTTAAAGCCCAGCAGCATGGAGTGAAAAACACCATTGGGATGAACATCGGCGGACCCGCAATTTTAAACGATTTGAAAGTTGTTATGACGCCAGCTTTCCACTCTTCAAGCTCCGGCTGTCCAGCCGGTTTCATAGTAATCGGCAAGGAGGCTACGGTTTATCATGCTGGCGATACAGGCTTATTCAGCGATATTGCATTATATGCGGAGCTGTATCCTATAGACTATGCCATGATACCTATAGGCGGTCATTATACCATGGACCCGCAGCAAGCTGCGAAGTTTGTATCACTTTTTAAGCCTAAGCGAGTTATACCTATGCACTATAATACTTTCCCCGTTATACGTAAAGATCCTCAGATTTTCGTGAAATATGTTCGCGAATATGCTCCAGAAGTTGGCGTAGTCGTTTTAAAACCCGGCGAAAAGCTTGAATTTTAGATTCCACGTCGATTTTTTCTCCGAATACCTTCCTATTTTTAAAGGCTAACGCGATGAGTGGTGAAAGTATAGCTGGTAGTAGCGGCGCAAATATAACAAGGTATTTCTTGGATTTCTCCTCTACAATATTCCCATTCTCAACTTTTACTTCAATGTTTAAAATCCCCAGCAACGGTTTATCCACCTCAAAAACTAAGGTTTGGTTTCCTCGAGGCTTCAGAGTCTCAATATTTTCTATGAAAGCTGTTTCTCTCGCACGTAGCTGAACCGTAGTGTTTAAAAAAGTTGATAACTGAGCTTTAGACAAAACTGTGACAAATACGAACGCTTTTGAGCCGGGAGGAAATTCCGTGCGTAGCTGCACTCCTAAATTTAGCTTATCATCGATAATAGGTTTGTTAACTTGATCTGGAGGGAGCAAGCATATCTTTTCTTCACCATAATAGATAGCGTTTTTAATAGTAAAACCCGTTAAAGTCTTCTTTTTAAATTGCCTATAGAATTCAATTCTTCCAGAATCTAACAATATTTGAGATCCGTTCGCTAAAATAAGCCTACCATCGGAAAGCCATTCAACCAGCAGAAAGGCTCTGTTATCATATATGTATGCTTCAACCTTTATTGGCACAAATTCGATGTTTATATGCTTTTTCAGACAGAAAACACATCCATGCAATTCTTTACATATAGTTAGGTTTAGATAACTTAGATCTTTTTTATACACGTCATCCAGCTTAATCTCGAAAACCGCATTACCATTTTCATCACTATAAACTCTCTTTACCAGCTCTGGTGAGAAAACTTCAGCGTTAACAACTGGACTTGCGTTGTGAATCCATAAAATCTTAGATCTTACTAATATTCTATCAGCGTTTTTCGAAAGAACAACATCTCTTATCCTGAAATCAAAACTAGTATATACCACCAGAATCTTGCAGGGAACGTATTTTTCAATTGTTTTCAGCATAATAGTATACTCGTGAACTCCAGGCCTTTCCTCGCACCATTTCAAAATAGCACTTCCATCCCTAACTAAATCTTTTACATCTGGTTTTTCAGCCAGGTAAGCAGTTGCACCATTAACGGGTCGCCCATCATCGAATGTCACATTAATTTCTAGCTTAGCCGCATTACCCGGTTGCACGTAAAGTATGGGCTGAGCATCTAATATGATAAAGTTCTTTACCACGTCTATTTTGCAGGGAGAACATTTGCATATAAATTTCTCAAAACATTCGGCTAGAGTAAAGGAATATTTTCTTCTTTTATCTATAAGTTTAAAAGTTACGAATCCGTCTTTTCCTGATTTTTTTATCTCGCCAGTTTCCAGACACTCTACGAGAACGCCACTAACAGGTTTTTTATTGTGAGCCCATAATACACGAATGCGAGCCTCTACTGGTAATTCTTCAAAAGTATAAAATAGTCTATCTGGCTCAAGCAAAATATATGTTGAAACTATTCTTAGCTTGTAAACCTGGTTTATCGCCAGGTTATATGGAGAATTTATAATTTTAAATAAATACTCTGTTTCTCCCAAACTAGGAGTTATATCTATAAATGTTGGTAACTGTAAAGTTTTGTTTTCAAAGCTTACCTCTACGCCATAAAGCGTTTCATTGGTTGCCGTCAATACGGGATATATATAGACCTGAACTACGTCGCCATAGTTAACCCAGTATTCCTCGTTTTTTCTGACAGCTCTTTTCACTTCAAAGCATAGCTTAATACCTGTGAAAACTATCGTTATTATGGTTTTGTCGCTTATTTGCTTTCCATGTTTAAATGCATAGAAAGTTAACGTATATTTCCTGTTCCTATCAGGCTTTATTATAATCTCAGCAGTTCCGTCTACGCAATTTTTCCTAATATTCAATTCTTCACAATAGATCATGCAATTTTTCACTAGTAATCCAGATTTAACGTCTACTACTTTTAATCTTATACGTCCGCCGACGTCGTTAGGAAAATAATACGTCTTCTTGTCAGTTACTATCTTTGCCTCATACTTTATCAGAACATCATCATTATCGTTTGCAAATTTCTGATTAAATAGAAAATAGACTTGCCTTTGCAATGAGAAATTTGGCCCTAAACCGATACGTAAGTTCGAAAAATCGATAGCCCTTTTCGACGTAAGCGAAGCATAATTAAGATAGCGATTATAGCGCGTCTGCTGACCCGGACAGTAATGCGCTAGCAGGTTAGGGAATGCTATAGCCAATACTATCAGCATTTTGAAAAGTTTACTTCTCAAATTTTCCCTAAAATTGAGTGCAAAATGAGATATAATCAAATACTCTTTGTGATTATAATTTTATAGTTTTTAATAATGCTTAAATACGAGAATAAACTATTTTTAATTGAAAATCTTTAATAGTGGTAGGTATGAGAACTATAGAACTTGATGAAATTGATAAGAAACTTTTAATGATTTTACAAGAAAACGCTAAGACCCCGTATTCGAAAATCTCGAGCGTTTTAGGAGTTAGCGAGGCTACAGTTCATTTGCGTATTAAAAAGCTAATAAAACTAGGAATTATAAAAAGATTCCAAGCCATAATAGATCCCGAGAAAGTTGGGAAAAAGGTCTTAGCTATTGTAGCGATAACTGCCACGCCCCAAAAATACGAACATGTGCTTGAGGAATTGAAAAAGATAGATGATATCTATGAAATTTATGATGTAACCGGGGAATACTACACTATTACAAAAATAAAAGTTAAAAATAGAGACGAACTCGCTAGAACTTTAGATCGAATAGGCGCTATTGACGGTGTACAATCTACTAGGACAATGTACGTGTTAAGAGTAATTAAAGAAGAGACAAAAATTAGGATTGATTAATATTATCGCCGATAGTTAATCTATAAAATCTTCTTTAACATACTCCAATCCTTCATCATTTATTTCAAAAACTAAAACTCTACCATCCTCATAAAAAGATGGCTTAAACAAATGTCTATCTATATACAATACTCTCGTATCGTCGTAAACTACGACTCCATACGCGTTTTTAGCTAAAAATAAGATATTTGCAAACGGCAGCTCAAAGTTTAACATTTTTAAATCTTTTTTCGATTTTAATCTTTTTATTTTTTTAATTTCACTAACCAGAATAAGGCTTTTATTTTCGCTATACACTTGACCAGCCAAGTCAGTTAAGATGTCGTAGCTTTTTACAAGTTTCTCCTGATATTTTTCCTCCAACTCTCTGGTACTTCTAGCATGTAAACTTTTCAAGAAAGGTCTGCTGAAACTATCAATAATGACGATATCATAATTGTTCATAAAGTTTTTCGCATACTTCAGCACTTCATTAAGGCTGTATAGCTTTAATAATTTCAAATTGTTTAAATTTCCGATTTTGCTTCGACTAGCCATTTGATGAATTCTAGATGGAAAAACGCCGTTTTCGCTATCAATGTATAGCACTTTCTTGTTTTTGGCTAGCTCGTTTAAGGCTATAGACAAGCATATAGTAGTTTTACCAGAAAAAGGGGTTCCGAAAAACATAGAAACAGTTCCATAGCTAATTTTTAGAAAATCATCTATCTCTGGAACGCCCGTAGACATAAAATCCGGCGTTCTGTCGAGATCAACTTCTCCCTTTACATAAATTTTAAGTTCTTCACCCATGATATCACTATAGTTAATATTATTACGAAATGCTAATAAAATGTATCTATAATATTGGAATTGTAACCTGGGAGATGCATGGAAAAAATAGGTAAAATACTACCGTATCCAAGGTGGAGGAAAGGCCAGGAAAAAATAGCTAGGAAAGTTTACGAGGCTGTAAGAGCGAGAAAAATTTTGTTGCTAGGATATCCTACAGGGGCGGGAAAAACAATAGCTGCTTTAATTGGGGCATACCTTTCTAAACCTAAAAGTAAGAAAATATTTTTTCTAGCACGAACTAAAAACCAAGTTCAGGCGCCTATAAGAGAAGTTTTTATGCTCCAGAAAAAGGGGGTATTTGTCTCTACAATAGTTCTTCAAAATAAAAGGGATATGTGCCCCCTACCCATTTCTGGTAGACTATCTTACGAAGAATTTCTAAAATACTGCGATTCACTAAATGCTTTGGGTTTATGTCAATATTTCAAAAACCTAGAAAAATTTGATAGAAAAAAGCTAGATATTGATTACAACCCCGAGCCAAGAGCGTTTATTGAAGAAATCTCGAGAAAAGGACTATGCCCATATGAAATCGCGAAGATGCTTGTTTCGAAATCGGATCTTATCATAGGCTCCTACACCTACATTTTCTCTAGGGACATACGATATCGTATTCAAACAGCAACTGGTTTAAAGTTAGAAGATCTAATCCTGATAATCGATGAAGCACACAATCTGCCAGATATTATTGCCGATATGCAAAGCACGAAAATATATAAACATTACATAAAGATAGCGCAGAAAGAGGTTAGAAAATTTCTAAAAGGAGAAATGGCAGATAGTTTGATATCGTCACTAACTAACCTATACTCTTACATTACAACGTTAGAAAAGAAAAGCGGCGGAGAGGATTATATTCTAGATCCAAGCGAGCTCTTGGCCGTTTTCCCAAGTTTTAATCAGCTGAAAAACGCAACGTTCATCGTTTCAAGAAACATGCTTGAAAGCGGTATTTTAACTCCAAGCTATTTATCAAAAATATATGAATTTCTCAAAGCGCTATATCACATGACCTATGGATTTGTCGTTTATGCCACAACGACATCCGAAGGTTTTACTATAAAATGTCAATGCGTGGATCCGACAATCACTTCTAGAGACGTTTTCTCCAAAGTCTACGCAGCTATTTTAATGAGTGGAACACTGCAACCAACTGACTACTTAGTTTCAATGCTCGGTCTTGAAAGGAGAAGAATAATCGAACATAGAATACGCGCAGATTTTTCGAAGCAGGTAAAGCTTCTTGTTTATACGAGATTATCATCCCGCTATGTTGAACGTAGTGATGAAAATTATAAAAGAATCGCGAAAATTATCACTATTCTCTTCAAAAAATTAAGCAGTGATGTTGCTTTAGCAGTTTTTCCATCGTACGAGTATATGAAAAAAGTAAACGTGTTTTTACCCGATGAAATCAGGAAAAACTCTTTTCCTGAGCGCGAAGATACCAGGCTTAGAGACGTTGA
>Ga0209410_1000883_pt1 | contig 14311 bp, 15 predicted proteins | sample Mar14436cmmetaG_FD_184135 | JGI IMG/M metagenome (GOLD analysis project Ga0209410, IMG submission 184135) | Marine hydrothermal vent microbial communities from Guaymas Basin, Gulf of California to study Microbial Dark Matter (Phase II) - Marker... ... | reverse complement strand
CTCGGGGATGGGGATAGCTGCCCTCATAGACGGGACCGTAGATATAGCCAATTCTTCCAGGCCCATCAAGACCAAGGAACTGAAGAAGGCCAGGGAGAAGGGGATAAAACCGGTGGGAACGGTGATAGCCAAGGACGGCATAGCAGTGATAGTCCATCCCTCGAATCCTGTGGGGGAGCTTTCCCTCGCCCAGATCAGGGCCATCTACACCGGCAAGATAAACAAATGGAAGGAAGTGGGAGGGGAATCCAAGACCATCGTCGTGATCTCCAGGGACGTGGCCTCTGGGACCTTCGAGGTCTTCAAGAAGTTGGCCCTCGGGGGCGAGAGGGTGAGGCCGGATGCCCTGATGTTGGCTTCCAACAAGGCCGTGGCCACTACTGTGGCCAAGACCCCAGGAGCTATAGGTTACATAGGGTTGGGTTACCTCTCGCCGGAGGTGAAGGCCGTCAAGGTGGAGGGGGTATATCCATCTAAGGAGGATGTGGTCTCGGGCGAATACAAGCTCGCCCGGCCCCTGTTTATGTACACCGATGGCGAGCCCAGGGGATTGGCCGGGGAGTTCATAAATTTCATCCTCTCCCCAAAAGGCCAGAAGATCGTCGAAGAATTGGGATTCGTCCCGGTTAAGTAGGGGAGTGGCCATGAGGGATAACCTCGTAAAACACCTATTACTGTCCTGCGCTTCCCTCTCCATCGTGTTCTTGGCCGGGATCACCGTAACCCTGTTCAAGGAAGGGTTGCCCATATTCAAAGAGGTATCGGTATTTAAGTTCCTTTTCGGGAGATACTGGTATCCCACTTACGACCCGCCCGATTTCGGGATACTGCCTTTGATCTTAGGGTCCCTATGGGTCACCTTGGGAGCCCTTTTTGTGGCCGTTCCCCTGGGGGTGGGTTCTGCGATGTACATCTCGGAGCTGGCCCACCCCAAGCTCAGGGAAATCCTCAAGCCCACGGTGGAGCTTCTGGCGAGCGTCCCTTCGGTGGTCTACGGATTCTTCGGGATGGTGTTCCTCGGCCCTTTAGTTCAGAGGCTGTTCGACCTTCCGGTTGGGTTGACATGTTTTACGGCTTCCATCATCTTGGGCATGATGGCCCTTCCTACGGTGGCAAGCATCGCAGAGGACGCCATATCGGCGGTGCCCAGGGAGCTGAGGGAGGCCTCGTATGCCTTAGGAGCGATGAAATGGGAGACGATAACCAAGGTGGTCGTGCCCGCAGCCTCTTCGGGCATAATCGCCGCCGTCATCTTGGGATTCGGAAGGGCGGTAGGGGAGACCATGACGGTGCTCATGGTTGCGGGAGGTGCAGCGGTCATCCCCAGGTCGGTCTTCCAACCCGTTCGGACCATGACCGCCACCATAGCCGCCGAAATGGGAGAGGCCCCCATGGGAAGCGACCACTATCACGCCCTCTTCGGGATAGCCCTGGTCCTGTTCTTCATAACTTTGGGATTTAACCTGTTGGCCGACAAGATAATTAAAGGATGAGGAGGTTCAAGCAATTCGTAGGCTTCGTCGTCCTAAAGACCTCCGTCGTAGTGGGGGTCCTGTTCCTGTTTTCGCTCATAGTGGTGATAGCCCTGAACGGCGCCAGGGTGCTGTCCCCGGGATTTCTCTTAGAGTTTCCCAGGGAGGGGATGACCGAGGGAGGGATCTTCCCTGCGATCGTGGGGACTTTCCTTCTATCGCTCGGAGCGGTGGGGTTCGCTCTGCCCTTGGGAGTCTTGGGGGCGATTTACCTGAGGGAGTACGCCGGAGGGGGGAGGCTGGTAAGGATCATCCGGACGGGAATAAATACCCTTTCCGGCGTTCCCTCGGTTGTGTTCGGCCTCTTCGGGCTGGCCGTCTTCGTGAAGCTCTTCGGCTTCGGGGTCTCGGTCCTTTCCGGATCCCTGACTTTGGGGGTCCTCATCCTCCCGGTGATTATCAGGGCTACGGAGGAGGCCATAGAGGGGGTTCCTCGGGAGTTCCGGGAGGCCTCGTATGCCCTCGGAGCTACCAAGTGGCAGACCGTCAAGGGGGTAGTGCTGCCGGCTGCCCTGCCGGGCATACTGACCGGCGCCATCTTGGGAGTCGGCCGGGCTGCAGGGGAGACGGCGCCGATATTGTTCACCGCCGCCACATTTTATACAAGGCATTTGCCGGGCTCCCCCTTCGACGAGGTCATGGCCCTTCCCTATCATATCTACGCCCTTATGACCGAGGGAACAGAGCCCGAGCATCAGGTGCCCATCGCCTACGGGACGGCCCTTGTGCTGCTCCTTTTGGTCCTGGCTGTAAATTTCATAGCGATAGTTATAAGATACCGGGCGAGGAGGGCCAGGAAGTGGTGAGGGAGAAGATCGTGGTGAAGGACCTGAACCTTTGGTTCGGCGAGAACCACGTGTTGAAGGGCATAAACATTTCCATACCCGAGAAGGCCGTGACAGCGGTTATGGGGCCCTCCGGGTGCGGGAAGTCATCGTTCCTCAGGTGTCTCAACCGGATGAACGATCTGATAGATACTGCCAGGGTCACGGGGAAGGTGCTGATAGACGGACGGAATATCTACGACGATGCCGTCGATGTGTCCCTTCTGCGCAGGCGGGTGGGGATGGTCTTTCAAAGGCCCAATCCGTTTCCGAAGTCGGTCTTCGACAACGTGGCCTACGGGCTGAGGATACATGGGGTCCGTAACAAGGGGGAACTTCGGGAGAGGGTGGAGGAGGCTTTGAAGGATGCGAACCTCTGGGACGAGGTCAAGGACAGGCTCTTCGGCTCGGCACTGGAACTTTCGGGAGGACAACAGCAGAGGCTTTGCATAGCCAGAGCATTAGCCGTCCGGCCCGAGATAATCCTTTTGGACGAACCCGCTTCGGCCCTCGATCCCATATCCACTGCGAAGCTCGAGGAACTAATCGAGAAGTTGAAGGAGGATTACACCATAGTTATAGTCACCCACAACATACAGCAAGCAGCGCGGATTTCGGACTACGCCGCCTTTTTGATGCTCGGAGAGCTCATAGAGTTCGGCAGGACCCAGGAGATATTCACAGCCCCTAAGGATAAAAGGACGGAGAGCTACCTGACAGGGAGGTTCGGATAATGTTGGATCAAAGGATAACAGAACTCAAGGAGAAGCTGTTCACAATGGCCGGTATTGTGGAGGGGATGATCGAAAAGAGCGTAAGGTCGCTCGTGGAGAGGGAGGAGGTGCTTGCCCGACAGGTCATCGAAGAGGATGAGCCTAAGGTGAACGACCTGGAGATAGAGCTGGACGAGTTCTGTATAGAACTTCTGGCTTTGTATCAGCCCGAAGCATCCGACCTGCGCATCGTAACGATGATAATGAAGATAAACAACGACTTAGAGAGGATAGGGGACCACGCTGTGAACATAGCGGAAAGGGCCCTTTACCTCATCCCAAGACCTCAGGTCAAGCCCTTGATAGACCTGCCCAGGATGGCGGAGGAAAGCATAGGGATGCTCAGGGACAGCCTGGATTCCTTCGTTAGGGGGGATGCGGAACTCGCCGTCGACGTATGCAAAAGGGACGACGAGATAGATGCTCTGAGGGACCAGATCACGAGGGAGCTGATAACCTACATGATGAGCGATCCTTCCACGATAGACCGTGCCTTACAGTTGATATTGATCGCCAGAAACCTGGAGCGGGTGGCGGACCTCTCCACGAACATAGCCGAAGATGTGGTATTCATAACTAAGGCCGAGGTCATAAAGCACCATAAAGGTCGCACGATTTAAGCCCTAAGCACAGCTTCGGCCATCCTGACGACCCTCACTGCCGGCCTCACGTCGTGGACCCTGAGTATCTTCGCCCCCTTGGCGACCGCCAGGACCAACGTTGCGAGGGTGCCCTCGAGCCTCTCCTCCACCGGAAGGTCCAGGACTGCTCCGATGAAGGACTTTCGGGATGTCCCCACGAGCACAGGGCTTCCGAGGGCCACGAGCCTATCCAGGTTCTTGAGGAGCTGAAGGTTGTCCTGGACCCTCTTGCCGAAGCCTATTCCCGGGTCCAAGATTATGTTCTCCTCGGGGATGCCCATCCCCACTGCTGCTTCCTTCCGTTCCCTTAGGAAACCTTCGACCTCCCCCAGGACGTCTTCGTAGTAAGGGTTCCTCTGCATATCCCTCGGGGTCCCCTTCATATGCATCAGGACCACGGGAGCCCTCCTCCTGGCGACCACCTCCGCCATATCGGGGTCGAAGCGAAGGGCACTTATGTCGTTTACTATGGACGCTCCTTCCTCCAGGGCCCTCCTTGCCACCTCCGCCTTATACGTATCTATGGATATGGGCACGGATAGACGTCGGGCAACTTCCCTTACGACGGGGATGACCCTCCTCAGCTCCTCCTCTAAGGGCACGGGCTCCGCCCCGGGCCTCGACGATTCCCCCCCGATATCTATTATGTCCGCGCCTTCTTGGGCCATCTCCTCGGCCCTGCGGACTGCGTCCTCGGTCCTAAGGAATAATCCTCCGTCCGAGAATGAATCAGGTGTAACATTAAGGACCCCCATTATGAGGGCCCTGTCCAAAGGGAGCTTCCTTCCGTCCGGGAGCAGGAGTTCGCTCATCTTCTCCCTCCCATGATCATAGAGAAGGCCTCCAGCCTCGTAGCCTCCTGCCTCATTATCCCCCTCATGGCCGAGGTCAGGGTCTTGCTTCCGGGCTTCTGCACCCCCCTCATCGTGAGGCACATCTGTTCCGCCTCGACCACCACGAGGACCCCCTTTGGCTTGAGCACCCTCATTATTGTCTCAGCTATCTCGGTGGTCATCCTCTCCTGAAGCTGTGGCCTCCTGGCGAAGTTCTCCACGACCCTGACGAGGTGGGAGAAGCCCGTGACCCTGTTCCCGTCCGGGATGTAGGCGATGTGGACCTTGCCGAAGAAGGGAAGGAGGTGATGTTCGCACATGGAATAGAAGGGGATGTCCTTGACGAGTATCATCTCGTCCCGGTTTTCGGTTATGTAGACCTTGAGGGTCTCTATGGGGTCCGCCTCGAGGCCGCAGAAGAGTTCCCTATACATCTGGGCTACACGCCTCGGAGTGTCGACGAGGCCTTCCCTGTCAGGGTCGTCACCGATGCCCTCGAGTATCAACCTGACGCCCTGTTCTATCTTCTCGAGGTCCATAGCTGTCCGCCTCACGTGCACCCGAAATTCGTATGCCACCTTTTTGAAATATATCCTCTATCCGCTGCTTTCGCAAGTGTCAAGTTTCTGGGTGCAGCACTTTTCCATAGTTTAAGTTGTTGAAGAGATTCGGCTTGATTTCCTCAAAGGGTTGAGGTATATTTACAGAAGTCTGCTACTTGGGCATCGTCTTTCGGCATGATCCTCGCCAACTGGCTCGTGATAGAGGAGTTGACCCAGGAGGTAAGGATGGCTATCTTAAAGGTCGGGGGATAGGATGGGCCCGGCCAGCTTCGCAGTGGCCATAATCTTTGCGGCTTCCTGAGGGACTCGTTCGGGCAGATGAGAGGAGAAGGAAACACGGGACAGTGGAAGGAGAGGGATGTAAACGCCATCGTCCAGGCCCTGCCCGTCTTCTTCGTGGCCATCGACGCTGAGGGCAGGACTTTGGTGATGAACAGGGCCATGCTTCAAGCCCTGGGCTACACGTTGGACGAGGTCGTGGGTAAGGATTACCTCTCGACCTTCGTGCCGGAGGCCGAGCGTCGGATGCTGTCGGAGGTCTTCGAGAGGCTTGTGAAGTCCAGGAAGCCGACCTTCAACCGGAACCACGTGCTCACCAGGGACGGCAGGGAACTTTTAATGGAGTGGCACGGCAGGCCCATGTTCAAACCGAGCGGAGAGCTCGACTACTTCTTCGGCGTGGGGATAGACGTCACCGAGCAGAGGCGGGCCCAGGAGGCCCTTCTGAAGGCAGAAGAAACGTACCGAACGATCTTCGAGACCACAGGAACCGCAACTATAATCATCGAGGAGGACACGACGATATCCTTGGCGAACGCCGAGTTCACCAGGCTCTGCGGCTATTCCAAGGAGGAGATAGAGGGTAAGAAGAGCTGGACGGAATTTTTCGTGAAGGAAGACCTGGACAAGATGATAAGGTACCACCACCTGAGGAGGACGGACCCTGATGCCGCCCCCAGGAACTACGAGGCCAGGTTGGTGGATAGAAAGGGAGACGTCCGAGATGTCTTCATAACCGTCGCCATGATCCCGGGCACCAGGAAAAGCGTGGCCTCTTTTTTGGATATCACCGAGCGTAAGCGTATGGAGGATGCCCTCCGTAGGTCGGAAAGTAAATACAGGTTTCTCTTCGAAAAGAGCACTGTCCTCAATACCATAATAGACATAAACGGCACAATTTTGGATGTTAACAGCTTATTTTTGGAAAAGTTGGGTTATTCAAAGGATGAGGTCGTCGGTAAGGATGCGCTGGATTTTGTGGTCCCGGAACAGAGGGAAAGGGTATCTGCGTTCTTAGAAAAAGACTTTAAAGGGGAATATACCCCGGAGATCGAGGTGGATATCTATGCAAAGGATGGGTCCGTCCGCACCATACTGTTTTCGTCGGGGGCGGCGCTGTTGTACGAGAAAGATCTGCCCACCGGCATCCTTATCACTGGGATAGATATAACCGATCGCAAGCGGGCGGAGGAACTGGCCAGATCACAGCAGCAACAACTGCTCCAGGCCGATAAGATGGCGACCTTGGGGATTTTGGTCTCTGGAGTGGCCCACGAGATAAACAATCCCAACAACTTCATAATGCTAAACGCAAAGATATTGTCCAGGGTCTGGGACGACATCGCGCCGATCCTCGAGGAGCACTACAAGTCCCATGGCGACTTTACCTTAGCAGGTATGCTGTACACCAAAGCCCATGGCAGGATCGCCCAATTGATCGCCGGAATCTCGGAGGGGGCCCAGCGCATCCAGAGGATCGTCCAGGGCCTCAAGGACTTCGCCAGGCAGGGGGGTGGGGAGCTGGACCAATCCGTGGACATAAACGAAGTCGTGCGCTCGGCCGTGCTGATCGTTGGCAACCTGATCAAGAAGTCCACGGACCGCTTTTCGGTCCGCTATGGGGAGGGCCTGCCCAGGATAAAGGGAAACTTCCAGCAGCTCGAGCAGGTGGTCATCAACCTGATCACCAACTCATGTCAGGCCCTCCCGGACAGGGGAAGGGGTATCTTCCTTTCCACATCGTACGACGAGGACTCCGAAAGCATCGTACTGGAGGTCAGGGACGAGGGGACGGGCATCTCCCCGGAGAACCTGAAGCACATCCTGGACCCCTTCTTCACGACCAAGAGGAATTCGGGCGGGACCGGGCTCGGGCTTTCGGTCTCGTATAGGATAATCAAGGACCACGGCGGGGACATTAGCTTCAGCTCAGAGCTGGGGAAGGGAACGAAGGTAACGGTCAGGTTGCCGGCGGAACCCCCATCCCCTTGAGGCGAACCACGGATATTTTCGAGGAGGCGACATGAACCAGGCCAAATACCCACCCCTCCCCGTCCTCCTCGTGGACGACGAGGAGCAATTCCTGCTGAGCGCAAGCTTCACCCTGGCCTCCGCAGGGATAAACAACTTGGTGGAGTGTCGGGACGGCCGTAAGGTCATGGGGCTGCTCTCAGGCCGGAGGTTCGAGGTGGTCGTCCTGGACATCCTCATGCCCCATATCTCCGGCAGCGAGCTGCTCCCCGAGATCGTCCGGGAACATCCCGATACTCCCGTGATCATGGTGACGGCGGTCGACGAACTCGAGACCGCCGTGGAATGCATGAAGTCAGGGGCCTTCGACTACCTGGTCAAGCCGGTCGACGAAGACAGGCTCGTCACCTCCGTCAGGCGGGCGATAGATTTCAGGGAGATGAGGGACGAAAACGCCCTCCTCAAGCAATATCTCCTCTCGGACAAGCTCGAACATCCCGAGGCCTTCTCCGACATCGTCACCCGAAACAACAGGATGCGGTCCATCTTCCAGTACGTGGAGGCCATAGCCGGGACCTCCCTTCCTGTGCTCATCACGGGGGAGACCGGGGTGGGGAAGGAATTGATAGCCAAGGCGATCCATCGTCTGAGCGGAAGGAAGGGCCAGTTCGTGCCGGTGAACGTGGCAGGGGTGGACGATAACCTTTTTTCCGATACCCTCTTCGGCCACAAAAAGGGAGCCTTCACGGGAGCGGACAGGGACCGCAAGGGACTGATAGAGAGGGCATCGGGGGGAACCCTCTTTTTGGACGAGATAGGGGACCTGAGCTTAGAATCACAGGTGAAGCTCCTTCGCCTCCTCCAGGAGGGGAAGTACTATCCCTTAGGTTCGGACGTGCCGAAGATGACCGACGCCAGGATCGTGGTCGCCACAAACAAGGACATAGAGAAGATGCAGCAGGAGGGCCACTTCCGTAAGGATCTATATTACCGGCTCCGGGCACACCACATCCACATCCCACCCCTCCGAGAAAGGCCGGAGGACATCCCGCTTTTGGTGGAACACTTCTTGCAAAAGGCGGCTAAAACCCTTGGCAAGAGGAAGCCAACACCTCCGAGAGAATTATGTACCCTGCTGAGCACCTACCATTTCCCCGGGAACATCCGTGAGCTCGAGGGCATGATCTTCGATGCCGTCAGCAGACACAAATCCGGGGTGCTCTCCCTGGAATCCTTTAAGGAGAAGATCTTGCCAGGGACATCGGCCCGGAAGGTTGTCCAGGGGGAGAAGATAATCTTCGCCGAAGAGCTCCCCACACTAAAGGAAGCCGAGCAGATGCTCATATCAGAAGCCCTGAGGCGTTCGGGGGGCAACCAGACCATAGCCGCCCGGATGCTGGGACTCTCCAGGAGGGCCCTCAACAACCGGTTGAGGAGGGCGGGCAGATAACCCCTGCCACGTTCCTTCCACCGAGCCACATGCCTTCCCACCAATTAATCCATTGATTTTTAAAGAGATAGCTGCACATCAGATAGCTCACCCGTCCGATCTGTGGCACCCCTTCAAGCCCTCCCCTTATCCCCCGGTTTTGGCATAAGTATCTGTTATTTATATCATTGTGCACAGAAATAGGTTCCGGCATGCATGTTGCGTTGGCGTAAGATCGAACCTTCAAACAAGGAGACCTTCGGTGAACCACATCTTAGTGGTGGACGACGAGGAGAACATGAGAAACGCCCTCACGTTCCTCTTGGAGGCCGAGGGCTACAGGGTCACGACCGCAGAAAGCGGGCGCAGGGCGCTGCAGAAGGTCCTGGAGGAGCCCGTGGACCTGGTGATAACCGACATCGTCATGCCGGACATGGACGGCCTGGAGTTGATAGATGAGTTAAGGCGGCTCGCCCTCGAGGTCCCCGTTTTAGTGATCACGGCCTACGGCAGCGAAAGGATGAAGCAAGAGCTTAAGCGCAGGGGTATCGCAGGCTACCTCTCCAAGCCCTTCGAAGGGGAAGAGCTGCTTGCCCGTGTGGCTGCTCTGCTGAACGAATAGCAGGAGGTAGAAGATGCGAAGGGCAGTGAGTGTCCTGATCACATCGGTTTTAACGGGATTCGTGGTCATAAACCTTTCGGCCGGGAGGTCGGACGGGCAAGCTCATGGAGGAGCGTCGCCACTGCCACACTCTCCCAGGCGGCCTGTGGAGGAGGTCTTGATCTGAAAGACAGAAGTCACGAGAGCACATACTTTGACATCTGAGAGGACAAAGCGAGACGATGAGAAATTTAGCCAACGGAGGGGATCGAACCATGAAGAGGACATCGAAGATCTACCTCGGCCTCATCGTGGGCCTTGCCCTGCTGGCGGGGCTCGGCGTCCTCTTGCCCCAGGGCGGCCTTCTGCCGACACAGGGGCTTCCGGCTCCAAAGCCGGTGCTGGCCCTCCTGAACGCAGCCATCGTGCTCATCCTCTACGGCGGATTGGGGCTTGTTGGATTGAAGCTCTCCCGGAGGCTCGGCTTCGCTGAGATCTGGGACCCGAAGGTCTCGAACTCGCAGAGGTTCCTGATCCCGGCTCTCATCGGGACGGGCATCGGCGTGTTTTTCGTCCTCGCCGATGTGGTTCTGAGCCGATTCCACGCCCTGGGCGGGCTTCCCCATCCGCCCTTCCCAACTTCCCTCGTGGCTTCGGCCGTCGCAGGTATCGGCGAGGAGGTGATCTTTCGTCTTTTCTTTATCTCGTTCTGGGTTTGGCTTGTCTCTTATGTGATCCTGAAAGGCCGATGGCAGAGTCAGATTTTTTGGATCGTGGCCGTTTTCTCAGCCCTTGCGTTTGCTTTAGGGCATGTCCCCTCGGTCGTGCTTCTTTTGGGTCTGAAAACTGTTAACCAGATTCCGCCTGCCCTTATGGGTGAAATACTTCTTCTTAACGGAGTGCTTTCACTTTTTGCTGCCTACTATTTCAGGAAATTTGGGTTCCTGGCTGCGGTGGGGATACACTTCTGGACGGATGTGATTTGGCATGTCATCTGGGGGGCGGTTTAATTATGCTGTTCATAGAAAAATCGAGCCCGGAAAGCTCCTCACACAAAGGGAGCTTTCGATGAGATGCTGTAAACCAAGGAGATTGTGATCATGAAAACGATCGCCCTCTTAGCTCTAACTGTGTTACTCTTGGGCATTGTGGCACTGCGCATCCGTGAGGATTCCAGGTGGATGGGGAAGGCAGGCTGGAGGAGATGGTGTTTCCCCGCTGGAAGGATACGGAGGGGGACTTCGTGCCCTTCGGCGTGGCCGTCGAGGAGGAGCGGACCTTCGGTGGCTATACCATCCCCTCCAAGCTGCGAGCCGGCTGGTGGTACGGAACCGATCGCTACGAGGAGTTCTTCCGTGCCACCATCGAAGGGGCTGCATTTCACTGATGCCGGTGCTGTATGGGCAGGAGAAGAAATACACGACGAACCTTAAGGAGGAAGAAAATGTCACGCACAGACAAGCTGCACTTCAAGATGATGTCCTTGGTCCACGAGACCCTGTACGGGTTGTTCAGGGACCCTTACAAGGTCCTCGATGCAGCAGGACTTGAGCCCGGCCAGAGGGTGCTGGAGGTAGGCTGCGGTCCGGGGTTCTTCACCATCCCGGCTGCCCATATCGTCGGGGAGAAAGGGAGCGTGCTTGCCCTGGACATCAGTCCAGCGGCAGTGGAACACGTGCGAAGGAAGATCGAAGAAGCAGGTGTGACGAACGCAGAGGTAATCCTGGCAGACGCCGCAAGCACGGGATTGCCGGCCGCAAGCTTCGACCTCGCCTTCGTCTTCGGCTTCGCCCATGCCAGAGGCGATATGACAGCCATCTGGAGGGAACTCCACAGGCTCCTCAAGCCCGGGGGCATCCTGTCGGTCGAGGGGAGGCTCCGTCCCCCGGAAGAGTTTTTCGAATTCTGGAAACGCCAGGGGAGGATATCTCGGTTCAGGAAGGTGGGATAGCGTTATGGCGAAGCGGAAGTTCAGGGAATACGGACAGAGCTGGGAGATAGCCGCAGCCCTGTGGGACGGTCCCAGGACAATTTCTGAAATCGTAGACCACTTCCACAGCTACGCCAGATTGCTCGGCTTTTTCGGCGTTACAGGACGTATGGAGCGGCGCCACCAGAAGATGGCAAAGCGCATCGAGGAGGCACTGGAGGAGTTGATAGAGCAAGGCTGGGTGGTGCAGGAAGGCGAGCGCTATTCGTTGACCCACCTTGGAAGGGGTGAGGCAGAAAAAGTTCTCTCGGACATGCGCCGAACCCGTAGATTGCTTCAAAAATTTATACAGCCCCAGACCGTTTCCAAGGTGGGACTGGCTGTGCACTGGGGATTGGCGGCGCTGAAACTGCCGGCAGCGCTCCTTTCCGGCAGTGTGGGACTGCTCAACGATGGGTTGGATACGCTGCTTGACGGATTTTCCAGTCTGTTGGTTTATTTCGGGATTCGCTTAAACAAGGAGCGTGCGGTAAATGTTGTGCTGGTGCTGTTGATGTTGGGAACCGGAGGCTTCACATTTTACGAAGCTGTTAGACGCTTCTTTTTCCCGTTTAAGCCGGAAATAGATTGGTTGACTTTTCTGGCAGCAATCGTTTCCGCATTGATCTGTGCTTTGCTGTGGGCCTACCAGCGTTACGTTGGGTTGCGAAGTGGAACATTGGCACTCATCACCCAGTCAGTGGACTCTCGCAATCATGTTATCGTTGCCGGCGGCGTCACTGCCGGACTGATAGCATCTCTGTTGAACTTTGCCCTGCTGGATACGCTGGTGGGTTTGGTTGTGGCTGTTTTCATTCTCAAAAGCGCAGTTGAACTGACAATCGAACTTGTCCGCACAAAGGGACAGGAAGAGGTGAACCTATCCCGCTGTAAGTTCGGGCTAATTGAAAGGTATGACCAATTCCGACAGGCACGCTTGTGCAACTGGATGCTCTACCTGATACAAAAACAGATCGCTCGAACTCGCAGCGAACTGTTCGCACAGGCAAGACAGGTTCTCGATTTTACCCGAAATCCGGTGCTGCGTGAGCTGGGATTTGACAAACAGCCCAAAACCGAAGAGATGATCAACCAGTGCATGACAGAATTATTCCAACGTGGCTGGATAACAGGGGAAGAGCAATTGCACATAACAGAATCTGGCAGGAAACATCTGCGCCGGCATATTCTTGTGAAGTGGGAGGACTGAAAAGATGAACGCTCAAAAGATCAAAGGAGTTTGAAGTGCACCCCATTTTTTGGACAAAAATTCGGCTCATAAATGCAACACCTTCTCCTCAAACTCAACAGGAGTGAGATACCCCAAAGCAGAATGAACCCTCCTGCGCATGTAGACATCTTCAATAAATCTCTCTATATGAACACGAGCATCATGAATGTCTTCATACTCATGAAGATAGACCTCTTCCTCCTTAAGGGTCCTAATGAACCTTTCTGCATATGCATTCTCCCATGCCCTCCCCTTGCCTGCCATGGATATCTCTACCCCTGCATCTCTAAGAAGAGAAACATATCTATCCGAAAGATACTGTATCCCATGATCAGAGTGATGAATCTCGGGCTTTGCTTTCTCAAGAGCTTTCTCCAACGCACCCACAACAAGCTCTTCGTCAGGACTACTGGATATCTCCCAACCTCTTATTGCCCTCGTGTAGACATCCATCACAAACGCAAAATATGCAAATCTGTCTTTGAGCCTTATGTAGGCTATATCTCCACACCATACCTGGTCTGGATGAGTTATCAGAAGATCTTTGATAAGATTAGGATATTCCCCTTCTGCTGGTATGGTGGTCCTTGGTTTCTTAGACTGCCTTACGAGGAGGTTGAACTTCCTCATCAGCCTGAGGACCTTCTTGTGGTTTACTATATACCCCCTCCTTCTAAGCTCCGCAGTTATCCTTCTGTATCCATAGCGAGGAAACTGGCAAGCTATGGAGAGTATCTGATGGATTACTTCCTCATCATCTCCTCTTTTGGCCCTGTAGTAGAAGCTGCTTCTTGGAACTTCCAGGGCAGAGCAAAGGAGGCTCACTGGATACTCACCTCTAAGCTCTCTCACAAGTTCCCTCCTCTGGGCCCTTTCAACATGCTTGAGGCTTTTTTTAAGATCTCAAGCTCAAGGGTGAGCCTTCCCACAAGCTGCTCAAGCTGGGCAATTCTTTCAAGGTGTGGGTCTTTCCTGGCATCTGAGAAGAGCTTTGGGGCTTGCTCTATGAGCCTCTTCCTCCATCTGCTCAGCTGGTCTGAGGCTACTCCATATCTCCTGCATAGCTCTGCCTGGGTTACATCTGCTCTTAGGGACTCAAGGGCCACTCTGGCTTTGAATTCAGGTGAGTATTTCTTCGTTGACATCATGCACCCCCTTGCTGGACCTCTTGGAATATATCCCCTATCTGTTGCTTTCGCAACTGTCCAACTTTTGGGGTGCAGTACACCTGTCTCAGGCTCTAAGCCTTCTCGTATTCGTCGCCTCAAAAGATTCTTGATGAATCCTCGGATTCTTATAGATGCCATCTATGGAAGGATAGTCCAGAAGGTGCTTGAAAGATGGCATAGGGACTATCTCACATTGGCCATAGATAGAACAGATTGGGATGCCTTCAACATCCTTTTTGTAGGTATACCATTTGTAGGAAGAACTATCCCTCTGGCATGGACAGTCCTTGACCACGAAGGAAACTCAAGCTTCCAAGAACAGAAAGCCCTTCTTGAGAGAATCCTTCCATGGATTCCACCTCACCTTAAAGGGGTCTTCGTCATATATTGTGACAAAACGTCAAGTTTGACATAAACTGGGAACCGCTTATACTCTCTGGTTAGGAGACCACGAGAGGAGGTGGGTTCCCAGATGCAGCATAATTATATCACGATT
>Ga0209410_1000881_pt1 | contig 14320 bp, 30 predicted proteins | sample Mar14436cmmetaG_FD_184135 | JGI IMG/M metagenome (GOLD analysis project Ga0209410, IMG submission 184135) | Marine hydrothermal vent microbial communities from Guaymas Basin, Gulf of California to study Microbial Dark Matter (Phase II) - Marker... ... | reverse complement strand
CTTTTATTTCCTGATCTGCATAATGAATGCGTTCTGTATCATATACCCATCCTTCGGATTTTCCAAACATTTCTGCAATTTCTTTGTGACTATAGCCCCCCTCTGTTCGAAGTTTATGAATTAGTGCAGCTTGGTCAACAACATTAAGTTCTTCTCTCTTAAGGTTTTCATGCAGTCTTTCTAAAAGAACCTGTTTATCTGTCATTTCTTTTATAACACAAGGTACTTCCTTAAGCTCCGCTATCTTTGCAGCCAGAAGACGGCGATGCCCTGCTACTACCTCGTATTTATCCTCAACAGGACGAACAATTAACGGCTCAAGAATACCTAATTCCTTGATGCTTTCTGCCAATTCTTCTAAATTCTCCTTAACAAGCACACTTCTAAGCTCTTCCTTTGGTTCAATCAGCTTTTCTATAGATATCATTTCCACTTTCATGGCATGCCCTCGTTATTACTTTTGATATTCTAATCTCTCCATCTATGGCTTCCACTAAAACATAATCACCTACTTTAAACCCTGCACTTTCAAGAACTTTTTGAGGAATGATAACCATTGGATAATTGTGATGCCTTCTCACTTTCATAATCTTGCTTTCCCCCATGCCTCACCTATACCACACTTAAAAACCTTTGTCAATACCTTTTAACCCTTGTTAACTTTCTTGACGTATAGGACACTTATTACTATTCTGTTTACAAAGCTATTTAAAAACTTTTTTAAAGGAGGGTGTTATGCCAGCAATTAGAAGTGCACAAGAAATTGCAGAGAAATGGGCAAGGGTTACTCCTGGACGTTCTAGCGATTATGAAGCTGGAGTAAAAAGTCCAAAAAAGGACTGGGAAACAGAAACTGCAAATGCTGAAAGTGCATGGGAAGGGGGAATTCAAAACGCAATAGCTGAAAAAAGATTTGTCAAAGGGGTACGTGAAGCTGGTACAGCTAAATGGCAAGCCAAAGCTACTACCTTAGGTGTTTCGAGATGGGGGCCTGGTGTAGCAGCGGCAAAGGATGATTATGCAAGAGGTTTTGCACCTTACAGGGACATTATTGAAAGGATTACATTGCCTCCTAGAAAGCCAAAAGGTGATCCAAGCAACATTGACAGGGTACGGATCATTGCAATGGCTTTACATGAAGCTAAAGTAAAAGGTTAATTAAGGCTTTTTAAGGAGGGTAAAAGATGAAGTTTAGAGATTATTATTTCAAGCGTGAAGCAACGGTTGCAGACAGTGACACTGTCATTATTGACATCACCGTTAAAGACCCAATCAGCTATATTGAGGTTGAATATGAAGCAACAAATGGATCTACTTCTTGTGTTGATCATGAGCTTCATGATGATGTAAGCAAGATTGAGGTAGTTGATGGTAGTGATGTGATTGCAAGTCTTTCCATGTTAGAGTGGAAAGCACTTAATTTCTTTGAGCTAGGGAGATTTCCTCACGAGCTCCTAAGTGAAGTAGGAGGGGCAAAGCAGGAAGAGAAAATAGTCATACATTTTGGTCGTTTTCCTGATGATCCAGAGTATTACCTTGACCCTAACAAGTTTAAAAACTTACAACTTAAGTTAACTCATAACCTCACAATTTCCTCAACGGCTGGATTTGCAAGTGGATCTGGAAAAGTAACAGTAATGGCCAGGTTAATAGAAGAAGGTGCTGGCCCTTACAAAGGTTTTATGACTACTAAGCAAAGGTACTCTTGGACTTCTGCAAGCAGTGGTGATGAGGAAATTGATATCTACAGGGACTATGTCTATAGGTTTATGATTCTAAAAGCTCTTCTCAGCACCTATAGACCAGATGAGATCATCACTAAAGTAAAGCTCTCCTGTGACGCTGATAAATATATTCCTTTTGAAATGTACACCGAGGATATTCTTGATAAGATGATTGCCAGATACGGCTATGTACAGCAGAAAAAGACTCTACTTACTGCTGATGATGGTAGTGCACTTACTGATGTCTATGACATACAAAAGGCACATATTGATGCCAGAGTTGATGACCATATTGCCACAATTGAAACTGTTGATGCAGAAAAGATTACAAATAGCCTCTATGACATGAGCTCTCCTGCTACTCCTGCATTCCAGACAACAGCTAAGCAGTGTGATTTATTTGTAGAAGGAAATTATCCTTGTGCATGTTTTGTTTTACCAATCGGTGGTGGTAATGATGAAAAAGATTGGTTCGATCCAACAAAATATGGTTCTGTAAAGCTCTTCTGCACACAGGCGACTGCTAACGCTGCTTGTGCACTAATCACACAGCAGATTAGGCGTTAAAGGAAATAAAATAAACAATGCTTAAAATAGGTTTAGGAGTCCCGCTCTATGCGGGACTCTACAATGAAGCTGTTGCGTCTCTTTTATCTCTTGTAGAGTACACAGTCCGAGTATTGCCTAATTGTGTTTTATATCCGATAACGACGAATAGGAAATTTTTGCCACGTGCACGTTTTAACATTGTGAGACAGGCAAGACGTCTAGGATGTAATTTTCTGTTTTGGTACGGTGAGGACATTATTTGTGAACCAGACACAATTATTAAGCTAATTCACTATGGAAGACCTGTTATAGGAGGTCTTTATCTTGATAGGCGTCCACCATACAATCCATGTGTACATAAACTAGCAGGTAACGACACATGGATGGCATATAAATTGCATGAGCTAGAGGATGATATGAAAGTTGATGCAGTAGGGCATGATTTAACTCTGTTTAGTAAAGAAGTGATAGAAGCAATAGAGCCAGAAACTTATGTTGGAGTCGCCACAATGGAAGGTGATGATTTAGCATTTGGCAGATGGGCAAAGAAGAAGGGGATTGATATTTATGTTTCTACAAAAGTAACTGGTAAGCATATTTCTGAAAAACGAGAGATTATTACAGTGTCAAACGTTATTGATTTAAAGGAATATTTAAAGAAAAAATCAACATGGGTTAAGACAAAGTGAGTAAGTGTGTTATAGTCTTAGGCATGCATAGAAGTGGTACATCTTTGGTGGCAGGAATTTTAGCACAATTAGGTGTTGATATGGGCAAAAAGCTTCTTGGTGCAAATACCTTTAATCCTACTGGACACTGGGAAAACGTTGAGGTTGTTGATATAAACACAAAGATATTACAAGCTGCTGGTGGTGATTGGAAAAATGTACCTAGCGAGAAAAACATTCTTAAGTGTAAAAAGCTATTTTCTCAACAAATTAAGCAATTTATCAGCTCACAGAAGGCCGAATTTTGGGGGTTCAAAGACCCAAGGCTATGTCTAACTATTCCCTTATGGTCAAAGTACCTTAAAAATGCCTTTTACGTTGTTGTTTTCAGAAATCCCCTGCAAGTTGCACAAAGTTTAAACAAAAGAGATAGAATTGACATAAAAGAAGGACTAAGACTTACAGCTATCTACAATGATAGGCTAACGAAATTTATCTCAAGCATTAACAACCCCTGTCTTTTTCTCTCATTTGAGAGGATATATCCAGCAACAGTAAGAGAAATAATCAATTTCTTGAAACTTAGACCAAGTCCTAAGCAAATACAAAAAGCAGAAATTTTTATTGACCCTGAGCTAAAATATTTGTAAAAGAAGCAATGGAGGGATGGTGATGGATGTTAAAAAAATCAAGTGGTCTTGGGTAACAATTGACCAGGTTGTTCATAATAAAAGGTGTATTTTATATGATACAATTTTGATTGCAACGTCGGGAGGAACAGCAGATGTAGCTATTTATGACGGTGTAAACACAACAGGAAAAAAGCTCTGTAAGCTATATGCACCTGCTTCTGATATAAGAGGTTTACATCCTAGAGTGCCAATTTTTCTTGAAAACGGTTTATATATTGATGTTGGTAGCAATGTTGAAGGGGTTTTAGTACTGTCTCAAGGGGCAGAGTAAAACATGGTTTTTGAATTTGATTTAACCGTACCGAAAAACACACCAAAGTCTAGTCCAAAAAGGAAAACCTTAAAGCTTACTTATGGAATCATTCATCAGTTAGAGGTAATATTTCCTTTAGGGTGCGCCGGACTGGTTCACTGCACAATAAATGATGGTTTACATCAAGTATTTCCGACAAATCCTGATGGTAGTTTTAAGGGAAATGGTACTCCTATTAAAGGGAAAGTATTTCATGAACTTATGTTTGAACCATATGAGCTACAGCTTATTGCATGGAGTGAAGACGACACATATGACCATACGATAACAGTAAGATTATGGCTACTTAAGCCATGGCAGCTTTTTGCTTTCAGTGAAGAGATGTGGAGAAAAATGGGTTATTAAAAGGGGTGAGAAAAAATGGCACATGGTGCGCCTGATTGGTGGGGTGCGAGCTACATAAACATACTTGAACAATCATTAGCTTATTTAACTCAAAGACCTTACTATGGTGACGGTAAGGTATACACTGATAATTTTCAACTACCGCCGGGTGGTACGTATAAAACATTTTTTTCCGAAACAGGGCCAGGAAAGATATACAGTTTAGTTTGGAGTATGAAAGATGTTAGATACGACTATTACATGATAAAACTTGAAGTAGACGGTGACGCACTTATAGACATGAGTCTTAAAATGCTTACTGAAGATATTGGAATCATCACAAGAAATGATTTCATATATTACATTTTAAAAAACGATGTAAATCTAAAATACGCATTATGTTTAGGGTGTCCAATTCAATTTGAAAGTAATTTCTACCTAGGGCTATATCAAAACCATCCAGAGGATACAGCACTTTGTAATGTTTTTGCTGTATACGCAAAAGTCTAATTGATATGAGGTAAAACAACATGGGTGAACCGAACCAAGTTAGATGGGTAGGAGTAAGACCAACAGAGCCAGAAGAGGACATACCGATTAAGACTGACGAAACAAAAGCAACAGTACGCATTAAACCGAGCGAACCAGTCACAACGATATTTACATTTACAGGTAAACTGCAGCAAAAAAGAAATTCAGTGCAAGATTATTCATTAGATGGGAATAGCAATTACACGTGGCTTTCTGTAAGTGGAAGCGGATTAATTCAAGCGATTTGGCATAAAGCAGAAGATATAACAGCAGAAAATGCACATATGTTTTTATATATTGATTCTACGAATATTGGACGTGATATTTTTGTTGATGTGTTTATAATGAATAAAAGTGAATTATATAACGATAGATTTGGAAGTGTAGGAAGGTGTGGATTTAGAAGACACGAATGGGATACAACAAATAATGTTTATTTTGTACATTCTTATCTCTCTGAAACATATTTTACAGAGTCATTTTCTCTTGAATTTCGTAATACATCTGCTTCTGCAGGCATTTTCAGTGGGTGGTGTTCATACCAGATATTAGCAAGCACAAAAACATTACGATTTGCTAGCAAGATAAAAGAAATGAAAGAAAAGGAAGTCAATGAGTTAAGGGAAATGATAAACAAAGATTATGGTAGGTGTCATGCGGTGGTCTGGTGTATGCAAAGTAAGGTAATTGACAAGAAAAAAAAGAAGTATGTGAATATTTCTACACTTGAATTTTTAATTGACGATAGTGTATTTGAAAAAAGCAAAGACAAAATAATAAACAGGTTGATAAAGGAGAACCTAATATGATTGATTTTTTAGACAAATGTGTCCCATATCTAATTGTGTTTTTCCTTTGGAGGATTTCCTCACACTTAAAGGCAATACGGAAAAGTTTGGCAGGAAAACTTTTATTTGATACAATTAATGAAGCTATATTTAATAAGAAAAAAAAGGAGGATGAGGAATGAAGTTAACGATTATTGAAGACAGAGAAACCCTTGACCTTGATGAAAAAGGGGATCTTGTTCCATTTAGAAGGATCACTTATATGTTAGATGACAAGGGCCCATATATTTATCAAGTCCCATCTAAGGAGTGGTCGCAGGAAAAATTCAGGGAATCAGTTAAGCAAAAAGCATCTGAATTAAAGAGTCTTGAAGGAGAGGAATTTTAAGATGAGTGAAGAAATTGAAATTGTAGAGGATAAAAAGGTTTTTGAGCTAAGATATGGAAGGGTTTGGCCTACCTGCCCATATATCAAAGCTGCAATGAGATTAATCGCTATTTTAGGTGAACCGGCAAAGGAAATTGCACATTTAATGGCAAAGACAGTTGATTATTATACTGCTTCACCTAAGGAAGAAGCAGAAAGGGCTTTTGGCGTTGAGTGTGCATGGTGGGGATGTATATATCGGTATGAGATTATCGATTTTGGCAAAAAATTGTTTTAAAAAACTTAAAATAAACGACTAATATGGGTAAAGTTGTCACTGTAGGATCTGCAATAGCAAGTGCAGTAACTCATGCAGCTCAGGTATTTAAAGGTATAGGGTATGTAGTAAATGGTTTTTATGATGTTTTTAAAAGGGTAGCAAATAAAATAAGATGGGTTTATGACTCTCTCAAAGGATTCGTAAAAAACAAATTTGGTTTTGTTTATGAGCCAATAAAAAAACTTTGGAATCTTTATAACTCATCCATAAAACCTGTAATCAATAAACTCACAAAGGCAATAGACGATGTTTGGAAAGCTTATAAAACTTTTAAAGCAATTGTGACAGGAAGATTAAACGAACTGTGGGAAATTGTTACAGGCCCGATAAAAAAGGATATCCAAAAATTAGCCAAAGCACTTGGACATCTTCAGGAAGTAGTAAGTGCGTTTTCTAAAGAACTAGCCGATAAACTAGGAAAACTAAGGAAAGACCTGCTTAAAAACACAGTTTATCTTTTAAATGAGTACCAAAACAACATGATGAAATGGACAATGAAATATTTCACACCAATGGAAAAATTCTTTAGAACTGTGGATTCTTTAAAGAAAGAACATATAGATCCAGTTAAAGCAGGAATGGAAGGGTTAAGATATGACCTTGGTCTTGTAATCACACCTGAGAAAAAACCTAAACCTGAATTTGCATATGGTGTTGGGGTAATGTGGGGTAGTGCTTTATTTAAGGCTTTATTTGAAGGATTGCCAGAAAAATATGAGATAAAGCCACCAGAATGGGCTGAGGATAAGGAAACGGAAGATATATTGAGTGAAATAGCAAAAGATGAGCCAGAAGAATTACCAGAAGAACAAAAAGAAATTTATGACGCATTAACAGGTTATATTAGAGAGGTATAAATGTGGGAGAAGGTAGAAAAAGAAATTAGTAAAGCATGGAATAGTTTCAAGACATGGATTCATGAGGCAGTCCTTGGTATCCTTATCTTAACACCAAAAAAGATTCTTAGACTTGGTGGTTCTCTCATCGGAACAATTGCAGGTTATGCAGCTATGTGGGCATTACGTGGCATGGTTCTTGCACACCCTGAAAGTGCGTTCAGAATTGTTAAAAAAATATCCAAATACTATTACTCCCCACCAGATACATGGGCCGCATTTGTGGATTCTTACATACAGCAGATGACGGGTAAGGGAATCGATATAGAGCAGTTGAAAAAACTTGGTGCTGCACCTGGAGGAAAACAAGTAATGGAGTTTTTTGGTGAAGCATTATTTACACCTATGCTAGGGCTTATATTACCTGATCCGCCAATCGATTTCTTTAAAGGAATTGATGCAGCAGAAAGATATTTAGGAGTAAATCTACAGTTCCAATTAAACGCATGGTTATTACACTTGATCGGCGATATGGTCTCATTAGGAAAACTTAAATCACTAAAAGATCTACCTAATGCAATTAGCTGGAGTTTGGGCCTTGGCTGGCTCTCCTGGCTTGTCATGGGCACACCATTTAGAAAAGCAATCAGTGAACCATTAGAAAAAGGCTTTAACAAAATCTATACACCAGAATTACTGACAAAAGCTGAAGCAATAAGAGCATATATCGCTGAAGAAATTTCATATGATGAATTAAAAGAAGAATTGTTCCAGCATGGACTTTCCTTGAAAAGAATTGAAACCCTTGTAAGACTTGGTGAAAAGGAATTCAGCGATACCGATTTAAAACAACTTTATCAAGAAAGGGTGATCACAGAAGAGGATGTGGAAGAAGAATTGAAATTAAGAGGATATGGGAAATGGAGAAGAAAATATTTAATGCAACTTATTGTAAAAGACAGAATCCTTAAATTGAGAAACAAAGTCCTTGATGCGGCCATGGATGTATTCATTGAAGGATTAATGAGTCAAACAGATCTTGAAGGATATCTCGACGTCTTGAAATACAATGATTTAGAAAAGGCATTGACAATTGATTATTGCTTATTGAAAAAAATCGAAAAAATGGCCCCTACTAAAGCAGAAATAAGAACAGCATTTAAACATGGAAAAATCTCATACGCAGAAGCAAGAAGAATGCTGCTTGATAAAGGGATGAAGCCAGAGTGGATCGATATTTATCTGGAGGTTGTTTGAAAATGTTGAAAAAATTTGTTAACATTTTAACTGGTGTTTGCGGTGAGGTCTCTTTGAATAAAAAAGCACGAGTTATAGGGGAGATGCAATTTGACATAAAACACATTATCCGAACCCAAAAAGCGCCGAGCGGCCTTAAGTTTTTAGCCAGGTTTTTCACCACAAAACACCAACATTTCCAGCACAAAAAAAACCTTTTTTCAGCACAAAAAAAGCTATTTTTCACGATAAAAAAAGCTATTTTTCACGATGGGGACTCTTACATATTACAAAACTAAGTTTCCTGGAGGCTTAAAAAAATGGCAAAATATCCTCACATGCTGCCAAACGAAGTTCCGATTTGGGAAAGATTTCTTGCTCTATATGGCAAGGATTTCAAAAACTTTCGTTATGACGTTCATGTAGGAGAAGGAGTTGATCCAGGAAAGGATGTTCCTGAAAAATATCGTCAATTAGCTAAAATGCTCACTCAGAAAAGGATTGATGCAGTAGCAGAAAGAAATGGGGAGGTCTGGATTTTTGAAGTTAAGCCTGATGCTGGATTATCAGCTTTAGGACAGCTACTGGCATATCGTCAGCTATATCGGCGTGATTTCAAGGAGACAAGGCCAATTAAGCTTGCTGTTGTGACGACAAAGGTGAATAAAGATGAGTTTTGGGTTTTTAATCAGCATGGAGTGGTTGTCTATGAGGTGGGATATATTTAACGTGGACACGAATATTTATAGCATTCTGGCTCATAATGGCATCAGCATTGCTGTTTTAGTGTACCTGTATTTCCTAGACCGAAACGTAAAAGCACTCAAAAACAGGATTGAACGCCTTGAAGAATTTTTTGTTCGTTTTTTGGTAAATTACACTAAAAAGGAGGGAAAATAAATGCAGGTAAACAACTCTTTTGCTTCTAAACAACCTTGTGCTAATAAAACAGAAGAAAGAATTATAAGAAATATGAAAAATATAACCGGCGGCATCAGCGTGCCACCGGTGAGCGCCCAGATAGCGGGGGCGCTATACTGGATAACATGTCAAAATGGAGGAAACAATCACATTGTAGCTCGTCCTAAGGCAATAATCAAGATCCTTTCTAAGATGTGGAATAACTCAATCGCACCAAGAACGCTAAGAAAATACTTTTTATTGCTTGAAAAAGAAGGATGTTTCAAACGTAAGGTTTTTCGTATTAAAATCTCTCGTGGTCGCTGGATCATGTCACCTATTCACTTTTTCTTAACTGGTAAATTTTTTGCCCTTATTCACAAGATAAGGTACATCTTCAGCAGGGGATTTAAGAAAGCAATTAAAAAAGCCCAAAAACACATAAATATTGATATACCTCGTCCTAAGGTAAAGGGTATAAGTGAAGAATATCAAAAGATGATGCAGGAGATACTTGATAGGGTGAAAAGACACAAAATCAAGACTGTTGAGGTCTATAACGGGCCTTCCAGTATAAAGGAGATTTTTTCTAAGGTTTCTGGGTAGTTCTATTAATTTTTCCTGGAAACGAAAAAGAGGGTGGGGCTTTTTTTTGTCTAGTGGTTATCAATTTTGTTTTCTATTTCGTGAGCAAGTATAAGAAAATCTTGACTGAATCCTTCTTTCTCATAAATATTTTTCAATATTTCTATGTTTTCGTTAAAATATTCAGAAAGCTTTCTTGCTTTTCTGTATCTTTTATATTGCAACAAGTATGCCTTTTTCATGCTGTATTTGGCAACCAGTTTTCTTATTGCGTCGTAGAAAGCTTCATTCATCGAGTTTTATTATCTCTCTTTTCCAATACCTACCCGCTGGCACATGATACTCTTTCCTTTCGATCCACTTACCTTTGATCAGGTAGCTCCCAATAATCACATTATCCACGCCCTCTAATGCTTTTTTCAATGCTTTTTCAATTTCGTCAAATTCTTTCTTAAGAGGCAATAATTTCTCTCTTTTATTAAGCAATTCCTCAATATCACTATTTTCCCAAATTTCCACACCTTTTTCCCTCAAAGCCTCTGGCACGCATAAAGTAAGAAATGGGCAATATCGGCACACTTTATCGTACTCTACCTGTCCTGGTTCGGGGTAGGATCTGGTGCTTACGCAATTATTCACGGCATTACAAATAGCGATGATTTTATTCCACAGCTTTTCCTTGAAAAACACTGGGAAGTCTTTGATTTCACCTGTTAGCTTGTTTTTCAAGACAAATACTCCTTCTTTTTGGCCAGATAACCCCAAATAACTCATCATTTGATATGGCCATTTTCTAATCCACACTTTAGAGCACTCTATCATATCCTCGATTTTATCGATTTGATGCCAGTCCTGGGGATTAATAGCCTTGATTTCAAGAGGTAATTCCTGGTCATTACAAAGAATGATGCCATCAATATGGCCTATTAACTGTAATTTTTCACTCCAAAACGGTCGCTGTCTTTGTAAGACAATTATACCTGCCTCTTTTAGAGTGTCTATAATGGCTTCTTCATGGTATTTGGCGTCATCGAAAAGGGTTTGCTTTTGGACACTTGGCAATTCGGCTTTAAGCCAATCTAGCCGCAAGTGCACTAAATACCTAAGACAAGGATGACCTATTTCACTAGCCCTATTTGCGTGTATAGGGCTTACATACCTTTTTTGTGCCTTAGTTTCTTTTATTTTGTCGCTAATCCATCCCATTTTAATCCCACCAAAGCCTTAAAGTATTTTTACCTACCCAAACTGCTTCGTCAGGCTTTACATCTGCTAATGCAATACAAATATCCAAAAGTTCTCTTACTAGGTAATGTTTGTAACGTTTAAATCTTATCCAGATTACGCCATGCTCTATTAAAAAGACAACAGCATGCTCATTTAAAACGGCTAATAAAAGCAAAATATCCTCGGATGGGTAGATTGCTCTCTCTATAAAACGAACAACTTCAAGCCATTGGGAGTGATTTTCTATCTCGCAGTAGTAATAGCCTCTCTTTGTCTTAAACTTACAAAACGGTGGTGTTTCTTGTGTAAAGAATATAATTCTTGTCTTACGATTTAACATTGAGTTGCCCCTGTTTAGGTGATTCTTTTGTCTCTTTCTCCTCTTCCTTTTTCTTGTACTGAATTGAAAGAATTTTCCTTATATCAATACCAGCATCTTTTATCATTTCCCAGTCAATGTTACGCAATCCTAATAATCGAGTAACACCGTTTCGAATACAATTAGTCATTGCTGTCTTCTTTATATTTGTTTCGTCAATTTCCTCAATAGGTTTTAATTCTCCATGTGATATTGCAAAAAACCTTGCCCTAGATGAGCAAGTGCCAATTGCTTCTATACGAGTATTGCCCATAGTGAAAGTAGCAGAACAGGTATAAATGTAATATTTCCCCTTACCATCTTCTCTTTCTTCCTTTTCTATGTTCATATTAAACCAGCTAATACCGAATAAACGAGCTATTTTTTCAGCTCCACTACTTTGAAGGTAAGGAGAGCCTCCTAAATTGACCCAATCTCTTTCATTTGTTACTTTTAATGCAGCAGTGAGTAGTCTTTTAACTGCTTTTATCCTCTCTTCTGCGACACGAGCTAGTGCTAGAATATCGTCTTTTTGAATTAAAGCGCTATCTTCAACTTGTATTATTTGGTCTTGCATGGTTTAGCCTCCATTAGTTTATTTCCTTCTCTTTTAGAGAAGGAAAGAGCGATAAGACACAATAGGCAACATCTGACATGCCCTTTAGGTAGCTTGGAACATCAATTTGTGGTTCTTCCTTTAGGGTTTCAAGACTTTTTTCAAAAACAGCTTTAATAAATAACATTTCGAGATTTTCCTGTTTTTCCTTTTCCATGTTGTTTATCCCTCCTTTCTTTTACTCTTTCTCAAAATCAATACCTAATACTTGCACTAGAAGTTCAACTAGGAAGTCGTCCCATGGGTTTGGAGTTTCTTTGGCATGTTCGTATAGATTTCTAAGCATCTCCACAAGCATTTTCCTTAGTTCAGGACTTACTACCTTTATTATTTGCCCAATAATGCCACTGAATGCTGTTAACAAAAATTTCCATGTCATGGCTTAACCCCCCTTTTTTTTATTAATAAACCCAAATTACCCCTTGTGGTTTCTCTTTATCGTAATCAAGGTGTATGAAATCTTTCCCTATTCCTATTCGTCTAAATCCTAAGGCAAGTGCATGTTTAATTAATTCATATCTGTGAGCAGAATTTACGCAAAGAATATCTGCAGCAAGACCTTTTAGGTGTGCACTATTTTCTTTCCCTCCAATTTCTCTATTATGTTTTGCACATCTAAATCCTGAAGTGATAACTAACGGAGTACCTAAAATTTCCCTTAAGGTATCAAGCATGAAAACAAATCCTGGATTCATATCACAACGCCCACAACAAGGGCATTTAAATTCATCTTCACTGAAGTGTTTTATTAAGCTCCAAAAGTTTTTATTCATTTTCGTCTTCTAAAAGCATATTTCTTTTTATAGAAAAAGCAAAATCTCTAAGTAGCCTATATGTCAAATCAATTATAGTCTCTTTGTCTATTTGAGTCGCTAAACATAACTCATATAAAGCAGTCAAATAACCATTACAAAACTCTATAGTTCTTTCGTCTTTTTCTGTAATTTCAATGTATGCTTTAGGTATTTTTTCTACTCCTTCCATGGCTCTGCGTATTTCTCCCAAGGCTTTAATATCGATTCAATCTTTTCCTTAGTGACAGCCACACCGACGGCACGACACCAGGCAACTAAAGCCTGTTTTTTGCGCCTAGGGGGAACAGGTAATTCACGCAAATATAGCTCAACGTCTTTCTGACGCTTAGGGTCAAGCATCCATTCAGGGAATATAAGGAGCTCTCCTCCCATTATTCCTCCTCTTTCTCTTTTTCTTCTTCCTCTTCTAATTCCTCTTTAGTACGTGCCACTATACGCCCATCTTCAAGCTTTACCAAATAGACTTCCTTATCCTCTACTTCTGGTACTCGAAACCGTAACAACTTTTCTTGTGCCATAAACAATCACTCCTTTCTTTTTTGTCACTTTATCTCTTATAGACTGCCCTTCTTTCAAGGACAGTCCAAGTGCTTCCTCTTTTTTTATCCTAGGACTTGGTTTTTCTTTTAATTTGTCAACGTCATAAAGTGCAGAGGTTAAATGGTCAATTATTTTCCTGTGGTCTATCATCTCCCCTACCCATGATAAATTTTAAATCCTTTATAAGGAATATAAACCCATATTTGCTTGTGAACAATGAGCCTGTCAAAAGTAATAGTCTTAAAAATCTCTCTGTCTTTAGCTGTGGGTTTTCGGGATTTTACTTGAATGAATAGAATAATGTGGTCTTTTACTGCAATTAAGTCCCACGGGCCCTTTGAAGCAGCAGAACGAAATACAAGGAAACCCTGCTTTTGCAAGTGTTTCCTTACCATTCTCTCTCTTCTGTAGCCCTTTTGATATCTACTAGACATTATTACCTCTGCTCATTTTTTCTCCTCGTCATCTTCTGGATAAAGCTTATTAAGATAAACATCAAACAAATACAAATCCAGCACCTTCATAGCTCCACCAAGGATGTCTTTCACTGCGTCTATATCGGCTACTCTGTCAAAAGAGGCAGTTACAATGCATTTGTGGTTGATTACATCATCTATAAATATTGAGTTCTTTGTTATTTTTACTTGTATGCAATATTCCATTTCCTCATCTCTCCTCCTCTGCTTTTTGTTGCATTAGTGTCTCGTAGCAGTCTTTACATAGATGCACGATATACATTGCATCAGACGGGACTTGGTTGTTACAGATTGCACAGGATAACATTACCTTATGTACCTCTGGACGTAAATCAGAAAGGGTTTGGACTGGTTGTACTTTTTTCATGTATTGAAGTGTCCCTAAATCGTCCCTAATCCATATATCAAGCGTTTTAGGACTAGCTCCGTTTTCAA
>Ga0209410_1000878_pt1 | contig 14339 bp, 11 predicted proteins | sample Mar14436cmmetaG_FD_184135 | JGI IMG/M metagenome (GOLD analysis project Ga0209410, IMG submission 184135) | Marine hydrothermal vent microbial communities from Guaymas Basin, Gulf of California to study Microbial Dark Matter (Phase II) - Marker... ... | reverse complement strand
GTTTCTGATTATCAGAGCAATTCCGGATCCTATCATGATACCTATTCCCAGATTCTTGGAAAAATCCGTGGAACCAAAATGTGGTATCACGAAATTTCCAACCAATCCTCCCACAAACCAACTCACTGTGTAGTATGAACCTATTATGAAACCGATCCCACCCGCCATCGGGAACAAACCTATTCCCTTGTAAACCGTCGGGATGAAACCAAACCAATCCCTCAGAAAGGTGAAGATGGATGAAATTCCGAAGTATGAAAACATTATCTTTGCCTTTCTTCCTCCCTCATCCCCCGCTTTCAACAGTTCCACCGTTGCTACACCAATTGGAAATGGAAAACTCTCATCCTCAACGAATCTCTTCCTTATCAACGATATTAGTGAGATCCCCAGCAGTGCTCCCACGATGGATGATATGGAGAATTTCCAGAGTGATAGGTTGAACTTCCCCTCGATGATTATCAAAGCGGGGATGGTGAAGGCAATCCCCCCCGCTACTAAACCACCTGCAGATATGGCTGTGTGAGTTATGTTTATCTCCCTCAAGGATGTGTTTTTAAGGGATTTTAAGATGCTCATGGATAGTATCGCCGCAAATATTGTGGGCCATGGAAGTGCACCTATCCTCAAAGCAACGTAGATGGAACTCATGGATACTATGGCTGAACCGAAGATACCTATGAGTGCAGATCTCAAAGTCAGCTTGTTCAAGTAGTCCCCCTCCTCATCTCTTGGGTATGGAGATCGAAAAAGCGGTTCCCCGGTTTTCGATGGATCTTATGAGCAGTTTCCACTTCCTGCTCGTCACTATCTTCTTAACGATCGCCAAACCCACCCCGAATCCAGAAGGTTTCGTGGAATAGAAGGGTTCAAATATTCTCTCCATCTCATCTTCACCTATGCCCTTCCCGTTGTCGACGATCAGGATGTGAACGAACAACTTTCCTATTCTCGAGGAAACCACTATCTCGCTCGAACCTGATTCTATGGCATTCAGGATTATGTTCGTCAGAACTGTCTTCATTTGTTCTACCTCGACTTTTATCACCGCATCACCACGGTATCTCCTGATCAACCTGACACCGAGCATATCCGCCTTCATCTTCACCGTTTCCAAGATTTCATCAAGAATGCCGATGATCGATATTTCCCGCTTCGGGATCCTCCTTTTCAAGGCATCCAGTGATTCCCTTATCTTCGATTCCAATTTTTCTATCTCATCCCCAAGCTTTAATAGAAGATTCCTCTCCCTCTCGGGCACATTCCCACTTCTTCTGAGAATCTGATGTATCAGCTTTATGTTGGTGAGAGGCGTCTTTATGTCGTGGGATATGCCGGAAAGTATCTCACCGATTATGGCGTATCTTTTCAGATTCTCGATGTTCTTCCTCAATCTATCCAGTTCGGTTATATCGCTTATGAGTATGACCATCCTCTCATCCTTCACACTTATTCTGAACCTCAGCCTTTTCCATTTTCTCCCGACCTTCAAATTCTGCTCAAACTCATCTCTATCTCTGAAATCTGTGAACTTGAATGAAAGCTCATTCAGAAGATCGTCAACTTTCTTTCCCACCCACTTTCTCTTGTCGAGGTTCAGTATCTCTTCCGCTGATCTGTTCATCAGCTCCACCTTCATGGAGGAATCTATCAGTATCACGCCATCCTTTATCGTCTCCAAGGTTGAGAGATACTTTTTATACATTTTCAAATGATAAGATCTTTCCTTCATGAAGAAAGCCAGCACCTTTCTCAAGATGATGGAGAGATCACGCAATTCACCGAATCCTCTGAGCCTCACTATCTCGGATCCATTAGTCTTACCCTTCCATATCAGAAGAACATTTCTCCTGAGATCGTTCAATGGATTGGATATGGAAAACTTCGCCAGAATGAACAGGATGAACGATGCTGTGATAACTTCGAGAACATATCTTGAACTTATCCTCCCAGAGAATGAAAATTCCAAAAGCAGGAGGACTAAGAGGTTGGCCAGTGCCAAAAACACGGGGATCGTCATGGGTTTCAAAAATCGAACAAGATTTTTCAAGAGATTGCTCATCTTTTCAATACCACCTTTTCACCACCATGTAGATCCATGTATTCTTCAGCCGATCTCATGTTCATGGCTATCTCGACATACCCTGAGCTGTCCCTATGTAAGATTATTTCATCTCTACGTGCGTATGCGTATGTTTTCAAGACTGATAGTTCGAAGGATCTACCATTCGCTGGGATCTCAAGTTTCAACTTATCCGTTTTACCTTCCATCAACACTTCCACCATATCGAACGGTATGTTGGTCTCTATGTTTCCAAAATGGTCGGTAAACGCGACTTCACCTTCGATTCGATCTCCAACTATCCTTGCCTCTTCCACGTTCAAAACCTTCAAACTGCTGAGACTTCTCCCGAATTCCTCGATTCCTATACCCGAATCCAGATGAGCTGCCACAGGAGCGAAGATGTCCCTTCCATGAAAGGTATCGGATGGTGGATTTCTGTAGAAATATTTTTCATTTTCCAAAGAAACGGCATTCTTCAAACCGTGTTTTTTCAATATCAAGGTGAATATTCCATTGTCCGGACCGACGAATTTTAATTCGTTCTCCGTTTCGAACGCTATTGGCTTTCTCTCCGTTCCAACTCCATAATCCACCACACACAGAAAAACCGTATTCTTTGGAAAGTCATCCACCACCCTCTCCAGTATGTGCATCGCCATCCTCGCGGAGAATTTCTTGATGTGGTGCGTTATATCCACTATCTCAGAATTTGGGCTGATCTTCTTTATCACTCCTTTGGCTATTCCAACGTAATGTGAATTCCCCCAATCCGTCAAGAAGGCTATCATTTTTATCACTCCCCTTTTTGACATCGAGAAGAAGTATCAGCAAAGTTTTTAAAGCTCTTTCTAAGTTGAGGATTCTGAAGAGATTTCCCTCTGTTTTCACATCGCTCGATCCGAAACCTTTGACGACATCGAACGTGTTCTTCATCGTCGAAAGTCGAATGGACAGGTCCTCCTCCAGCCTTCTCTCGGATGGAACGAGAATGGCGAGCTCGATTTTAGCTCTTTCGGATCCAAGGATCTCATCCACGTGCCATCTTCCACTCTTTCTGGGGGATAGATGATACTTTATCCTTCCCGAAAGCGAGTTCATAGCAGAACCCACGTAGAGATACTTTCCATCGATCAGATGGAACACCTTCTTTCCCCTCTTTACCATCATCTCATCGTGGATGGTGATCAGGAGAACGTAGAAACCTCTGTTCACATTTTCCCCCATCTCAACTGATGGCCATCATGGCATAGACCTTCGCATCGTTCACAAGATTCTCTATCCTTGCATATTCGTTGGCATTGTGGGCTGTTCCATCTATCGTGGACCAAACCACCGCTGGTATTCCCAATCTCCTGAAATGCGCTGCACATGTCCCTCCTCCAATTCCTCCTATTTTCACCTTTATACCTCTGAGTTTCTCTATCGTGTCCTTCAACCTCTCAACCACATCCGAATCAGTCGGCGTTGGAGGAGGAGCATCGAACCTTTGGATCACGTCGAATTTTATCTTGACTTTCTTTTCGACTTCATGTTTCATCGCGAGCTTCTCCAAATCGTAGATGAAATCATCCAGGTCATATTTCGGAAGAATCCTTCCATCGAAATACAGAACGTCCTTTCCAGGTATCGTATTCACGTTTCCAACGTTCTCTTCTTTTCTCGTGGGTTCAAAGGTCGTCCTCGATGGTGTGAACAAGGGATCCTCATCCGAGTATTTCTTGCGAACATATCTGTAGAAATCCAAAGCCACCTCCATCCCTATCCTGTGGGCATTCACACATTCATCTGGATTCGATGCATGTCCCTGCTTCCCAATGGTTTCGAGTTTTATCCATACTATGGATTTTTCCGCAACCTCTATGAAAGAACCATCCTTTTCTCCAGCATCTGCAACTATCACCAAATCTTCCTTTCCAAATATTCCCTTTCTAAGGAGGGGGGCTATCCCATACTCACTTCCAGCTTCTTCATCCGCAACGAGTGCAACACAGTAGTCGTAATCGGGTTTAATCCCCGCTCTCTTCAACGCGACTCCCGCATATATGGACGCTATCATGGATCCTCCATTGTCTTCCGCGCCCCTCCCGAATATCCTTCCATCCTTCTCGATTCCTTCGAAGGGATCGGTTTCCCAGAGATTTCTGTCACCTTCCGGAACGGTATCCATGTGGGTGACAATCCAAATCTTTCTTCCCGATTCCTTTCCCCTTATTATGCCTATCACGTTGGGTCTAACCTTTTCCTCGACGCGATCATCTGGAATATCGATTCTCCTCACCTCATCGTATCCCAGCATTTTCAGAAGATTCTCCAACCAGATAGCTTTTTTGTATTCACCGGGACCTCCAAAAGATGGATTAACCGAATTTATCGAGATGAATTTCTTCAAGGCTTCGACCATTTCACCCTTCAGATCTTCGATGTTTTTTTCGATTTCCCTCACTTTTCTCTACCTCCTTTATCTCAAAATGATACCCCACACCGAAATCCGTGTGTATGAATTCATACTTTTCCGTCAGTTCCCTGAATTTCTTTCTCAGATTTTTCACGGTGACATCTAAAACTCTGGTTTTTATCGAATCCACATCCTCTATTTCCCAAACTTTCCTCAACAATTCTGATCTCTTCCATACTTTTCCCGGCGTGCTCGTCAAAACGGACAGCAACTTAAGCTCCATGGATGTAAGTCTCACTTTCTTTCCCTCACATTCGAGAATCCCGGAAGAGAAGTCCACTTTCACATCCCCGAGATTCAGCAGATCCGCATTCCTGGCTCCTTTCCTTCTCCTCAGAACCGCATCTATTCTTGCCAGAAGAACCTTCATCGAGAATGGTTTGGTTATGTAATCATCCGCTCCTATCCTCAATCCCTTGACTATATCTTCCTCGTCCACCTTGGCGGTGAGCATTATTATTGGGACATCGGACATCATTCTGATTTTCTCAGCTATTTCCTCACCCGGTATGTCGGGAAGCATCAGATCGAGTATGACGAGATCGTAATCTCTGCTCTCGAACAGCTCGAGAGCCTTCTTCCCATTCTCAGCGACATCCGTATGATAACCATTGTTCACCAAGTAAAGATAGACAACTTCGGATATATCTCTTTCATCCTCAACTAACAGTATTCTTATACTATTACCTCCTACTTCCCTTTTTTCGTGATAGAATAAATGGGGCTTATCCTTTCCCAATTATGATGCATTTGGAGGTGGTTATCAAGTGGGATGGTGGAAAAACCTCGAGAGGGAAGACAAGGAAATTTATGAGGCAATAATCGGTGAGATGAACAGAGAAGAGTGGGGATTGGAATTGATAGCATCCGAAAATTTCGTTTCTCCAGCTGTTCTCGAAGCCGTTGGTAGTATTCTGACGAACAAATATGCGGAAGGGTACCCTGGAAGAAGATACTACGGTGGATGCAAGTTCGTGGATCATGTGGAGAGAGTAGCGATGGAAAGGGCAAAGAAGCTGTTCAACGTAAAATTCGCAAATGTTCAACCTCACTCCGGTTCGCAGGCAAATATGGCTGTTTATCTCGCATTGGCTGATCCCGGGGAAACAATAATGGGTATGTCCCTGACACACGGAGGGCATCTCACCCACGGAGCATCCGTGAATTTTTCGGGAAGACTGTTCAAGGTGGTTCATTATGGTGTAAATCCTGAAACCGGTTTGATAGATTACGACGAGGTTGAAAGGATGGCACGCAGGGAGAAGCCAAAAATAATAATAGCAGGTGGGAGTGCCTATTCGAGGATAATAGATTTCAAAAGGTTCAGAGAAATAGCCGATGAGATAGATGCATACTTAGTTGTTGACATGGCGCACTTTGCCGGTCTCGTTGCAGCGGGAATATATCCCAACCCTGTGGAATACGCCCATGTCGTTACATCAACAACTCACAAAACACTTCGAGGACCCAGGGGAGGTTTTATACTGACCAACCACGAAGAATTGGCTAAGAAGATAAACAAATCGGTGTTCCCCGGGATTCAGGGTGGACCGTTGATGCACGTGATAGCTGGAAAGGCGGTGTGTTTCAAAGAAGCCATGAAGGAGGAGTTCAAGGAATATCAAAAGCGGGTGGTGAGAAACGCCATAAAACTCGCGAATGAGATGATGAAGAGAGATTTCAAAGTGGTCTCCGGGGGAACGGATACACATCTTTTTCTCGTGGATCTCACCAAAGAAAATGTGAGCGGGAAGGCGGTTGAAAAAGCACTGGAGAAGATAGGTATAACGGTCAACAAGAACACCGTTCCCGGTGAAAAAAGATCACCTTTCATCACCAGTGGTATAAGGATTGGGACTCCTGCGGTGACCACAAGGGGAATGGGAGAGAAGGAGATGGAGGAGATAGCGGAGATACTGTCCATAGCGATAAGGAACACGGATGAGGAGAGCAAGCTCGATGAAAGAATCGTTGAGGGACTTTCAAAAAGGGTGAGAAAACTGTGCGAGGAATTCCCCCTCTACCGTGATAAACTGGAGGTGTGATGATGGACTTTGATAATCTGATCGTGGTTGAGCATCCACTGATAAAGCACAAGCTGGCACTTTTGAGATCCTACACGACTGGACCAAAGGAGTTCAGAGAACTGGTGTCTGAAATGACGATGTTGTTGGCTTACGAAGCAACTCGTCACATACCAACGCAGAAGATCAAAATAAAGACTCCCCTCGAAGAAACGGAGGGAGAGATGATAAACGATAAGGCTGTGACGATCGTGCCGATATTAAGAGCTGGGCTTGGAATGCTTGAGGGTATTCTGAGACTCCTACCCAATGCATCGGTTGGACACATTGGAATATTCAGAGATCCCGATTCCTTGAAACCAATCGAATACTACTGCAAACTTCCCCCTCAGATCTCACATGATCAGATATTCATTCTGGATCCGATGCTGGCAACTGGCGGATCGGCATCCATGGCGATAGATTTGGTGAAAGAGAGGGGAGGAAAGAACATCACCTTCATATCCATCATCTCTGCTCCAGAAGGTGTCAAGGTGATGAGCGAGAATCACCCCGATGTCAAAATATACACCGCTTCCTTGGATAGGAAGTTGAACGATCATGCCTATATACTCCCCGGTCTTGGTGATGCGGGTGATAGGCTCTACAGAACCAGATGATGGGGAGATGATCTTCATGGATCTATGCATGAAATTGCATGACATCTACTCGAGGATTGAAAATATAAGAGAAAACGAGGAACTCTTGAATAAGTTCAAAGAGGAAGTTGAGAATTTGGAGAAAACGATCTCCGTGGATGTGGAGGATGATACGGGTGAAATCGAGGGATACAGGGAAGAAGAGGATTTAATCGAGTTCATCGTGAGATTCCCGAAGAATGATGAACCATGGAAGATCCTGAAATGGAAGCTGAAAAAGGATGAAAATTGTGGTGGTGTGATAAAGTTTTTCGTGAAAGCTATCAGGAATTTGGTGAAGAGGAACGAGTTGTATCAGTTTTTGGCGAACATGAGTGATACCCTTGGATACAATCTCGCTCTTCTTGGGTTCACGGACGATCTGAGTGAGGCACTCATAATGCAGAAGAATCCCGTGGAGGTCATGAAGATATCTGCGGAGAAGATACCAAGTATAATACCGCATTCTAAGGTTTTCGTCATACAGGTCGAGGATGGGAAGCGATACATGATAGCCGATAAAGACAAGGTGAGGGAAGTTGAGGGTGAATCGATGCCCCCTATGCTTCTCGATCTCTTCAAGAAAATCAGGATCAGAACCTTGGATCCAGCTTCACCATACAGTCAACATCTCGAGGAATTCTTCGAACTGGAGAAAGGGAAACATCATTTCCTGATCCTCCCGATGGTTGGGGAAAAGGAACTTCTCGGTTTCTTAGTGCTCGCGAGAAAAGGAAGAGAATTTTCGAATGACGATTTGAGATTTGCACGCAGGATAGCCATAAGGACCATGCTGATATTGGACAAGGTTCTGCTGTTGAGGAAACTAAGGGAAAGAGCAATAAAGGATCCTCTCACATCCGTTTACAACAGAAGATACTTCGTAGAGTCTGTGAAACAACTCATGGCACAGAGCAGAAGGAAGATGTCCAAGATAACTTTTCTCATGGTGGACATAAACAATTTCAAGAGCATAAACGACAAATTTGGTCATCTCGAGGGTGATAGGGTGCTGAAAGAGGTGGCGATGAGGCTGGCGGAACTTGTTAGGGAAGAGGATATGGTTGTAAGATACGGTGGGGATGAATTTCTCGTGGTTCTCACCGATGTTGGCGATGAGAACACAATAAAAAGAATAGCGAGCAGAATTTCGAATGGCGTTTCTAAATTTGTCAAGGTGAAGGACGAACCTGTGACTTTGAGCATAGGATGGAGTGTATGGGATCCATCCGAGATGGAAAAGTTGGAAGATGTGTTGAGAAAAGCGGATGGAATGATGTACGAGATGAAACTCAGAAAGGGGAGATGATAAGGTGAAGGAGGTAAAACCTTCGGATCTCGAGATAAAAATTCCAAAGTCCATCTTCAACCTTATGGATGATTTGAAAATATTGGAAGATGCAAAATTCATTGGACAGGATAAAGCGATAGATTCGATGAATTTCGGTTTGGCTATAAGGGAAAAAGGATACAACGTCTTCGTCGTTGGACCGAATGGAACCGGGAGAAGAACATCAGCGAAGAAGCTCGCACAGATGATGGCTTTGAAGATGCCAACTCCAAACGATCAGGTCTACGTTTACAACTTTGAAAATCCCATGGAACCGAACCTCATCTCTCTCTCACCTGGGAAGGGGAAGGAATTGAAGAATGCAATGGAGAATCTGGTCGAAGAGGTTCAGGATGCTCTCATGAAAGCTTTCGAGAGTGAGGATTATTCGAGGAGTAAATCGGAGATAGAGGATGAGTTCACCCGGAAGAAGAGGGAACTGTGGGAAAATCTCGTCGCCCAGTCCAAAGAGCTCGGCTTCTTAGTCCAGGTGACACCAACGGGTGTTGCAACCATACCACTTTACAACGACAAACCGATAACCCCGGAGGTTTTCGAGGAACTTTCCGAGCAGACCAAAAAGGACATTGAAGAAAGGGGAATGCAGGTCAGGCATCTGGTCGAGATGACTCTCCAGAAATCGAGGCAGATGGATAGGGAAATGAAAAGGAAATTGGAAGAGCTTGATAAGTACGTGGCACTCTTCGCCGTGGGTGGAATATTCGAGGACATGTCGAAGAAGTTCAAGGACAATCCAGAAGTTTTGAAATACCTTGAAGATGTGAAAAAGGATATGCTGGATAATATAAAGAAAATACTCGATGAGGAGAAGAGGGAATCGATTCTTTCGAAATACAAGGTGAATCTCTTCGTGGACAACTCCGGTTTGAAAGGAGCCCCCGTCATAGAGGAAGTGAACCCAACTTATCCCAACCTCTTCGGGAAGGTGGAATACATAGCCAAGATGGGAATGCTTTACACCGATTACACCTTAATAAGACCGGGATCACTTCACAAAGCCAACGGAGGGTTCCTCATACTGGATGCGCTAGATGTTTTGAAATTTCCATATGTCTGGGACACGTTGAAGAAAGTTCTGATGTCCGGATACTCGAAGATAGAGAATATAGAAGGAAAGGCTGGAATTGCATCCACGCTGGCTCCGAAACCTGAACCCATTCCGGTGGATCTCAAGGTCATACTCGTGGGGGATCATTCTATATACGATCTACTGTATCACTACGATCCGGATTTCAAGAAACTGTTTAAGATAAAATCCGAGTTTGATTGGGAGATGCCTCTGGATGAGAAGGGCGTGAAGAATTACCTGACCTTCATATCCAAGAAGGTTAAGGAAAATTCTTTACCAAAGTTCACCAAGAAGGCGTGTGAGGAGATAGTCAAGTATGGTTCGAGATTGGCGGACAGTAAAAACAAACTTTCAGCGAATTTCAACAAGATACTGAGTCTGATCGTGGAATCCGCACACATAGCCAAAATGAACAACAAAGAAGTCGTGGATGCGGATGATGTTAAAAATGCAATAAGGAAGTCCGAGGAGAGGGTCAACCTGCTTCAGCAGAAATACGACGAGATGATAGCAAAGGGTGAAATAATGGTGATGGTCAAAGGCAAGAAGGTTGGGCAGATAAATGGATTGAGTGTGACGAATCTTGGGGATCATTCCTTTGGAATACCGGTGAAGATAACCGCCAAAACTTACCTTGGAAAGGTTGGAGTTGTTGACATACACAGGGAGGCGGATCTGAGTGGAAAAATTCACGGTAAGGCGGTTCTCACGCTGGAAGGATTCCTCGGATGGAAGTATGCACAGAAGGTTCCACTTTCTCTGAGCGCATCCATAAGTTTCGAACAGGTTTACAGTTATCTCGAAGGTGATAGCGCATCCCTCGCGGAAACTTTGGCACTCATATCTGCCCTCTCCAAAGTTCCCATAGATCAAGGAATCGCGGTCACCGGTTCGATAAATCAACATGGAGAGGTTCAGCCTGTGGGTGGTGTCAAGGAGAAGATCGAGGGATTCTACAGGGCATGTAAATCGCGTGGCTTGACGGGGGAACAGGGGGTAATAATACCGGAGAAGAATCTTGAAAACCTCGTTCTGAACGATGAGGTGAAGGAAGCGGTGAGAAAAGGTGTGTTCAAAATATGGACGGTGAAGGATGTGGATGAAGCGATAGAGATAGTGATGGGGAAAAAAGCGGGCGAGAGGAAGAAGGACGGTTCTTATCCGAGGAACACGGTCAATTACCTCGTGTGTAAGGCTCTCGAGGATGCGAAGAAGAAATTGGAGGGTGAGTCGAAGAAGAAAACGAAGAAGAAAACGAAGGGAAAGAGATGATTTTCAAATCATACGCCAAGATAAATCTTTATTTGGATGTTGTTGGAAAAAGGGATGATGGATATCACGATATACTGTCAGTTTTCCAGAGTATATCACTTTACGATTTGATGACGATAGATGAAAAGAAAGGAAAGGATGTGTCGTTCTTCTCCAACGATCCGTCTTTGAAATGGGATGAAGGAAATCTCATCTTCAGAGCCTACGAAGCTTTCTTCGATACCCTCAACCTTCCCCGGATTGGACTGCGAATAACCCTCAAAAAGAGAATACCGAAAGGTTGCGGATTTGGAGGAGGAAGCTCAAATGCCGGTGTGATCCTGCTCCACTTGGGAAGAAGATTTGGGGTGGATCTGAAGGATTTGGAGAGAATAGCTATGGATCTTGGAAGCGATGTGAAATACTTTCTTCACGGTGGGACTGCGATCGTCAAGGGAAAGGGAGATGAGGTTGAACTCGTGGAAGATATAACTGGATATTCGGTGAATCTGAAAATACCGAATCTTTCCTTCAGAACGAAAGATATGTATCGAAAGATCTCGTGTTTTCTCAATAAGAACCATCGTAAAGGTCGAGATCCCCTCCATCTTCTACAGGCTCTGAGAAAAGTCGATCCGGATGGAATAAGATCAAACGTCTTCAACATCTTCGAAAATATCATCCTGCTTGAAAATCCTCAACTTTCGGCTTTGCTCGAAAATCCCCACGGGATCGTGTCTTCCTTCACCGGGAAAGGACCAGCCGTTTTCACCCTACTGCATGGTGAATCGGGAAGATACAGATTCGTATCTAAGATCGAATACTCATCTCAAGGCATGTAATTTGGAGAGTCTCGATCTGGCGTAGATTATCAGAGCAACTATCGTGAATATGAAAGGGAGCATGTTCGTTATCTCGGATGGCAATTGTATAGCCTGAAGGGTATAACTCAGAGCCTCCGCAAAACCGAAGAGCAAAGCACCGAGCATTCCACCTATGGCGGAGTGCCCTCCCAGAGCTTGTGCAGCCAATCCTATGAAACCCCTACCATTCGTCATATCCCTCGCAAACCACGAAACATATCCCATGGAGAGAAAAGCTCCACCCAGTCCTGCCATCAGCCCACTCAATATCAGGGCGATGTATTTGACCCTTATGACGGATACACCAACGGATTGTGCCGCATCCGGATTTTCACCAACAGCCTTCATCTTCAAACCGAGAGGTGTTTTGTATATCAAATATTGAACGAGAAATACACTCAAAAAAGCCAAATAGGTCAGAACGTGATGGTTGTTTATCATGTCCCCAAGTATCGGGATTTTCCCAAGAAATGGTATGTTCAACCTTGGAAGGACGTAACTCTTCACCGAGGCGGATGAACCCTTATCCCCACTTATCATGAACAGAAGTGAAACGGTGAAACCGGATGAGAAGATGTTTAGAGCTATACCCGCGAGTATCAGATCCGTCTTGAGGTTCAAATGAAAGTATGCAAGCGCCAGAGCCAGGAGAATCGACGATACAACACCAGCCAACAGACCCATCCATGCACTTCCCGTCCAAGCACTCACCATGACACCCCAGAATGCCGACATGAGCATCATACCTTCAAGTGCTATGTTTATAACTCCACTCACATCGCTCAGAAGTGCACCGAGAGTTGCGAAGATCAAAGGTGTTGAAACCCTCAGAATGGAATAAACGAACTGCGTCGAGAGTATACCCCTTAAAACGCTGTTCATGCACCACCACTCTCCATCCTCATGGCTTCCTTCTCTATGATCTTTCTCCTCATGAACCCGAGGAACGCCTCAGCCGTGATCAGAAGGATGATCATGGATTGGAGCATCTTGACGATCTCAGGTGCGACCCCACTCAACCTTCCCATTATGTAAGCCCCCGTCCTCATGTATCCAACCAGAAGTGCTGCAGGTATGACACCGAGAGGATTGTTTCTGGCTAAGAGAGCAACTATTATTCCATCGAATCCGTATCCTGGGGATACCTGCCAGACGAATCTTCTGTAGAGTCCCATCATCTCTATGGATCCCGCAAGCCCGGCTATCATCCCACTTATTATCTGTGAATACATCTCAACATTTTCCACCTTTATCCCACTGAAGATTGCGAAACCTCTGTTGAAACCTGTCATCCTTATCTCGTATCCATACTTCGTTCTGTAGAGGAAAAACCATGTTAAGATCGCAAAACCGAGGGCAATGGCTATTCCTATATGGAGGTTGTATCTGATGTGTATCAACTTTGGTAGCCACGCTGTCTTGGGATACTTGTAAGATACGAGATAACCCGCTCTCAGATCCCTCATGTAATAGTTGACTATGTACAATCCAAGGAAGAATGCTATGTAATTCATCATCAAGGATGAAACGAGCTCGCTCGCTCTCCATTTCGCTTTCATCACCGCCGGAACCGAAGCCCACAGTCCCCCGACGAACATGGCGAATATCATGACCAATATTGGATGAAGAAATGGAACACTTGGAAAGTGAAGCGCGGCAAATGTCGCACCAACTGCTCCCATGAACATCTGCCCTTCAGCTCCTATGTTGAATATCTCAGCCTGGAACACTATACTGACCGCGAGACCCGTGAATATCAAAGGAGTCGTTTGATTCAGGAACTCGACGAATCTCCTCGTCTTGCTCACCGGTCCCACGAGAAACCATTTGAATGCGTTGAGAGGTTCATCGGTGGAGAAGAAAAGGATTATGTATCCTATCAGAAGTGCTATAACTATCGTGACGAGAGTTCTGAAGGTCTCAAGAAGGAGTAGCTTCCTCTTGAGATTCATGAGATCAATGCCTCCTTTATCCTGCTTTCCTCATGCCTTCTCACACCAAGCATGTAATAACCGAGTTCCTCCTCGGTCAACCCTTCATTCTTTGGAAAATATCCAACTATTTCTCCCCTGTACATCACGATGATCCTGTCGGATAGCTGGAGTATCTCCTGAAGATCAGCGGATACTAACAGCACTGCAACGCCTTCATCCTTGGCTTCTATCAACTTCTTCCTCACGAATTCAGTTGATCCAACATCTATTCCCCTCGTAGGCTGGTCCGCTATTAGAAGTTTGGCATCCGAAGTGAACTCTCTTGCAACCAGAACTTTCTGTATGTTACCACCGGACAGCATCATCACCGGACTATCAGGACCATCCGCCCTTATGTTGAAATTCTTTATAGCCTGTTCCGCAAATTCTCTAATTTTCTGTGGTTTCATCACCATTCTTCCACAGAAGGGATCCTTGTAATATCTATCCGAAATCAAATTCTCCGCTATCGTTGCTTTCAAAGCCACTCCAAGTTCAACTCTGTCCTCAGGTATGTGCGCCATCTCTTTCCTTCTGAGAATATGTGAAGGTTGATTCGTGATATTCTCACCGTTCAGGATGACCTTGCCCATCGCTCCGAACCTCAACCC
>Ga0209410_1000877_pt1 | contig 14340 bp, 32 predicted proteins | sample Mar14436cmmetaG_FD_184135 | JGI IMG/M metagenome (GOLD analysis project Ga0209410, IMG submission 184135) | Marine hydrothermal vent microbial communities from Guaymas Basin, Gulf of California to study Microbial Dark Matter (Phase II) - Marker... ... | reverse complement strand
TGTATTATGTAAAATAGCTGAAGATTAGAGTTTTTCTTGCTTTGCGGGGTGTGTGCAAAAAATGACAGTTTATCTGAGTTTTTCTGTGAGAGGTGCAGTAACACGTTAAGCGATAATTGCTTGACTGTGTGTTAAAATGTTAAGCAGTTTTTTTTGCTTTTTTCAAAGCATTTTTCCGAGTTTAGCTTAACTGAAACATACCCTTAGAAGCTTCATATTTGCCCTGAGATGAAATGAAGGGAGGGGGTAAAGGGTATAATACTTGTTTAGGTTTTTCATTTGATTCTGGGGCAAAATAAAAGGTGTTTTTTATTTTTTGAGAACGTCAAGGATTATATCAGCCCATCTTTCATCCCAGCCTCTATCGAGGAGCATTCCTTTAGCTTCGGCATAGGAGATGTAGCCTTTTTCGAAGGCTCTTTTGATTTCTGAATCGGTGGGGGTAGCTTTTTTGGCTTTTTCGAGGTTTAAAAGATCTATGACTAATTGTTGTTCGTGTGGGTTGTAGTGGGCGAGGTCGAGGTAGTTTCTTAGTTGTGCTTCTGTTATTTTTCCTAAAACATACAGGTCCATTGCTCTATCTAAAAGTTTATCTCTGAGTTTAAGTGTTCGGGCTTTTGTTATGAGTTGGGTTAGGTAGCGTCTTCTCCAGGGGCCGTATCCACGTATTTGGAATTCTCTTTCTATGTCATCTTCGGTTATGCAGCCTTCCTGGTAGAGGGTTTTTAAATCTGCGTCGGTGAATTCTTTTTCAGCGAGGTTAACGAGGGTTTCTATACGTTTTTCGTTGTAGCCGTGTTGTTTTAATTCTTTTGTTAATTCGGAGGAGGTTATTAGTCCAGCATACCAGGCTTTTATGGCTTCGGAGGGTGTGAGTAATTCTGGTTGGTAGATTTCGTTTAGACCTCTACGGAGTGGGTCGGTTGTTGTTATTCTGAATGGTTCGCCGAGGATTAGCCAGGACAGCCAACCTATTCCGTATGACCAGCTGATTGCATTGGGCAAATCTTTCAATGATTTTAATTTACCGAGTGTGACGATATCGCCGATTAGGTGTAACAACCAGGCGTTTAACTGAAACTGTAGGTTAACGCCTAAAAACCTTTCAGCGGTATCTAAGCCCTTGTAGAAGTTTAGAGGTGGTTCTGGCATGATGAGACCGAGCATAGGGGCTAAGAAGGTTTCGCCTAAACGTTCTATAACTGATCTTCCGCCTACAGCAGCACCAAATCGGGTTAAAGCTTCCATGTCTATATCTTGACCTGTCATTTGTCGCATGTATGAGTTAACGAATGCAGCCCACATTTGAGGAGGGGTGTAGAAGTATTCGGCTATTTTATTTACGATTCTGTAAGCGACTTCAGGGTGAACCAGAAAGATACCTCTTAGAGCCCACATTGCAAGATAGCCGACAGCAGTTGCAGGAAGACCTCTTAGAAATTTAACGATACTTCTTGGTTTATGTTTTTTGAACCAGCCTTTGAGGTCTTCCCATCTATCTTTGAACCATTTAGTTAGTCCATCAAGTCTTGAAGCCATGATAAAACCTCTTTAATATCCTGCGACTTCTTCTTCTAAAGCTTCGTAGATTTCTTTTTCTTCATCAGGTAATTTTTCTGGGTCTTCAGATGTTGTAGCTTCTAATTCTTTGTAGATTTCGTCGATTTCGATGATAGGAGGACCGACGTATACATGAGGTTTTGGGTGAGCTCTAAGGTATTCATCCCAGAATTCTTTTAATCCAGTATCGACTACATCAGCTGAGAAAGTAGGACGTGGTTTACCTTGTTTGTCTATGATTTTGCTAATGTCTTCACTGAGGCCTTTAAGACCTTGTGCAAGAGGATCTATATGTTTTTGTTTAAATGCTTTTAGACCGTAGACAAAGCGGTCAATAGGGACAAATACTTTGTGGACATATCTAACGATTCTTTTTTCAGTTTCGTAAAGTTTTCCGAGTGTTGCATTCCAGATATTAATCCTAACTTGTTCGATTCTGTTTGCGATATTTTTAGAAAAGACAGAGAAAATTTGTTGCAGATGTCTTAATGTGTTATCAAGCCAGACTACTTTAGGTCTGAGGAAATTTTCAATAACTTCAAAAATGTAGTTAATTTTTCGTTCTATCAGTATTTTCCATGCGAGGTATACTTTGATAAAGCTACTAAGTGCTTTATCAAGTTTTTGCAACCATGGCTTTATGTGTTTTTCATACCATTTTCGGAGTTTTTCGAGTTTTTCTATGACTGGACGTAATTTATCTTCGAGGTAAAGTTTCCATTTTAGCCACATTACCTGGAGTTTTACCCAGATCCTTCTTATTTGTTCCCAGAGCGAAAAATATCCATGTCTTTCTCCAACTTCCCAACCAAGAGCGTGTCTAACTGCGTGAAATACTGCGGTAATTGGTCTTATAACACTTTTTCCTTTTCCACCGCCACCCATGGCTACTTCAATTCAGCTATTGCTTTATTTATTTCTTGTAGTTGCCTTAATAACATTTGCTTTTCTTCGTTGTATTCTTTTTTAGCTTCTTCTATTCTTCTTTTTCTTACCCTTTCACAACCACTAATTGCATGTCTTTTTCTTGCACGTTTTCTACATCTTTTAAAATCTTTCTCAATCTGATGTAAACGTGCTTGGTATCTTCTTTCAAGGTCAGCTAATGCTTTTTTAACTTTTTCACGCATTATATAAAACTCTTTGAGTTGCACATCACGAGGAATTTTAGGTTTTTCAAGTTTTGTAACACCGACTCCGAGTAGTTTTCCGAAAGCTTGTTCTTCAGCTAAGATAAGTTTCTCTGTTAATTCTTCCCATCTCTGACCGATCTCATCAACCTTTCGAGCAAAAGCTTTATGTGCCTCATCCTGGGGTGAAGTTGAGTATAGATCCCATGCATTCGCAATTTCTTTTACCACCCACTTAGCAGGTTCACCGAAGAGAGCTACAAGCCTAAATGCAAGCTGAACCCAGTTACAGACGTCTATAAGTGTGCCATGATGAGCTGCAGCGATTGGTTCTTGTTTGAACCCACGATCTTTTTCTTCTTGCATTTTAAAATTCCATCTCTTCCATCGCTTTTATCTGACTTGCTATTTCTTTGACATATTCTTTGAATGAGCCTAAGTCAAAAAGTTCGGCTGGCGTCTGGTATATAAAAGGACCGTGATTGTCTAACATAAACTCAATTCTGCGATACCTAATCAAGTTTCCTCTCTCATCCATGTCAATAGTCTCTCTATTTTCTATCACGTTTAGTTTCATCTTTATCTACCTCCTCTTCTTTTTTATTTCCTTGCATAGCTTTTTCAAAACTCATAATCTCTTTAACAGTGTCATAAAGCAGTTTACCAGAAAGACTACGTCTTATGCCTTTCAAGTGTGCAGCAATTCTCCAGAGAAAGAAGACAATGAATATCATTGCGAATTGATTAAAAAACTCTGATAACCAGAACATCGCTTTTATTACACCTCCTCTTTTGGTTTCAGCACTGATAAATCAGCTTTTTTAACAATCAGCTTCTTTATTTCAAGTGGCAAGTCTCGAGGACGTGTAACAAAGATTTCTTTCTGAAGAAGTAGCTTAATTAGTTCTCTTTTGTCTGTGTCACTTAAAACTTTTGATTGAGGCTTAACTGCTTCTTCTACAATCTTATCTATATTTTGTCTCACTCTTTGCTTGATAAAATTTGTGTGAAACTCTACAATATCTGCTATGTCAAGACTAAGTGCTTTAGTTTCTTCTTCTGTTAACTCAACTTCTCTCAGTGTTTCATTTGTATTTGCGTTAATGTAAAGTATCTTTAATTTCATTTTTTATTCCTCCTACTTTAAGCTACTTTTGCAATATAAAAAGATGTTGTCCATCCATATTTGACTACATAATCCGTATCTCCATATGTATAAACTTCAACATAATCACCATTTGATAAACCATACACACCAACTAAAACGATATTTATTTCACCTGTTCCAGATGCTCGTACTTTAACTATTCCTGATAATGTTTCTCCATTTTTATAAAATCTTAAGTAATAAGCATTTTGATCTGTCAAAGCATCTACAGTAACATGTGATATTAGAATATATTTCCCACTTTCAGTTGCTGTAAAACGGTTATTTGTAGTATCAAATTCATTTTGAACATCAAAATTTACTGCATCGAAAGGTATTTTAGTCCACGTAGCAGCAGTTACTGAAAGATTTGCTCCTCCATTATCCATATAAACTCTGCAAGCACTTTGTTTAGGCAAAGTTAAAATTCCTGCAGAGCTGATTTTTAATGCCTCTGTGTTTGCTACATAACCTCTGATGATATCTTCATCTGCTGACTTTTCTACTTCTATATACGTGTCTCTATCTGCGTCATATAATCCAGTTTCACCTGAAACAACACGAACCCAATCTGAACCGTTGTCGTAGAAAAATTCTTTCGTATCAGTTGCAAAATATAAAAGACCTTTCTTACCCGCTGTAGGTCTGTCTGCTTTTGCTCCAAACTTTACATTTGTGATTACTTGTAAGATATTCTCTGAAACGTCGCACCATAAGAGATTGTCGTCTTTTTGAATAAAGAGATAAGCAGTTCCTGTCGATTCATCTTCGAGCCTTAATCGACCTGGTTTAAGCTCGCTGTAAGGCATTTTCTATTACTCTCCTAATACTCGCAAAGTTCCCATGTTCATTAAAGCTCCGTCGTCTTTTACTTTGATACTTTCCCAACAATAAAGTATAGCACCTTCTTTAAGCAACTTCCTATCTGTCACTTCAGCATTTACTAACATTTTAGCAAAAACATCAGCTACGTAAAGTTCAGCTGATTGGTCTAAAAGCCAGTTAGGGAAGCTCCAATCTGGGTAGTCAATTGCCATTTTATAACCCCCTTGCTTGCCACATGTATTCTGAAAATGGTATTAACTGATGAGGTCTTAGTATCCAAAATCGAACTATTACAGTATGCGGTTTTTCTGCACTCGGAGACCAACCTCGGAACTCTAACTCCCATGGTGGCTCTATAAGCTCGAAAAATTCTTTACCAGAAATTGGGTTTCCAGTTAAACGAAAAGCATAGTCAGGGTTAGTAGGCCAAACCTGATGTTCTCCTTGCCAAATTGAGCAGTAAACAAGCCCAGCACATGCATAGCTCGAGATAATCTCAAGCTTGTGTATAATTCCCCAAGTCAGCTTCAAAACTTTCTTATAAGGTGATTCTTTCGGTGTTCCTGCGGGTATAGTGCAGTCATACTCAAAAATCATTCTGAGACCACAAAACAGTTACTCTTGTAGTTGATTGAGAAAACTTTACATAAAGCCCGTTATGCAACTTTACAGGAGTAGAAAGAATAATTGGGACAGTGTTATTGGCAGCAACTTTACATTGCATGACCTTAGGATGTGTGTCATTTTCACCATCATAAACAGTAACAGTATCAGCGTTTGTATCAGTTGAGATTATCAGACCATACAGGAGACACCCGAGATTGCTTACAACCTCAGGTGTCTCCATATACTCATAGGTTATTGCCCTACTCATTAGTAATACCTCACTTGCTGAAGTATTATGCTCACTTCGGGATTAGTTCCAACAGAGCTTGCACCTTTAAGAGTAAGTCTCAAGTTCTTAAGTTTTCTCACATCATAAGCGTCTCTGTCATCATGTATATTTCCGAAGGGCAGCAATAAGCAGAAGTGAGGACAATATCCAGAAACAATCATCTTGTAGTATGTGCAGTTTGCTTTAGCAGCAATAGAGACCTTGTTAGCACTGTAAGTCGGGCTTGGAGTTCCGCTTGCTCCAGTATCGGCGTCTGCATAGGCTAAATCGATTACACCGTCGTGAAGATGAGTCACAGCTGTATAAATTGTCTGGGCATTAGCACTCTCACCTAAGCGGACATATTCTTCTATTCTACCAAGTGGAGCTATAATTTTTTGGAAAAGCTCGCTTGGTGTAATGTCGTAAGGAATTCTCTTATCATGCTCTTCACTTAACTTAATCTCAGAAAGCTGACTTACAGGGCTTAAATCATCACTCTTGCACCTGAGAAGCATTAAGCGGTAGGGATAGTCTAAAGGTAAATCGGTATACTCATAGGTATTAGCAGAGGGTGTAAAACTCTTTATGTTCTTTGCCATTAAGAAACCTCTTGGTCTTGGTTGAACTTCATCAAAAGCCCAGGCTCTCACAGATAAGCTGTTTGTAGTTACTCCGCTATTAGCTGCGTCTTCGTCCCAGGTAATTTTTAATTGAGGGTTCTTAAACTTGGTGAAGTCCATAGCATACTCGGTATCGAAAAGCTTATATCCAAAGAAAATCGGAATCACGCATACTGCCTCATCAGCAGCTTTAAGAGTTATGTAGTTATGCGGCATTACTCCAGTTGCATAAAAGGCAAGAGCCTGAGCCTCTGAACCACTTAAGCTGAAAAGCACATCAGAACCATCTACAAGTTCAATCTTGCTTATGCAGTCGCTTATAGGAGCAGTTAAAGCGTCTCCAGTATTGACGGTGAACTTCCAGATTATCTCTAAGCTTGAGACTATATCAGTTAAGTTTATGTCAATTGTCTTTGTTCCTGCAGCCCCAAGATCAGTTGGGGCGTATACTTCAACTTCACGGTATTTCATGGCTTACACCTCCTTTCAAGGTTTTAATTATTAAGATGCGCCTTTTACTTTAGCTTCGTGAAGTGCCATTGCGATTACACGCACTCTGTCAATGTTCCCAGGATCACCCTTAGGTCTTCTGGGTGGAAGCTCGATTCTCTCGATAATGTCTCTGTAAGGTGCGAATCCTTTAGCGTAAGCGTCCTTAGCAGCTGCTACACCAGGACCCCATCTTGTTACACCTAAACGGACAGCTCTGTCTTGCCACTTACTGGTCCCAGCTTTTCTTACGCCTTTCTCGAAACGCCCTTCACTTATAGCAGCCTGAACACCTTCACGATAAGCGTCTGCAGCTTTGAGAGTCTCACTTTCCCAATCTTTCTTGGGGGATTTTACCCCAGCCTCGTAATCGGGTGCACGACCAGGAGTAACCCTGGCCCACTTTTCGGCTATTTCGCTTGCTGATCTAATTGCAGGCATAGCTTACACCTCCTTTTATTAATTTTTTCTTATGTCAAAAATTTGACATTTTTTTAAGGTTTGTCAAGTGTTTTTCGTCAAAAAAATGACATCTTGACATTTTGAAATGAATGATTATAATGATAGCAAGATGATTTGGGATCAGAAAGTTTATAAAATCAGGAACGTAAGAGGGTATCCAGTCTTGCAAATCCCTAAAAGCATTATGGCATTGGCAGGTTTCAAAATAGGGGATCACGTTTATTACTCAGTTTCTAAAGGGCAAATAACAATCCGAAAGGTGGAGTGGAAATATGACGGAAGTGAGAGAGATACCAATAGAGGAGATAATCGAACCTAAAGAGGCACTTAGAAGTTATTTTACAAAAGAAGCACTTGAAGAACTTAAAGAGTCAATAGCTCGTGAAGGCTTATTGCAACCTATCATAGTTAGACCCTACAATGACAAATACGAAATTGTAGCAGGGCATAGAAGGTTTATCGCTTGCAAAGAATTAGGTTGGGAGAAAATCCCTTGCATTGTAAAAGAATTGAGTGACGAAGAAACATTAATCACAAGAATTCATGAAAATCTTAAAAGGGAAGAATTAAACATAGTTGATCAGATAGAGTTAATACACACATTACGAGAGAGGGAGGGCTATACTTACAAAAGAATTGGAGAAATTTTTGGCAAAGGTGAAACTTGGGCAAGAGAAATGCATAGGTTACATTGGGCTGATCAATTCATTAAGGATGCTTTAGCTGCAGGGCATATTAAAAAATCACATGCATATGTTTTAATGAAACATCCAGATCCAGAGAGACGATATTACTTTTTAAAGCTTTGTATCGAAAACGGAGCTTCACCCACTACGTTAGATATTTGGATTCGAGACGACTTAGGGGTTTTAGAGAGTTTAAAGCTTGCTAAAAGTGTTCAAACTCTTGCAGATCTAAAAAAAGGAACTGAGACAATAATGTTTACTTGTGCTCTTTGCTCTGGTAAAGCACCTGGAGACAGTATGTATGTAGTTCATCTTTGCCCAGAATGTTATAAAGCTTTAACGGAGGCTAAGAGATGGCAGCAAAGCACCATTACAGAATCGGAAGAAGGCTCGAGTGGAGAATAAGAAAGTTACTTGAGCAACATGGATATGAGGTTATAAGAAGTGCAGGAAGCAAAGGAAGATGGGATCTTGTAGCAGTAAAGGATGGAATTGTCAGGTTAATTCAAGTGAAAAAGGGAAAAGTGCAGAAACACAAAATAAAAGACTTAATGCCCTTACTCGCTACTCCAGTAGTGTTGAGTAAAGAGGCTTGGTTCTACATCCCACGTAAAGGAATTATGGTAGTTCGAAATGATGGCATGGATTGGTCAAAAATTATCGTAACAAAAGCAGAGGAGGATTTAAAACATGGATCACGCACGTATAATAGGTGATGTCCAGGAAGCACTTTACGACATTAAGAAACTAAAAGAGGAAAGAGAACCTTTTGTGCGTCGTGAGGAAATTTTAGGCTTGAAATTCAAAAAAGGTCAAAGAGTGAAAGATAAAAAAACTGGTAAAACTGGGGAGGTGTTATATGCAACAAGAGTATCGGTTACGTTTCAAAGTTCCGGAGGTGGAAGAAGTTGAGATTTACTTCATTAGGCTTGAAGACGGTAGAATTATAGCTCGAACTAAAGAGGAAATTGAGGAAGAGAAGAAAGAAGAGGAGAAAAAAGAAGAATGAGCGGTGAAATAGAGCTCTTCCCAGAATGGATGTTAGACCCTGAGAGAAAAGAAGATGTCCTAATCTTTCTACGTGAGCTACCAGCCCCGCCTCGCAGAAGAAAAGAGGCACTTGTTGCTTGGGCTCAATACGTTGGGCTGGTGCTTACAAAAGATGATATAAAGGCAATTTTGAAACCTGGTGAGGAATACATAGAAAGTTGGAGGGAATAGGATGAGAGCATTATCTTCAATTCGTCGTGCAGTTAGAGTTTTTATTGACCTGCTTAGGGAATTCCCAGAAAGGTATAGAGAGGAAAAAGAGTTAGAAGAGGCTTATAAGAAATGGCTTGAAACACCGATTGAAGAGTGGCGTTTTGGAGAAGCTGTTGAAAAAAAGGGCTTTGAAGAGTGGAAAAAAAAAGCTACTAAACTTGGCAATATTAGGTGGAAATAAATAAAAAAGGGGGTGAAGCTATGAACTTATCAGCACTTTTATTTCAAATCCTTTTCAAGCTTTTAACAGAAATGACACCTACTTTAAAAGCTGCATTTTGCGAAATGTTAAAGGAACTTGCTAAAAAGGCTCAGGAGACTAAGAACCCGATTGACGATTTAGTCATTCTCTTCTTAGCTGGGCTTTTAGGATGTGATACTGAAGAGAAAAAATGAGCGATAAATGTAATCTCTGCAAAAGAGAGTTAGAAGACGGTGAAGTCAGGTTTTATATACTAAGTGCGACTACAGAAACTTATGTAGAAGATGCACATTTTTTAATGTGTGTGTGCCTTAAGTGTGCATTAAAAATTTTGCGTGAGATAGAAATTGATGACAGAGAAAGACTGGGAAAAAGTAAAATACTTCAAAAAGATTGAGTTCGTTTGCCCTTGTTGTGGTAGATGTGAAATGGATAAAGAGTTAATCTGGAAACTTGACCTTTTACGAGAACTTGTAGGGAAACCGCTAATCATAGAATCTGGTTTTAGGTGCGAAAAGCACAATAAAGAAATCGGTGGAGCGGATAATTCGAGTCATTTGAGAGGAAAAGCTGCAGATATTCGTTGCACTAATAGCTTGCTGAGATACAAAATTCTGAAATATGCGTTTTATATCGGATTCCCAAGAATCGGAATAGCTAAAAAATTTATTCACGTTGACATTGACAGAAACCTACCACATCCTCGAATCTGGCTATACCCAGCTAAAAAGAAAAAAAAGAGGAGGTAACGTGATGAAGCAGGAAGTTATACCAGTTGCTAAAGAACCGACTTTAATTGAGCATGACGCACTTATCGAATTAGCGGAGAAAAGCGAGAAAAGGATTGAAGCAGTAAAAAAAATCATACGGGCAGCACTAAGAATTACAAATCATAGAGATTGGGTGCTTTTTGCAGGAGAACCATTTTTAACATGCACAGGAGCTGAGAAAATTGCTCGATTGTTTGGTATATCGTGGTATAACATGCAAATTGAAGAAGAAGAAAGGCAAGATGAAAAAGGTAAGTATATTGTGTTCACTTGTAAAGGACGTTTTCGTTTAAAAGATGTAGAAATTGAAGCTGTCGGCACTTGCAGCACACGTAATAAATTCTTTTATCTCGCAAAAGGACGAGTAAAAGAGCTTCACGAGATAAGTATTCCTGATGTGAAGAAGGCAGCATATACTAATTGCATAGCTAACGGAGTAAAAAGACTACTTGGTTTAAGAAACTTGACACTTGAGGATTTAAAAGCTGCAGGAGTGAATATTGACAAGATAGCAAGAGTAACATTTAAGGAGGGGTAAGAGATGAGGTTTAAGGATTGGGCTGAGGATATGTTATTTTGGATCGGTGAGTTAAAAAAACTTAAATCTCGTCTTGACTCAATTGCAAAATTAGATATTCACCCTTCGCAGCACGACGTTATTCAACATGCAAAAGAAAAAATAATTCAAGTTCAAAATGATTTGAAAGCTTTAGGAACACACCTATATTGGAGAGAATTGATTGATGTAATGGAGGATAAAAATGATAGTTGAAAAAATTGAAGAATACATAAAATGCAAACGCAAAATAAGCCCTGTCCACGTTAATAGAGCCTCAGAGATAGGACATCCTTGCTACCGTTACCTTTACTTTCTCAGAACTGCCTGGGACCAAGCACAATTGCCGACTTTTAAACAACAGCTTGTTTTTGACGAGGGAAAACTCCAGGAAAAAGCGGTTTTGAGGCTACTTGAGGACGCAGGATTTGACATTGTAGAACAGCAAAGACCGTATGAAATAAAAGAGCTTAGATTGGTTGGGCACATAGACGCAAAGATAAAACTGAATAACAAGTTATTTCCGATTGAAATTAAGTCTATGAGTCCGTATTTTTTCGAGGGTTTGCATACAGTAAAGGATTTCATCGCCCATAGATATGCTCATATCAGGAAAATTCCTTTCCAGTTGCAAGCTTACTTGATGTTGTCGAAGCATAAAGAAGCAGTGCTATTGCTTAAAAATCGCAGTAGTGGTGAGCTAAAAGAGATTGTAGTTACTGAAGATGAAAAAATGCAGAATGAAATACGTGTTAAGTGTCAAACAATAAACGACCTTGTAGAAAAGCAAGTAGCACCTGAGATACATGAAGAGTTTGACGAGACAATTTGCTCTATGTGCCGATTTGTTCATATCTGCTTGCCTGATGTGAAAAGAAAAGATGAGCTAAAGCTTATCGAAGATGAGGAGCTTATAGCACTGCTTGAGAAAAGAGAACAGCTAAAGCCTTTCCATGATGAGTATTTAGAAGTCGACAAAATTTTGAGTAAACGGCTTGAAGGGATAGAACGTGCAATAATCGGTGATTTTATCGTCACGGGTAAGTGGGTTCACCGCAAGGCTTACAAAGTGCCTGAAACGACATACTGGAAAAAAAGAATACTGAGGATAAAAAAGCCATGATTGACTTCTACTACGGCTACATATACGCACTAATAGAAGTTTACGCAGAGATAAAAGATTTGCCTGAAAGTGAGATTGTTTTTGATCTGCTTAAAAGTGCTTTGAAAGATTTTGAAGTAGAAGTGAGAAAAGCAGCAAGGGAAGGGGAGAAACCCCCAAAATTGGATCACGTGAATTAGTCTTGAGTTTCTTCTTCTCCTCTAAATTCCTTGATTCTTTCTCTTATTTCCTCGACACTTTCAAGCTTTAAAATTTCGTCTAATAATCTTTCGTATGCATTTGATACATCCATTATCCACTCCTGACATTCTCTGTATTTCATAGCCTACCTCCTTTTTGTTTTTTGTAGTTCCTTTTCTGCGACTTCTACACACAACCATTCAAAAAAGTCGTATATTAATCTTCTTAAGTTTCTATGCTGAATAAATTCATAATTATCTTTCATGTTCGCTAAAACGAGATTTATATCAGAAACCAGATGGTCTAAGTCACCATTGAATTCTTTGCCGATGTCCTGAAAAAATTTTCTAAGAGCCTTTTTTTTGCAATCCTTTTCGTATGTTAACGCTTTTTTTAATTCTTGTGCTGTCATCTTTTTTTCACCCCCTTTCACTCATCTTACTATTAATGATAACAATGATATGAAAAAAGTCAAGAGAAATTTTGAGTATGTGAAAAAAATAACTATTTAAGACTTTTAAGGACTTTATTTTTGTCTGCCAGTGTAATTTTCTTAACTTTCCCGTATCTGCTTATATCAGCTTCAATTATGCCTTTATTACACAATCTTTGCATTATTCTGCATAAATGCCTATAAGAATAACCCAGATCATTAGCTACTTCATCTAAAGCAACATATTTAGTTTTAAACTCATTCGTTACCACAGATAAATATAACATTACCAATTTCTCATTTGTGGTTAAGTTTTTAGCAAAAAATATGGCTTTCTCAAAGTGCGTCATGATTTATCCCCCCTTAAGGTATTGTCTCGCAATTTTCCTTAATCTTTCAATCTCTTCGTCACTTAATCCAGTTAATTTTGCCCAGTAAGAAGTTTGAGTTTTCTTAGAAATACTTTGTATTTTATCCGAACCTGTCGGATGGTTTTGCTTTTCTTGTGATGTTACTTTATCCTGTATCTCTTCCTCACGTTTTTTAGCTTCTGTAATTGCTTGCTTTAAAATCTTCTCGTCTACTTTATTCCCCATACGCTCTTTAATTTTCAGCTTATACATATTTGTCCACTTTCCTGATCCTGGTTTTATTTCAATCCAACCTTTTTTTTCAAGTTCCTTAACTATACGATTAACTTGTCTTACGCTTAAACAAACTCCACAAGCAATTGCACGTAAAGATGGATAACAATGCAATCTTTTACCAGCACACGCTTGAAGATAAATTAAAACTGCTTTTTCAGAGCAAGTTAAATCACTTCTTGATAATACAAACCGTATTTCCTTTATCATTTCTGCCCTTTCGTAGTATAGACATCCATGACTATAGAATTATATGACTATAGTCACAGATGTCAAGGGTATAGACAAATGAAGTCTTTTGTATAGACATCTGTGACAGGGGGTATAGACATCTGAGGTCATTTGTATAGACACTGATGTCCATCAAAATAATTAAGAAATAATTATACAGAAACAATTATGAAATAATTATTTCGCACAAAAAATTTTTCAAAAGCCTCTTTAGTAGGTTCAAAAATAGTGTTCTTTAATCGTTCTTTATTATTCCTCTTCCTTATTATCCTTCCCTACTAACAGCTCAAATATCCTGTCTATCCTTTCTTCTAACCTATTTAACCTCATCCTCACATCTCTTAATCTCATACTCATTACTATCACTAAAACCAAAATACCCGTGTTTAACACATCCCCCCCATGCTCATTAAAAAGCCATCTAAGCAAGCTAAAAATATCCCAGCTCATACACCACTATCCCATACTCCTTTGCTACCTCTCTAATGTCATCATCTACCCTCGTCGTAACTATAGCAAGCCTAATAGGCCTTTCTTCTTTAAAATGCTGCTTATACAATACACGATACGATAGCACCTGCCCAATTGCAGATAGCCCCGCATCCGGCTTAACCTCAAATATCCAAACTTCCCCATCTCTTTCTGCAACAACATCTATCCTCTTCTGAGTCAACATAATCGCTAATTGCCTCCATTTCCACTCATACTTGGGACCAGGGTCTTGCCCTTTTCCTACCCGAACATCATAACGATAATTTTGAAATTGATCCCCGTAAATCTGAAGAAACCTTTCCCAAATTTTTTCCTCGTTAGGTAATAGATGAAGAAATCTCGGCATAGCAGAAGAAAACCTCAAAAACTTTATTTCTTTTTATAGCTTTTTGCAAAATTTTCAAGCGAGCTTAAAAACTTAAGCGGGCTGAGGCGTCGCTGGAAGGGCTAAAAATCTGTGTGAAAGCATGCTACAAAGCTTGTTAAACGTGCTACTTAACATAATGTGTATTATGTAAAATAGCTGAAGATTAGAGTTTTTCTTGCTTTGCGGGGTGTGTGCAAAAAATGACAGTTTATCTGAGTTTTTCTGTGAGAGGTGCAGTAACACGTTAAGCGATAATTGCTTGACTTAACACACAGTCAAGCAA
>Ga0209410_1000876_pt1 | contig 14342 bp, 10 predicted proteins | sample Mar14436cmmetaG_FD_184135 | JGI IMG/M metagenome (GOLD analysis project Ga0209410, IMG submission 184135) | Marine hydrothermal vent microbial communities from Guaymas Basin, Gulf of California to study Microbial Dark Matter (Phase II) - Marker... ... | reverse complement strand
TTAATTAGACATTAAATGATAAAAAGGAAATGCCTTAGTTGGATTGATGGGGAATAGTTTGGACACACTACCATTATGAAGTCAAATAAATCAGCCCAAAAAAATCGCTGATTTCATCGGGAAACCTTGAACTTTGAACCTGAATAGTAAAAATATAACAATACAATACCAATATTAGCGAGAGGGAAGAAAAGATAATTAAAAATTTTTTTAAGGTGCAATAATCAGGGAGGTTTTTTTCTCGTCTTCCTTTTTCTCGTGATCTTCTTCAAGCAGGATGTAGATAGATTTCAAAACTAGGTTCCAGATAAAGGGATTGGGATCAATAGCGCTAAAAGGATTGTTTAGATCTATTGCAGCGCTTAAAGATGCCTTGGCCTCATACTCTTTTCCTGTTTTAAGCAGGATATAGGCCACCTCCTCAAGCCGTCTTTTCCAGAGGAGCCTTTTTTCTTCAGGGAATAGATCATCCAGTGCATCCCTATATATTGTATTCAAACGGGCTTCCTTTTGATCAGGCAGGAGCACGATCCTGCTTTGTTGTGTCTCGATGATGCGAGTGGCGTATTTTTCCACCTCCTGGGCTGCTATGTGCCAGGTGGCAAAGGGCATGATTTTGTGCAGGTTGATTGAATCCTTTAAAAGATGCGCCGAATCGATTACCTCATCTTCGGGTATGTACTGATATATGAGAGGGGCAGGATAATTCCAGACAATGTTTCTACATTCCCTTTCTGCATCATGATATCCCTGGGGAAGTGGTCTCGAAAGACTTTGGGTGAGAGATGCGGCCTCTTTAAGAAGATGAATGCAGTATGCTCCGGGCGCGGTAACAATAGGGAATTCTGCTGATGCAAGGGCATCTTTCATAAACTCGTTAAAGCTCTTTTTACTGAATTCTTTGAGGTTAAACTCTTGTATTCCTTCCTGGTCGTTCACGATGCTGAAGATTACCAACAGCCCGCGTAAAGGCTGTGGTTTGCCTATTACGATTATCCTGCTTCCTGTTGTATCAATTGATCCCAGGTATCCTTTAGGTTCAGCAGGTTTTGGAGGTTTCAGGATAGGTGTCTTCTTTTGAGTCTTTTCCTCCCATTTCACGCCTTTTTGCTTTAATTTGTAAAGGGTTCTCTTTATGGATTTGATAACCTGTTTTTCATCAGCCTCAGCCATCATTCCAATAAGGAGTTGGGCGGTTTCAGGGGTAGGAATCCGTGCCAGGGACTTTATAACATGAATTGTGAGGCATGGCTCCTGTTTTAGATACTCAGAGATTTTTGTAAGGATCTCCTCTGCGGTGAGATTCTGGCTTTGAGCGGTTTCAATCTCATGAATGATTTGCTCTGCCTTTTCTCCACACTTTGAATCAAAGGTATGTTCTTTTCGTTTTTTGGTCATGATTTTTATGCTTTTCGGTGTAGGGAGTATATGATAGAGCTAATTGGGTGTAAAGCAGAAAATCTTCGAAACAGAAATTTACAAACTGCAAAAATTCTCCCCCTCCCCTTAATCCCCTCCCACCAGGGGAGGGGAAATGGGGCTTTTTACGAGGCCATCAATTAACAGTTTGTAAATTTCTCAGTAATACGTTTTACTGGAGGTGTGCGATCATGTGAGTTACGACAAAAGGGCAAGTCTCAATTCCACAAGAAATTCGCGAAAAATTATAAATTCTGCTGTTGAAATTGCATAGAAGAGAAAGATAAAGTTTATTTGGTGAAAAGGAAAGGCAAGCCAAAAAAAGCACATAAATTTAGCAAGCTAAGGGGAATAGCTAACTGTTAAATTAATAGTGCCATAGACTTGACAGGCATCGAACATCGGGTTGCACAGGATGTGCGGAAAAGACGCCTGAACAACTGACAACTCTCGACTGACATTATCTAATTTTTCGGACAGCAAGCAATATATTTTCTCATCCGAATTTCTCTATCGTCTTCTCTACCATAGTTCTAATCTCTTCAAGCCTTTCTTTGGATCGTGCCTCAAATCTAAGCACGAGCGCAGGCTGGGTATTCGAGGCCCTCACCAATCCCCATCCATCATCAAAGACAATCCTGACGCCATCTACATCAATTATTTTATATTGTTTGCTGAATTCATCTTTTAGTCTATCTACGAGCTGAAATTTCTTAGAATCAGGGCACTCTACTCTAATTTCAGGTGTCGTATGTGATTTAGGGACATCCGCTAAAAGCTCTATTAATGATTTACCCGTCCTGGATAGTATCTCTAACAACCTGCATGATGCGTAGATAGCATCATCATAACCAAAATACCTATCTGCAAAAAACATATGGCCACTCATCTCTCCTGCCAAAAGCGCCTTGGTCTCCTTCATTTTACTCTTTATCAAAGAATGCCCTGTCTTCCACATAATGGGATTTCCGCCGTGGGCCTCGATGTCTTTATACATCCTATCCGAACATTTAACCTCAGAGATTATTGTTGCTCCAGGATGATTATGTAAAATATCTCTTGCAAATAAAAGCAAGAGCATATCTCCAAATACAATATTACCTGAGCTATCTACCACTCCAATCCGGTCTCCATCTCCATCAACTCCAATCCCCACATTAAGGTTTTGTTCTCTTACCTCTGTAATCAGATCTCTCATATTACCCAGCACAGTGGGGTCTGGTTCATGGTTGGGAAAGGAGCCATCCATATCACAATAAAGGTCATGAAGGTCACAACCGAGTGATTGTAAAATCTCTACCCCTACAGGTCCTGCTGTTCCATTTCCGGCATCAAAACCGACTTTGATTCCTGAATTGATGTTAACATCCCCTGTAATCCTCTCTATATATGACTTAATTATTTCATGTGAGGAATATTCCCCCTTTCCGCTTACAAAATCTGCCCTTTCAATAATCTGTCGTAATTTCTGAATTTCTTTCCCATAGATAGTTTCAAGGCCGCTGCATACCTTAAAGCCGTTGTAATCAGAGGGATTATGACTTGCAGTAATCATAATCCCTCCATCAACCTTGAGGTGCCGTAGAGCAAAATAAAGGATCGGAGTAGGGCAAATGCCTATGTCTATAACATTACAGCCACTGTTTATAAGGCCCTCGGTCACCTCATCTCTTATCCTGGGTGAACTCAGCCGACAATCTCTTCCAACCACAATTGTTTTTTCCCCTACCTGGTTAAAATAGGTGCCAAAACCTCTACCCAAAATAAAATATTCATCCTCTCTAATATCTTCACCGATTACACCACGTATATCGTATTCTCTATAAATTTCTGGGTTCATATATCTTCCTCTCTACAAAATTTCATCCCTACCCATTGATTTCAGCGTCTCAACAAGCTTTTTCACATCCTGAGAGTTTTCTTTTTTGCAGACCAACAGGGCATCCTCATCTTCCACAATGACCAGATCCTTTACACCCAGAACTGCAACCGGTTTTTTCGGGCTATACACAATACATTGAGAAGAATCAAGGCTAATCAAATCTCCTATGAAGGAGTTTTTATTGCTATCCTTAGGCCAATATTGAGCTGCGGATGGCCATGATCCTACATCGTTCCAACCAAAATTCCCCTCTACCATTAACACATGACTTGACTTTTCTATAACGCCATAGTCAATAGAGATGGATTCCATTTCTTTGTATACATTGTTGATCACATCTGATTCTTCATCTGCGCCAAGCGAGGCCTTTATTTTCATAAGCCCTTTGTAATTATCGGGGAGGTATTCCTCAATTTCTTTGAGCATGGTCGAGGTTTTCGCAATAAAGATACCGCTATTCCAAAAAAAGTTGTCTTGCTTGATAAAACGCCTCGCTGTGTTTATGTCAGGTTTCTCATGAAAGGATTTAACAGCATATATACCATTTTTTTTATCTGTTCCCACATCCGCCTCTATATAGCCATATCCGGTTTCTGGCCCCCGTGGGGGAATCCCTATGGTAACAATAAAATCCCCTTGAGAGGCCTGGGAGGCGCCTGCCATTATCGTCTGATGAAACCGTTTTTTATCCTCAATATAGTGATCCGCAGGCATAACTACCATAACAGCATCCTTAATATCTCTTTCTATAGTAAGGGCAGAAAGACCTATTGCAGGGGCAGTATTTTTCCCAAAGGGTTCTATTATGATATTTTCTTCTGGTATCTGGGAAACTGTATTTTTAACAGCATCTGCCTGTAATAAGGTGGTTATTATTTCGATCCTATCGATAGGGATAATGGGTGTAATTAGTTCAATTGTTTTTGTTAGAAGAATCTCGTCCCCGGTTATATTAAGGAGTTGCTTCGGCCTGCTTTTTCTGCTCATTGGCCAGAACCTGGTTCCGCTTCCCCCGGCCATTATAACCGCATATATATAATCATTTATACCTGATGTTATCACCTAAAGCGCCCTCATCCACTCAGGCCTGAGGCCAACCTTTCCCTGTATAGCCATATCTATCAAATGAAGGGCCTGCTCTTTCCCTTCTGGGTACCTGATCTTCACTGGCAAATAATTTGATGCATGATTTGAAAAGAAAAGGCCCCTTGACAGGTTAGTGGAGGCAATCATTTCTCTTAGTTCCATGAGCAATCCATAATTATCAGGGAGTTCAAATCTGCCAGCAGAAAGATCATTCGCCAGAGGTGTTCCTGGCATTATCATTAATGTAAGGGCGCCAACATAATCGGGATCAATTGCGCTGAGGAGTTTTCCTGTTGCCTTTGCATGGATGAGCGACCTTTCTTTGCCGGCAATCCCTAAAAGAACGGTAACAGAAAGTTTAATGCCTGCTTGTTTAACCTTGTTACCCATATCTAACATTCTCTGTGCGTTGGCCCCCTTCCTGATAGCCTCCAGTGTCTGATCATCGCCTGTCTCTACGCCCATATAGATGATTCCCAGGCCCATCTCTCTCAAACGAATTAATTCTTCCTGACTCTTCATCCGTATGCCTTTGGTGTTCGCATAAATGCCAACCCTTGTAACCCATGGGAGATGTTCCTTTATCTTATCAAAAATCCATGTCAAACGATGATACGGAATGATCAAGGCATCACCATCCATGATAAAAAGTCTTTTTTTATGCTGCATATATCGTGACGCAAAAAGGATATCGCTCAAGATAATATCATTATCCTTGATGCGAAATCTTTTATCCTTGTATGAGCCGCAAAAGGTACACTTATTATGGGAACAACCAACGGTGGCCTGAAGCAGGATGCTATTTGCCTCACTTGGAGGTCGGATACACATCCCCTCGTAGTGCATACCAACATCTTCATCCATCCATTTCATAATATATCCTAATCAATCTTTACGTCACACGGCAGACACCGAGCACATTGCCTTCTGTCCCTTTTCACTCGCCTTCGCCAGAATACCCTGTAGCTTCCTGCAGGGATGAATAGCGGGGCGAACCGCGTCGAAGCCCATTATGGCGAAGATGGGGAGCTTCATTGAGTTATTACACATAATTATTGAAAATGTAAAGTCCATGAGGTTATTATAATTTGATTAAATCACGATCTCCTTCTATGGCTAAAGGTTATCAACAAAAACCTTAAAGAAAGAGACTAAGATGAAACAAGAAATACATATAACATTTAGATATAAGATTACAACTGGTAAAGTTTTGAACCTTACGAAAAAATTATGTTTGAAGACAATCATCTATATGATATATGTAATAAATATGATGATAGGTAATTTGTTGATTGCTATATCTAAGGGGAGATAATTATGGCCCAAATTGACGCCTTTTTTAAGCTCATGAATGAGCAAAGAGCCTCAGACCTTCATCTGGTAGCCGGTCAACAACCCGTTTTGAGAATCAGGGGGGATCTGGAAAGGGTAAAATACAAGGAATTGGATGACGATAACCTCAAGACCATGCTCTACGAAATAGCCCCTGAGCACAAGATCAAGATATTTGAAGAGACAGGAGATGTTGACTTTGCCTACGAGATACCGGGATTGGCTCGTTACAGGGCTAATTTCTTTAGACAGAAAAATGGTGTGGGTGCAGTGTTTAGAGAGATACCTGATAAAATTCTTACCTGCGAAGAACTTGGCCTTCCTCCAGTTATTCGACAGCTTGCTACACTGCCAAGAGGTCTTGTCCTGGTAACGGGTCCAACCGGCAGTGGAAAGTCAACCACGCTTGCAGCCATAATAGATGAGGCCAACAAGACCAGAAAGGATCATATCATTACTGTTGAGGATCCAATCGAGTTCGTGCATATAAGCCAAAAGGCCATAGTAAATCACAGAGAGGTCGGAATTCACACAAGATCATTTGCTGCTGCATTACGAGGAGCGCTTCGGGAGGATCCGGATATTATACTGGTTGGCGAGATGAGAGACCTGGAGACAATCGAGCTTGCAATTGAGGCCTCCTCAACAGGCCACCTTGTCTTTAGCACACTCCATACATCCTCTGCCGCTAAGACAGTGGACAGGGTAATAGATGTGTTTCCTACCCACCAACAAGAGCAGATAAGAAGCACCTTATCAGATGGCCTTAGGGCTGTGGTATGCCAGAGCCTGTTTCGAAGGATTGACACAGCAGGCATGGATTCGATGGGCCGGGTTGCAGCACTCGAGATCATGATTGCCACCCCAGCAGTGAGAAACCTGATACGGGAGAGAAAAACATTTCAGATCCCATCCGCTATCCAGACTGGGAAGAAACACGGAATGCAATCATTAGATGACTGTATCATGGAGCATTTAACCAAAAAGAGGATCAGCGCAGAAGAGGCATATGCAAAATGTAACGACAAGGCTAAGTTTCTTCCATTTCTCAAAAAACCTCCTGTAGATTTTACCGAGATATAAACACTTAGGAGCATAGAAATGAGAAAACAACAGATAGACCATATCCTGGGGACTATGCTGGAGTCATATGAAAATGTCTCCGACCTGAATATCACAGTAGACAAGCCATTTCAGGTAGAATCATCTGGAGAATTGAAGCCCGTTTCTCTTAAGCCTTCTGTTGACCGATTAACCCCGTTTCAGGCAGAAATATTTGCCCTTAACCTGATTAATAATGACAGGAGGCTCACCAAAATCCTTCTCACAGAAGGCTCCTGTGACTTATCATATCAGTTGGCTGGAAAGGCGCGCTTCAGGGTAAATGTATTTTCTCAAAAAGGATATTATTCTGTGGTGATGAGACAATTAGCAACCAGGGTGCCAACTATTGAAGAAATGAAACTTCCTCATGCCTTCTACAAAATGACAGAGGAATTGAATGGCATTATCCTTGTCACCGGAGCTACTGGAAGTGGAAAGACGACATCTCTTGCTGCCTTTTTAAACGAGATAAACGAAAAAAGGTCAGTCCATGTTGTTACATTAGAGGATCCAGTTGAATATATCCATTCCCAGAAAACAGCCACATTTAACCAGAGAGAAATGGGCGCCGACTTTGATGAATTTGCTTCCGGCCTAAGGGCTGCCCTGCGTCAGGCGCCAAAGATTATTCTGGTAGGTGAGATGAGAGACAGGGAGACAGTAGAGATAGCCCTGTCTGCAGCCGAGACCGGGCATCTTGTCTTGAGTACCCTTCATACAGTGGATGCAGGGCAAACAATAAACAGGATTATTGGCATGTTTGACACGGCTGAGGAAAAACAGATAAGAATTCGGCTGTCCGACACCATCAGGTGGATAGTATGCCAAAGGCTAATGCCTAAAATCCAGGGTGACCGCGTGGCTGCATTTGAGATATTAGGCACAAACATGAGAGTAAAAGACCTTATCCTCCATGGCGAAACTGAAGAAAATACCTTTTATGATATTATGGCCAATAGCCAGGCCTTTGGTATGATGACATTTGATCAATGTATTGCCGAACACTATAAAAATGGCCTTATTACTGAAGAAACGGCTCTCGGCTATGCATCACACAAGGCAGTCGTTAAAAGGGAAATCGATTCCATCAAGGCAGCCAGGGGAGAAAAGACAACATCTATAGAGGGGCTTGAGGTAGATAAGGAATACGGAAAAACAATATAAAGATCTACACCTGCAACAGGTAGTACCTAAATAAAGAATCCAGGCCCAGTCTGGGGCCCGGAGTGAGGATCTGGCTTTGATTTATCCTCATAGGGGATTCGTGATGCCCGCCCGCCATCGCGAGCTCAGGCGAGGCGGGCGGGCGTGTTATTTCAGTGTTTTTAGGACATCATCATTTTCTGTTTTCATTCCAATACTCCCTGGTTGTATTTCTATACATAGCCAGAGAACACTGACCTGGCTTAGTGAGCAAGCTTTTTTCCGTTAGAGTAACACAGGAGAGTGAGTTATGGATATTACATGTGATTCATGTGGGGCAGCATTCAAGATACCGGATGAAAAGTTGCCGCCCAATAAAGTGATAAGCGCTACCTGCCCAAGATGTAAGGCTAAAATAAAGATAGATACAAGGAAGCCTGATAAGGAGATAATTTCAGGGGAAACACTTGAGCAAGACAGCCGCCCTCTTGAGCTCTTTGAGGAAGGAACCAGATTGGCCCTCGTGTTGAATCGAGATGATGGGCAGATAAACGATATCAATTCTGTTTTGAAGGAATTAAAATATAAACCTATCATAGCCACATCAATACAAGATGCAATGGGTAAACTTCGCCTTTATCACTTTGATCTGATTATCCTCTCCGATGGTTTTGATGGGCAAAACATTGAAGGCAGCCCAGTCACTCATTATCTTAATCATCTTTCTATGAGTGTGAGGAGAAAGATCTTTCTCGTTCTGGTAAGCGAAAAATTCGACACGATGGATAATATGATGGCCTTTACGTTAAGCGCCAATCTTGTGATAAACCCTGCTGATCTTTCCAGGTTACGCCTAATACTCAACAAGGCCATCCCTGATCATGAGAAGTTTTATAAGATATTTATGGATACCCTCAAAGAGGTAGGGAAGGAGTAAAAAAGAGACTTTTTCACTTTATCTGAATGAGTGTATGAGACAATGGTAGCGTCAAAATTTAGTATGTTGCTAACTTTCTTAATTGTCAATTTAAAATCGAGAATTTTCAATTAACAGATAAGCCCATACCCGACAAATAAAAATCAATAGGTTATGTATCACCATGAGGTGGCGCTGTGTATGAGACCCTCTTAACAATGCTGTAGACGATAGGGATAATAAATAAGGTAAGAAAGGTAGAAAACAGCAACCCTGAAGCTACCGCTACAGCCATGGGTGATCTCAGTTCCGCTCCTTCCGTATGGCTTAATGCCATTGGAAGCATTCCAAGTATGGTGGTAATGGCAGTCACCAAAATGGGTCGAAGTCTCACAGATGCCCCTTCTACAATAGCTGCTTCAAATTCAATCCCTCTCTTCTTTAATCTATTGATATAGTCTATCATAACAATGGCATTATTAACCACTATGCCTGTTAGTATCAAAACGCCCATAATGGCTGGCACAGAGAGGGTTTTTCCAAAACCATAGAGGCCAAAGACCACACCTATAAATGCTAGAGGAACAGTAAACATGATGACAAAAGGTGTCAGAAGTGATTCAAATTGGGCTGCCATTATCATGTAGACCAGCATAATAGCGATAAGCAATGACCATGAAAGCGAAGAGAATGCCTCCTGCATATCCTGGTAGCGCCCCCCAAATTTGACAATATATCCCTCAGGCAGCCTTATTTTGGCCACCTTTTCTTTGATGTCTTTTATAATGCTGCCCAAGTCTCTTCCAAAGTAATTTCCCTTTACCGTAACCTTTCTCTCTTGATCCTCTCTGGTTATCTCAACCGGCCCCTTTCCGTATCCAATCTCTGCCACCTGATAAAGGGGTATCTGGGGGCCCAAGGGAGAGGAGATATTAATATTGCGTATGTCGCTCACAGAGTCTCGGTCAATATCCTGAAGCCTTACCCTGAGATCATATTCATCACCTGCTATTCGATATCTGCCCGCCACTATTCCAAGAAATGCCTCTTTAACCGTCCGGCCAATCGTGCCAACCGTGAGCCCTAAGCGTGCCGCCTTTTCTCTATCCACCTTTATCTGAATTTCTGGCTTTACAGACTTAAGGCTCAGCTCAATATCTCGAAATCCAGGGATATCCCTGCACCTTTCTGCAATTGATGTGCTGATTTCCTTAAGGACGGGAAGATCCTTGCCAAAGACCTTAATCTCTATAGGTGATTCTCCTCCGCCGCCCATCATCATCTCTCCTATATCCATAAAATTGAATTCGGCATCCTGCACCTTTGGGAGTCTCCCGCGTATTGCATCTGTTATCTCATCCGATGATCTAACTCTTTTCTCCTTATCCACAAGCTTGACCATTATCTCGGCCTCATTCACATCTGCTGCCCCCATACCCCATGCAATATCCATCTTGGTCGCCTGTGAAAGCCCAATAAATGAGGTGATATACTGTGTTTCAGGCTGGTCAAGCGCTACGTCTTCAATCTGTTTGATTACCCTGTTGGTTTCCTCCAGGTTGGTGCCTACCGGCATCTTTGCCATCATGGATAATATTGGCATATCCTGTTTTGGCATAAACTCCATACCCAAACGCGGGACCATAAAGATTGCTCCGACAATGAGGAAAGCAGTGGCGCTGAGCACTGTCTTCCTGTGTCTGAGGGAAAAGCGAAGGGTCTTCCTATACATATTCCTGATAGGCTCAAATCCGCTCTTCACACGTTCTCTTCCCGCTTCATCTCTTCTTTTCCCTTTCAAGATACTGGAGGCAATCATGGGCACTATGGTAAGGGACACAAATAAAGATGCCAGCAGCGCCAGGCATACAGTTACAGCTAATGGGCGCGAGAGTTTTCCGGCTATCCCTGATGTCAACACCATGGGTAAAAACACGGCTATTGTTGTCAATGTGGATGCAGTTATGGCCATCCCAACCTCTGCTGCCCCTGTCTTTGCAGCCTCATTTCTGTTTTCTCCTAATTCATCTAAGTGTCTAAAGGTGTTCTCTATTACCACCACCGCATTATCAACCAGCATACCAATCCCGAGGGCCAGACCACCGAGTGTCATAATATTAAAGGTATAATCCAGGGCATAAATACCCATAAAGGTAGTAACTACAGACAGCGGTATAGCCAGAGATATAATTAAGGTCGATCTCCAACTGCCAAGGAAAAGGAGGATAACTATAACGGCCAGGATAGCCCCCTGAATGGCATTGAAATTTGTTCTCTTCACTACCTTCTTGATAATCCTGGAATAATCTATTACAGCGTGAAATTTAATATCCTCTGGAATCTCTCCCCTCATCTCTTTTAAGGCTCTCTTTACCCTGTCAATGACCTTAACCGTATTTGCGCCTGACTGTTTAAGGACCAGCATCACTAAGGAATCTTTTTTATTGGTCCTGGAATAGTTTCTGATCTCTTTGTGTGTATCCTTGACCGTTGCTATATCTTTAATATATACGGGTGTGCCATCTTTGATAGCAACAATAGTATTAGAGATGGGCGCAATGGATTTATATTCGCCTAAGGTTCTTACTAAATACTCAACATAGCCCCTTGTGACATGCCCCGCCGAGATATTCAGATTCTCTCTTCTGAGTGTCTCTATAACCTGGCTGATAGAAAGTTTATAGGCATGGAGTTTATCCCTATCAACAAATACATTTATCTCTCGTTCCAGTCCTCCTGAGATCCAGCAGCTTGCAACCCCATCCAGCCTCTCAATTCTTGTTTTAACATTATCTTTTAGATATTTTCTGAGTTTGATCGTATCATCCATTCCAGTGATTCCGTAAAAAAGGATAGGGAAATCTGACATGTTAAATTTCATCACAGTCGGGGTATCCGCATCCTCAGGAAGCATGTCTGCCAGCCAGGAAATCTTGTCCCGAACATCCTGCGCTGCAAAGTCAAGCAAGGTCCCCCATTCAAACTCAGCCATTACCACAGATACACCCTCTCTGGATATTGATCTGACTGTTTTGACTTTTTTTACAGTGCTTACAGCCTCTTCTATGGGCCTGGTGACCAGGTTTTCAATATCTTCACTGGCCACACCTTCATAAGTGGTAAGAACAGAAGCGAATGGGTATTCAAGCTCAGGCATCATATCTACACCAATCCTGGTAAAGGCGATGATGCCAAATAGGCATACAATCAGGGTCAACATAAGAACAGTAATCTTTCGGTTCACAGAAAATGCTGAAATATTCATCTATTCCCTCTCTACCCTAACCTGTGTTTTATCCGCCATTCCATAGTGTCCTTCAATAGCAACCTCTTCCCCTTCTTTCAAGCCATCAATCACCTCGATCTCTTTTTCATTGGTGATACCTGCTGTAATTGCCCGCAACCTCACTGTATTGCCTTCAATTACAAAGACAACTGTATTGCCTTCCCTCTTGATTACCGATTTGAATGGCACAATAAGGGCGCTTTTATGTATCGTAGGGTAAATCTTTACCCTGGCAAACATGCCGGGTTTTAATCTGTGATCCTTATTAGGGATCTCAACATTTACTGTAAATGCCCTGCTCACAGGATCTACCATTGGATTTATCGTCGAAACCTTACCTTTAAAAATAATACCCGGGTAGGTATCTACTGTAACATCTACAGGGTTGCCAATGTGTATATGGGCTATATGGATTTCGGGCAGGCTAATCTTTGTCTTTACCTTGTCTATATTCATGATCAAAAAAAGAGGGCTTGGAGGCATAGTGGATACATATTCCCCCTGATTAATAAATCTTTTTACTATCAGGCCAGAAAATGGTGCAATAATCACTGTGTCTCTGAGTTTTTGGTTAGCCATTGCCAGATTTTCCCTTGTACTTAAAATCTGGGCCCTGATTACTTCCATCCTGGTCACAGCCATTGAATAGGCTGTGTCAATATCGTCGTATTTCTGTTGGGAAATAACATTTTTTTTCAAAAGGTTAGCCAGTCGTTCCCTTTCTTTTTTTAGATTTTCTACCTTCACTTCCGCCTCTTTGAGTTGTGCCTCGGCCACCCTGACCGCTGCCTGACCCTGCCGTACAACAATCAGCAAATTTTGTTGGTTCAACTGGACCAATGGCTGTCCCTTTTGTACCTTGTCCCCTTCATCCACGTACACTATTTCTATGGTTCCGGAAATTTTCGGGCCAATCTTTGATTCATATTCAGGAAATATTGTCCCGGTGGTAGAGATAGGAACAGAGATATCGCCCCTCTTTACTGTGAAAACCTTTACTGTTGGTGGCTCGACTACTTTAATGCCAGCAGGGGTAATCTTCTCTTCAGAATCGGAATTCTGACATCCACACATCAAAAGAGCTAACCCAATTACTATCCAAATAAAAATAAAACGCTTAGGGACCATATCTCGCTCCATAGCTGGAAGAAATTGTTAATAACCTTAACTTGTTATGCTATGTGTTTCTCATGCTCTCTGTCAAGATATTTGGTGATTACCAGATCTTTGAAGATATATGATTTACTATAAAGGCGTGGATTACATAAATGCTAGATTATTACATTCCAGACTGGAAAAAAGATTAATTATCTTTGCCCGATAGGCTGATGGTTTTCGTGTTTCTAAAGCTTTCAGGACACACGAAAAAATAGATATCTCTGCGTGCTTAGCACCTCTGCGGTGAAAACCATTCAAAGCAAATTCTTCCAGTCTCCACTGACATTCCTCCTTATGGTATCCAGTGGGCTGAGAATGGCAGATAAATTTTTCCCCATAACGTGTGTATAGATTTCAGTGGTCTTGACATCAGCGCGTCCCATTAGCTCCTGGACCACACGGATATTAACGCCATTTTCAAACAGATGAGTCGCAAAACAGTGTCTGAACGTGTGGCAGCCAACTCGTTTCGTAATGCCAGCCCGATCAACCGCTACTTTCACGGCCTTCTGCAAACCGGATTCCAGCACATGATGCCGGCGCAAAGTTCGGTTCTGGGGTCTTTGCTCAATTTCTTAGCCGGAAAAACATATTGCCGCCGTAATTCTTTTGCAGCACGGAGATACTTTCTGGACAGTGCGTTTGGTAAATTCAACTCTCAGTATCCAAGCGATAGATCTTCGTCGTGAAGACGTTTCACCTTTTCAAGGTGGTTTTGCATATCGGTCTGGATAGATGTAGGAAAGAGGCTCGCGCGGTCTTTGCCCCCTTTGGCAGCACGAACATATACAATGCTTAGTTCGAGCTCCAGGTCTTGGACTTGTAAGCGAATACATTCCACCAAGCGCAGCCCACATCCGGAAAGCATTTTAGCCATCAAGAGATGGGTCCCCTGCATTTGAGAAAAAACATGTTGTACTTCATTTTTGCTCATCACAACAGGTGGATGAACGTCTTTCTTTGCCCTAAAAGGTTCAAGCTGCCCTTCGATTGACTTATCAAGGATATGTCTGTAC
>Ga0209410_1000875_pt1 | contig 14344 bp, 11 predicted proteins | sample Mar14436cmmetaG_FD_184135 | JGI IMG/M metagenome (GOLD analysis project Ga0209410, IMG submission 184135) | Marine hydrothermal vent microbial communities from Guaymas Basin, Gulf of California to study Microbial Dark Matter (Phase II) - Marker... ... | reverse complement strand
GATGTATGTTCACAGTTAAGTGCATCGCAAATTTCGTAAATCTTCTGCTTTATAGTTCCTTTCCTGCGAAACTTCACAGCAAAGATAAGACGATAGTAAGGATAGCAGATGAGCACCTCCTCTCACCTCTCCCGCCGTATCGCCTCGCTTTCGCAGGAGAAAGCAGCGGGAAGTTAAAATGGAGATTAAAATGGAGATTCAGGAATGGAGATTCAGATATGGAACTGAAAAACATATCAGATGCGGCTTATACGCATCAATTAAATTCATCATGGAGTGTGAAAAACAGCATCAAGTTTGTGATGACAGTATAGCTGTGAATTGGCGTTATTGCATTGGAGACATCGCTTTTTCATGCTTCACGCGCTGCGTTTCTTTTTCAATCTCTGATGTCAGGAAATTTATAATTTTATCAGCTGTCTCGTTTTCGGCTTCATTCTCAGCAAGTTTCTTAAGTGCGCTCACGAGGGGATGCAGTGTTTTGAACATGAGAGATCTTGAAAATGCATTCAGAACGCTTTCTGCATCCTTACCTCGCCTCAAATATGCGAGAGCCTCATTTATTTCTGCTTCTCCAACAGCTCTCCCGTGATTGTATATGGAGGATATCAATCTTTCAACACGCTTCCGCTTCAAAATCTTCTCCAATATACGCAGTTCATCCTCTATTATGCGCTCAACTTTGCTGACTTCGCCCAAGCGACGCCTGAGGTTCTCCTCACTTATCTCCCGCAGACAGTCTATATCAAAAAGCTTCACTCCTTCTATATTGGAAACACGTTCCTCAACATCTCTCGGATTTGCGATGTCAATGATGAGAAGCTCACGGTTCCTCCGCTCAGCCATAACTTCCTTCACGGAATCGTATGTTAGTATGTAATGAGGCGCTGAAGTTGTGCTTATCACGACATCACATACACGCAGATAATATTCCTTCTCCTCAAGCCGCGCTGCAAAGCCGCCAACTTCTCTCGCGAGCTGAATTGCCTTCTCAAATGTGCGGTTTGCGATGAACATGCCGCTCAGCTCCTTCTCCGCAAGCGCCTTCGCGACGAGTGTCCCCATCTCACCCGCTCCTATGACGAGAATGCTCTTTCCCCTCAAACCTCCCGTCTCCCTCTCAGCGAGTTCAACAGCGGCAGAACCTATGGAAACAGAGCCCTCGTTTATCCTTGTCTCCCGTCTCACACGCTTGCCCACCTTGACTGCACGGTCAAACACAATATCAAGAATCTCATCAATTGTCTTCGCTTTCTTGCAGTCAAAGTAGCTCTTCCTTATCTGACCCAAAATCTGGTCCTCGCCCACAATCATGGACTCAAGCCCACATGAAACACGGAAAAGATGCTTGATCGCATCAACGCCACATATGATATCTCCCTCTCCAAGATATTTCCTGAGATCCTCCAACACATCTGAGACATCTTCAGCAGACACATAGATTTCAACACGATTGCATGTGTTGATGAACACAAAACCACTTACCCTTTTATCCTCGCTCAACATTTCAGGTCTGAATCTCATAAAAATATCAGTCAAATCGTCAACCGTGCACTTCCTGTATGAGAAGGATAAGACGCCTATATCAGGCATTACCTCATCACCTTCCTATTTTTTCATTTGAAAATTTCCTGTTATAAATCCACATCATTTTTGCCGATATCAACATCTTATTTATATCAGCACAACTCATTCACTCCGTGCGCTGCACATCATACACAACCACAATCACTGTTCACGGTTGTTCAGGCTTTTTCCTCTCTTTTTCTGCTGCGAGCATTTTTGCATCATTTCGATCATGCTATCAACGAAATTCGCGATACGCGCTTTTGCGGATTCAATGTCATCATCAAGTGCTTCCCAACACTCGGAGGAGTTAAGCACATTGTTCAAAATTTCCCTCCGCTGATTGGGGTCATGCACGAAATTCCTCAAGTGCGCCCTGAGCCATGTCTGAATCCTGAGCATCTTCGCATCATCATCACATATTACAGATGCGATCCTGCGCTTCATGCGGCGAGCCATCGCTGGGGAGCTCCCTGATGTTGATATCGCAATTATGAAACCGTCCTTGCGGATGACAGAAGACATGAACATATCTCCCTTATCTCCGTAATTCACAAGCGATGATGAGAATCTTGCAATTTCGTAAATGCGTTCGTTCAGCGCATCATCATCGGTGCATATAATAACAATAAATGCACCTTCAACAATCTTATCTATGTCAGCATGCCACAGGTCACATTTTATACATTCTATCTCCCCATTTCTGTATCTTTTCTTCAATTCATCTGCAAAATCAAGACTATATACCTCAATATTCCTGCATCCAGATTCCAATATCTGCCGCACTTTGCGCTCTGCAACATTCCCCCCTCCAAATACCACAACCCTCTTCGCGGAAATATCCACAAACATGGGGAACATTTCATATATATTCGCTGGTAAAGTTAAAAATCTTTCCGCTGATGATTCCTGCCTGAACATTAAAAGCTGTTGAATCAAATTGAGGGCAGTTGCGCTCCTGACATGGAGGAGGCGGCAGATTATGCTGATGCTGCGTGGAACACGCCGGTGAGGCGCGCTGTCAAAAGCGAGCACACCAGCATTTTCTTTTTGCTGAAAAAAGGGTGAGCACAGAACATGCTAAATGATTTAAATGAGATTATGATTTAAATGGGATTATGATAGCAAAGCAATGGATAGATAAAGGTGAGCGACAGATAAAGGGAGGGTCCGTAGCTCAGCCAGGTGGAGCGCCCGGCTCATAACCGGGTGGTCAAGGGTTCGAATCCCTTCGGACCCATCCCATCACTCATGGATCAGCTATGTCACAAGCATAAGGACAGCATGAATTCCCCGGATTCAATCATCTTTTTGAGCAATATGCATAGTTTTCTCGCCTTTTCCCTGCTTGAGAGGCGCAGGGTGACAGGTATGCTTCTCCCTTCAACCTCAACCGAGCCGAGATCACCTGTGAAAGCTCCACCTTCGCATGCGAACACGCAGAATCCGCAGTTGAAGCATTTTTTATCGATGCCAACATCTCTTCTGAATGCGTTCACGGGGCATTTTCTCTCAACAGCACAGACATCGCACTTCAGGCATTTTGCACTGTCAAACTGAATTTCAAGCGATGTGTTCTGCCATACGCGTCCGTAATTGCTCTCTGCGATCTGAGTTCTGCGTTGAATTTCGGCGATTGGCATTTTCACCTCCTCATCAAGAACTCTCAGATATCTCATATTAACAATATTGGGAACAGGCACTGCGATTGATGTGATGCATTCGGGTCCTGCGGATGTGATGAAGCCTCCCATGAACTCAGGATTCATTTTTTTCATCTCTGCAACGACTGCGATGTTTCTGCGTTCAGGCGTGCTTCTTGTGCCCTCACCCGTTATGAGACCTTCAGCACCATTGACCATTATTTTTGTTCCTTTTCTTATGATGCGCATCTCAGGATCGTTCTCAAGCGGGTTTATCTCGCCACAGCCGCACACAGAAACCTCTTTAAGCGGTCCTCGCAACCCCGACACGGAGAATATTGTTTTCACGATCCCCTCATCTGTGTTCACGAACCCCATGTAGTTTCTGAACGCGCTTCTCGTGGTGAAAAGCCGTGCGAACATGAAATCCTCAACTGTCGCAGTTCTTCTGAAAACAGAACCGCCCGCAGCGCGAACCTCAACATCCACTTCTTTTCCTGAGACGATGTCATGAAAGAGATGACCTCCTCCATAACGATCCGAGCTGCGTGATGTGCCGAAAACCGTTACATCAATGACGCCAAGACGCTCGTTGGGACATGGACCCGGAAATGCGGGAACTCCGTTGAGCCATGCTGCTTCCGCACGCTCAAACGCACCTCTTTCGGCAACCTCAATTGAAAATATCGCTGCTGTCCCGGACATGAGGCCGCATGTTCCGGTTGTCACGACATCAACCTCACTCAGCTCATCCTCACATCCATCTCGCACCTTTCTCTTGAACTCCTCCGCGGTCAGCACCACAACATCTCCCCGCTTTATCCGCTCGTTTATGTGAGAAATGCGCTTCCTCAGATCTTCATCATCGGCACTCATCTCCCGTGCACCTCCTGATGCCTCACGCATGCATCCCTCACGCATGCATCCCTCACACATGCATCTTTCTCGCATGCATCATGGCACGCATCATGAAGCCCGGCGAGTATCTCCATCACTATCCTCGCTGCACATATGCTCGTCGTTCCCGTCGTGTCTTTGCGGGGATTCACCTCAACAACATCCGCAGCGACAACATTTTTTTTCCTGATTATATCGCTGAGAATTGAGATGACATGCTGCATGCTCAATCCACATGGCTCCGGATATTCCACACCAGGCGCTATGCTTGGATCAAGCACATCTATGTCAACTGAGATATACGATGCGGTGTTGCCGCAGTGCACGCATTCATCTTCGCCCATTTCATTTATGTCAGAGAGCACGCCTTTCAAATCGGTTGTAATTTCCTCCGCATCATACACGCGCACGCCATTCTCACGTATGAAATCATATTCATCCGCTGATGCAGAGCGCACACCAATCAAAACCACATTTTCAATGCCCACAATCTCAGCAATCCTGCGAGCTGCACAGGCGTTTGAATAAATGTTTCCCCTATATTTCTCTCTGAGATCCGCATGAGCATCCATAATGAAAACTTTCAGATGATATCTCTCACAGAGAGCTCTCACCAGCGCAACAGACACAGAATGATCGCCGCCTATGAATACTGTTCTCCTGTCTGTTCCTCCACACAAACGAAAGAGCTCGCCGCTTTCGGCATGCTTGCCCGTATCGCTCTTTCCGTTTCTGTTCACGCTCTCTTTAAGTGCCATCATTCCTGTCCGCTTTAATGAAATATCGCCAGCATCGTAAAACCGCATGTCGGAGATTTCCCTCTTTCTGTGCCACAGGAATGTTTCAAGCGAGTGTGATGCCTTTCTCACTGCCCCCGGAGCCTTTGCAGCACCTTTCTTCACAGCATTACCATCAAAAGGAACGCCCACAACCTCAAACAACGCCTTCTCTCTCTCCTTATCCGAAAGTGAGCCCGCGAATCTCATATCTCATATATTGTCAAGCATGAAATCAGCACTTTGTGATTATAAAGGTGCGAGGAGGTGTGAAAAATGATAATGATATGCGGACTTGCGGTGGTTATGCTGCAAACAGCAGCGAGTAAATTTCTACAGTTTGACATTCTGTCATCCTCCTATTTCCACGATGCACTCAGGATTTTGATTGTGATTGCAGCAACAGTTCTGATAGCGACAATCGTGAACAGGGCATTGAGAGAGCAATTCAGGATATTGAGCGAGCATTTGAGAGTTGATGAAACAACTTACACAGTCATAAGGAGGCTTATTGTCGTTCTCATATATGTTGCAGGCATTACAATTGCTGCATTTTCAATACCGGGATTCGGAGATGTTGTTGTTGGGCTGGCTATGAGCGCTGGACTGGTGGCGATAATAATCGGTCTGGCTGCACAGAGCGCACTTTCAAACATACTGCACGGTGTTTTCATCGCGATATTCAGACCTTTCCGAGTCGGCGACATCGTTGAGGTGGAGGGTGAATACGGCACCATAGAGGACATCACTCTCAGACACACAGTCGTCAGAACATGGCAGAACAAGCGGCTTATCATTCCCAACACCAAAATAGGAGAGGCGACCGTCGTGAACTGGTCAATTTCTGACCCCACTGTTCTGTGGTTTGTGGATTTCGGCATAAGCTATGACTCGGATATTGAATCCGCAAGGAATATAATCCTTGAGGAGATCATGAAGCATCCGAGTGTTATGAAGGAGAAGGATGTCAAAGTATTTGTCACAGAGCTCGGCGATTTCGCAGTAAACCTGCGTGCGCTTTTCTGGGTGCAAGACCGTCCGTCAGCATGGGTGGCAGGCGCTGAGATAAGGGAAGCTGTGAAAAAGAGGTTTGATGCAGCCGGCATTGAAATACCATTCCCATACCGAACACTCGTTTTCAAAAAAGCACGGCAGCCGCAATGAATGCCTGTGCTTCAGATGAAAAAAAGAAGAAAAAGAAAAGAAAAGAAAAGAAAAACATACACGGCTCTCTCATCTCTCACTGCTGCATACTGCTGCATGGATTGTGTACTGCTGCATGGATGGTGTAATATGATGAATTATGAATGATGAATGCCATGAGATGCGGGAGGTGCGGCGGCATAATCGGCATTTTCGGGAAAAAAAATGCGAAGGAAATTGCACTTGACGCATTGCGCCGCATGAGCACCGAGAATGCGATGTTCCTCATTATCAGCGATGACAGTGATGCGACATTCTCCGATCTGAATAGTTGCGAGATTGAGGAATGCGAGAACATAATGGCGTGTTGCATGTGCGGAGATTTCGAGCGATTGAGGAGGTTATTTGAGATGTGCGGTGTCAACAGGGTCGTGGCAGATGCTGAGATATTCAACATTGAAAATCTGGAAAACCTGCTGAAGACAAACAGTTATGAGCTGACAGCGTTGATAAATGTGCTTGACGGTGCTTATGCGATTGCATTTTGGAAAGATAATGGAGAAGTGTGCGTGTTAAGGGATGTTTTCGGTCTAAAACCCCTGTATTTTGCGCATTTCAATGGATGTTTCGCATTCTCTTCCTGTAGAGAAATAATAGAAACGAATTTTCCGCATGCATTTGAAGTTGAGCCGAGAACTCGCCTTATATTCAGCGGAGGTCGCTTGAGATTTGAATCACAGTCGCTTATGGATTCGCTGTCAGAGGCGATGAAATGGCAGGAGGTGATTCAGGAGAGGAGAGAGTCAGAAAATCACAGCAAGATTCGTCACAGCCAGCGATCAACGGACTGTGAGAAACTGAGATCAGAACTTCTCAGTCTTCTGTGCGAGAGCATATCACTCAGAATTCCTGATGAACGCTTTGGCATTTTGTTTTCAGGCGGTCTTGATTCCTCTCTCATCGCGTTTTTGTGCAAGCAGATGTGGAGTCATCGCCATGGAGATGCGGCTGTCACATGCTACACAGCGGTGTTCTCAGGAGCAAAGGAAGCATATGACCTCATATACTCGCGTGAGATCGCGAATGAGATTGGCATAAGGCACGTTGTCACTGAGATCGGCACAGAGGAAGTTGAGAGATATCTGAGGGAAATTGTGCCTGTGGTGGGTGCTGATGTTGTGAATGTTGGTGTTGCGCTGCCTCTTTTCATCGCCTGCGAGAGTGCGCGCTCAGAGGGCATAAGCACACTTTTTTACGGAATTGGCGCTGAAGAGCTGTTTGGAGGATACGAGCGGCACAGGAGAGCTGCTGAAAGAGGCAGACTGAGGGATGAATGCATCTCGGGCGTTGAGAAAATGTTCAGGCGCGACTTGCTCAGGGATGCAGCCATCTCACGAAATCTCTGCATATCACTGCGAGCTCCTTTCATGACGAAGAAAATCGCATATTTTGCGCTAAACCTCCCGGACGAAATGAAAATAAGGAAAAATCTTGATAAAGCAATTTTAAGAGATGTTGCATGGCATTTGGGATTGAAAAGAGCCGCTTCAAGGAAGAAACGTGCAGCTCAATACGGCTCAAACTTCCATAAAGCGCTGAAAAAACTTTCTAAAAGGAATCATATGAGGATACGGGAATATTTAAGGAGCTTTCATCCACATGCGAAGATGAAACTCGGCTGCCTTTTCAGCGGTGGAAAGGACAGCACTCTCGCACTTCACGCTATGGTTGAGTCGGGATACATCGTGGACTGTCTGATCACAGTGAGATGCATAAATCCCTCCGCCATGATTTTTCACACAGCCGCGATTGAGCTTACTGAACTGCTCGCAGATGCCATGGAGATTCCGCTCATCACGCGCAGGAGCACATGTGAAAGCGAGGAGGAGGAGATCTCCGCTCTGAGAGAGGCGCTGAGTGATGCAATTTCGCAGTTCGGGATAGAAGGTGTTGTCGCAGGAGCGCTTTGGAGCGAATATCAGCGCAGCAGAATTGTTCGCATATGTGAGGAGATGGGATTGAAATGCTTTTTCCCCCTGTGGCATATTGATCAGGAGACTGAGATGCGCATATGCGTGCGCGCATTTGATATGATATTCACAAGTATAGCAGCGCTCGGTCTTGACAGATCATGGCTCGGAAGGAAAATATGCGACAATGATGTCAATCGTCTCTTTGAAATCCATAAAAAATACGGGATAAACATCACGGGAGAAGGCGGTGAATTTGAGACGCTCGTGCTTGACGCACCTCTCTTCAGAAAAAGAGTATCTATAAAAGGTGAAATTGATGAAATAGATGCAAATACAGCAAGATTTGTCGTGAAAAAAGCGGAATTGGTGGATAAATAGAATATGATTATGACAGCAATATTGAAAAGGAGATAACGCTGTGCAGGCTGTGCAGGAAAAATAAGAGATAGAGAGAGGCATGAGCGCATATGCCATTGAGAATGAGAATAAGAATGAGAGGGAGAAAATGGATGCGCATGCACACGCTCTCAGCTCGGCAAAAATAACTAAGATGCTTCAGTATCAAACGAAGGCGCTGACGTTGAAGTGTCGGTGAAGGTGTTGGTGTTGGATCACAACAGATATTCAAGTATTTTTGCATATGCAGGTCTTGTCACGAGTATTCCGATGAGGAGACCCACAATTGTCACTATTGCGAATCCGCGCAGCACTCCGAGAGCCATTGATGCGAGAGTGAGCATTGCCACAATTGTCGTCACGACTGATGCGAATATGATGCTGTATGCGAATGAGACGCGCCTGTAATAGACTCTTCCTGATGTTTTTCCACCCGCCATCGCTTCATCAGTTATCATAACGAGCTGATCAACGCCAGTTCCTATGACTGTGATTATTCCTGCGATGCTCGGAAGGTCAAGCTGCCATCCTATGGCTGCTGCGAATCCAAGCATCATGATGACCTCCGAGAGAAGTGTGATGACAAGAGGCATCACAACCCTCACATCCTTATATCTGATCATGATCATCCCGCCGACAACAATCAATGCCAGTATGAGCGCGATTACAGAGCCCTCTCTGAATTTTTCACCGAGGGGAGGTGTGACCTCTCCGGATGCGAGTATTTCGACAGGAACAGGAAGAACACCAGCACGAAGGTGTATGATGAGCTCCTCAGCTTTCTTTCTGCCCTCTTCTCCAAATCCTGTTTCGGCTATCCATATTTTTATGGGCTTAGAACTCAAGCTGCTCGCAGCTGTCGGTTTAAGAGGAGCACTGTAAATGACGATATCATCAAGAAGCATCACAAGCTCGTGATTATCGGGGTTTTCCACAGCTCCGTATTTTATTGCAGCGTTCTGCAGTTTATCTGCACCATCATCGCTCAGCTTGAATGAAGCTCCCCATTTGCCATTCTCTCCCCTATGAGGCATTGGATCAACATATACGATGTCCTCCCCGTACAGCACGTGCACCGTCATGTTTTTTATCTCGCTCAGCATCTGACCCTCGGAGATATCACCCTTATCGCCTGCTGTCTGCATTCTTATCTCAAACTTCCCCGGCGTCCCTATAATTCTGCGAGCCTCATCAATCGGAACACCTGCGAGGTCTATCATAATTATGTTGTCAGCGACAGTTCGCGTTACAACGCTCTTCAATCCGAGCATATTAAGCTTTGTTTCCATTATTTTGCGGGTTTCTTCAACTGTCTCCCGCGTCAAACCTTTAAAGAAGAGAGGTTTTCCCTGTCTGTCCAGACCAATACTCGCGTTTTTCTCCTTCAAAATTTCCTCTAACTGCTCCTTTGTTATATCTTTTCGTATCTCATACATTATTTCGCCTTTATATCTGACCGGAATGACTTCGGCACCTGTTCTGTTTTGCAGGAAATTGCGTATCTGGCTTTCATTCATCCCCGGTGCATCAACCTTCACAATCACGCCTTTGAGCTCCACCTGCAGCCTTGAGCCGCCTACGAGGTCAAGCCCGAATTTCAGGTTTCCGCTCGGACCGCCGAGTATGCCTGGACCGAGCGGTGAGGGCATGTATATCACGACAAGTGCTGCGGCAAGAAGCGAGACAAATATCACAACACGCACATCGCGAAGGAGAGATGCCATTTCGCCTCAACCTCATTCTCTTTTATCGCTCATCGCTCATATCGCTCATATCGCACACTCATATCGCACATTATCTCCCACTATCACTCATCCTCTCTCACTATCTCTCACTATCGCTCACTGAAGAAGCCTATCGGAAAAATGTATAGGGGGCGATGTTTCTCAGGAAGCGAAAGGACGCTCGCAACCTCATCATCGTGGAAAGCGCCGATTGCAACTGTCGCAAGACCGAGCGACTCGCACTCCAGATATATGTTCTGAGCGGAGTGTCCCGCTTCCATATGAACATATCTGATCCCGCGGTCTCCATATCTGCGTGTTGTCCTCTCGTATTCCGCCGCGATAACGACTGTCAGCGGTGCGTCTGCGATGAACATCTGATGGAGCGATGCAACTGCAAGTGCCTCTCTGAAGTCACCCCGTTTGTGCACCTCCAATCTTTCGCCGCGCATGTGATAAACTGCGGCATCAACACCTTCAACAGCATTGTCGCCGATTACAGCGTAAAACTCAAGCGGATACAGCGCGCCTGCCGATGGTATGCGAGAAGCCGCCCAGAGAACATGAGAGAGCATCTCAAAAGTAAGCGCTCTCGCGGTGAAACGACGTCTTGATTTTCGCCTCATGATAGCGGATTCCACAGTGATCCCGCGCTCCAATCTCTCCTCACTCGGAGCTCTTAAAACAATTCCGCTCATCATTCACACCTCCTCAATGCTGCGTTGTGTTGCGTCGCATGTTGCGTTGCATGCAAGCCGAAATGAATGCTCTGAAGGGAGGAGAAGGTCTATCGGGTCTTGATCTGAACTCTGGATGGAACTGAGTTGCGAAGAAGAACGGATGATTTGGAAGCTCAAGGATTTCCATTTTGTTTCCGTCGCTGTCTGTGCCTGAGAACAGGATTCCAGCATCCGAGAGCATATCCAGATATGAGGGATTGACCTCATATCTGTGTCTGTGCCTCTCAACGATTTCTGTTTTTCCGTAGATGCGATGTGCGAGGGTGTTCTCTTTTATGATGACGACACCATTGCCGAGCCGCATTGTCCCTCCTTTTTTCATGATGCCGCGCTGCTCATCAAGCAGATCAACCACTGGATGAGGAGTGTCATCGCAGAACTCTGTGCTGTTCGCGTTTTTTAATCCGGCGAGATTCCTTGCAACCTCAACGACTGCGAGCTGAAATCCGAGACAGATGCCGAGAAATGGCTTTCCACGCACCCTCGCAAACTCTATAGCTCTTATTTTGCCCTCCGTCCCCCTTGTGCCGAATCCTCCCGGCACGAGGACGCCGTCAGCACGCTCAAGCTTCCGCATAGCCCCTTCATCTGTTTCAAGGTCCTCAGCCTCAATCCACATTATGTCAACATTGCAGCGCAGATCCATCATAGCATGCTTTATCGCCTCCTTTATGCTCAGATAAGAATCCTCAAGCCCCGCATATTTGCCGACGATAGCCACTTCAGTTTCACCGCTCAAATTCCTGCATTTCTCAACGATGTTCTCCCAATAAAACCTCTTTTCTGATTTATTGAGCAGCATTTTATCACGAATGCTCTCAAATATGCCTTCATTCTCAAGCAAAACAGGCACTTCATATATTTCGTCGGTGTCAGGTGCGCTTATCACATCCCGTTTATCAACATCGCAGAACATTGCGATCTTCTCCTTGACATCCTCTGCGAGTGCTCTTTCACACCTGCACACGATTATATCCGGCTGCAGACCGAGCTCTCTCAGCGCCTTCACGGAGTGTTGAGTGGGCTTCGTTTTCTGTTCTCCCAGTTTTGTAAGAGGGACGAGCGTCACATGAATGAGCAGGAAGTTCTCTCTCGGCTCTTCACGTCTCATCTGCCTCACAGCCTCAAGGAATGGCATGCTCTCTATGTCTCCAACCGTCCCCCCTATCTCAACGATGCATATGTCCGCATTGCTCCTCGCAGCCACCTCTCTTATGCGTAATTTTATCTCGTTGGTCACATGAGGTATTATCTGAACAGTCTGACCGAGATATTCGCCATTCCTCTCACGGTTTATAACAGATAAAAATATGACGCCAGTCGTGATGTTGTGCTCCCCGCCGAGCTCTATGTCCATAAATCTCTCATAATGCCCGAAATCAAGGTCAACTTCAGTCCCATCAGCAAGAACATATACCTCACCATGCTGAAAAGGATTCATCGTGCCCGCATCTATGTTTATATATGGATCTATTTTCATGGGGACGACATTGTATCCTCTGTCCTTCAATATCCTTCCGATGGATGCTGTTGTTATTCCCTTGCCCAGTCCGCTTATCACACCACCCGTGACCACTATATACTTCATATCTTCATCATCGTCAGTGCAGCACCTCTACTTCTTTTCTTCATCTCTTTTCTTCTCACTTTTCTTCATCACGCCATTTTTATACTTTTGCTGGAGCTCTTCCCGTCGCTTTCGCTTTCGCTTTCGCTGCGCCTGCAAGCCTGCAAGCCTGCAAGCGCTGAGATGCGCGATGTGCTCCCACGAAATGGGAGGAGAGAACCGTGCTTTTTTTTATTGGGATCCACGCAATTGGAGAGGAAATGGATGCGGTTGCATCGTTATGGGGATATGAGTATGGCATAGAAGTGAACTCTGACATCTGTGCGACATGCCGTATGTGTGAGAAGGCGTGTCCTTTCAACGCAATAAGTTACAATGAGAAAACAGAGAGAATGGAAGTTGACATAGAGCGCTGTCAGATGTGTGCGGTTTGCTACTCCACATGTCCTGCAAGCGCCATCCAGTATTTGTATTATGATCTCGCATCAATTGAGAACAGCATTGAATTAAGCAGTGCGCCCATGATCGTCGTGGCATGCAGGGGAAATGTGCCTTCTGAAGAGAATCTCATGCGCCGTCTGGGCGTGAGAAGCGAGGAAGAGCTCCACAGCAATTATTTCACAATGCTCCTTCCATGCGTCGGGCGTCTCCGTGCCGAGTTCATCATTGATGCGGTTGTTTCAAGAGGCAGGAAGGTCGTGCTTATGCCGTGTGAGGAAGATTTCTGCCGGTTCGTGCGAGGAAGCGAGGCACTCATGAAGAAAGTGCAGATGCTCAGGCGAATTTTCAGTGAGCTTGGCATATCTCCCGAGATTGAGGTGCGTCGTGGAGTTCTGAAGGTTGAGTTCAAGCCATACCGCTGCCTGGGATGTGCGGAATGTCAGGCTTTCTGCCCGACAGGCGCTGCACGCGTGATTCATCCGGGGCCTGTCGCAGACTTTGACATGGATATCTGCAAGGGATGCGGTATATGCGCAGCTGTATGTCCCGCGCATGCTGTTGACCTGAAAGGATGGGAATTTGATAAGATTTCAGCGAAAATTCACGAGATTTCTGAGAAGAAAGTGAAACTGCTCGTTTTCTGCTGTCAGTGGTGCGAGTTCGGCGCTCTTGATAGAATTGCTGAGCGAAGAGAAGAAGGGATAGAGATCATCCCGATGCCGTGCTCAGGTCGTGTTGACCCGCTTCATGTCATTCAGGCACTTTATGAAGGCATAAAAGGAGTTATGATAATTGCATGTCCCGAAGAAGAATGCAAACTTGATGAGGGCAGCAAGACAGCACTCTATTTCACAATGGAACGCCTCAATGAGACACTGTCTCAGCTAAACCTCGAAAAAAGAGTGCGCATATGCTTCACATCTCCCAAATATATAGGGAAGTTTGATGAGGAATTGCAGAAATTTTTGAGAGATATTGAGGAGATGTCAGCCACCTGATAATCACATTGTCCATTAGCATCACACGACAAGAAGGGAGTCCATCCCGTTCCTGACAACACCGATTTTTACTCCATCTTTCTCCTTTTTTTGAACCTTTTTTTGAATCATGGAGATTTCCTCCTTTATCGCGTCGTTTATGTTTTCGTATGATTGAATTCCCCATTTGTGGAGTGTTTCACTGTTCAATGAAGAAACGATGCAGATGCGTATTCTGCGCATTGTCTTCCGCAGATAATATGCCTTGTGTCCGCCGAGCACGAAATTCGTCTTGACAGCCTTCTCAGCATCCTCATAATCATATGAGTTCATCCATTCCTCAAAAATCGCATCTCCTATGCCGTCCCGACATTCGGCGACGAGGATCAGCGTGCCACCAGATACGACAGCGCTCTGGCAGTGCTCTATGGCCTTTGATGCCTGATAGAGATTTCTGTCCTTTGGGAAGCCACCCGCACTCACGATAAGCATGTCATATTG
>Ga0209410_1000872_pt1 | contig 14364 bp, 13 predicted proteins | sample Mar14436cmmetaG_FD_184135 | JGI IMG/M metagenome (GOLD analysis project Ga0209410, IMG submission 184135) | Marine hydrothermal vent microbial communities from Guaymas Basin, Gulf of California to study Microbial Dark Matter (Phase II) - Marker... ... | reverse complement strand
GGTATGGTTGGAACAACATTTAGCGTAGGATTGGAGAGGATAAAGGCAGGCGAGATAAAGCCATACGGCGTACCACTAGCTGACGTAGACTTAGGCGTAAGTATCGATGAAGTCGAGGTAGTCGGCGCAATAGAGGTAGATGCGAGGAAGGTAGGGCAGACAATATACGACGTGGCGAGGAAGTTCTATAGGATGGATAACGTGCCAGAGACTCTAAAGAACGTCAGGGTTTACCCTGGAATCAGCATGAACCTAGTCGACGACCTATTCCCCGTTAGGAACATCGACGAGGACTATCAGGAGGCACTAGACAAGGTATATGAGCTGCTGAGGAGGCTTAAACCAGACGTCATACTCGACGTAACCACAACTCAGGAAGGCGAGGTATACGAGGACTGGAGCAAATATGAGGAGGACGTCCTAGAGGGAGCTGCGGCTCCATCACAGGTATACGCCTACTTAGCGTTAAAGTATGCACAGGAGGTTCAACCAGTCGCCTACATAAACCTTATACCGACACCCGTAGCCAACAGCCCAGCTATAGTCGATGCGGCCAAGAAATTCGATGCATTAATACTTGGAGACGATGGAGCTACGGGTGCCACACCATTGACAGCAGACCTCCTAGAACATCTAAGGGAGAGAGCTCGCAGGGTATATTCGATTGCACAGTTCAACATTGGTGGAAACACGGACTTCCTAGCACTGCTCGACGACCGTAGAAACAGGGCAAAGAGGTTCACAAAGTCAAGCGTTGTACAGGATATCCTGGGATATGATGTTCCACACTACATTAGGCCGACGGGATACCTTGAACCTCTCGGAGATAAGAAGTTCGTAGCAATGCATATAATGTACGAGTCGTTCAACGGTGCAGTAGACGAGATAATAGTAAACATGAGAATAAACGACAGCCCAGCGCTAGCAGGCTACATGGTCGACCTAGCCAGACTAGGCAAGCTAGCGCTAGATGCCGGACTAAGTGGAACAGTATACGAGATAAACGCCTTCTACATGAAGAGGCCGGCACCACTAGGATCAAAGAATATAGCAAGGATATTAGCATACCAGAAACTCTTAGAGCTAATAGAGGACATCAAAATACGGAGAGTCTTAAGGGAAAGACCACTCATAAAATAAACTAATTTTTTTACCTAGCTATTATTCCTCCCTTATTTTAAACCTAATTTTATCATTATTTAACTTAAGCCTTGATTTATTTCGGCTAATTCCGGTCAATAGTTGTAGCCGTGAGAAATTTATAGGTTAACTCTCTCCTTTAAGTATGGCTTCATCGGAAATACTGTTGAAAATCCCACCTAGGGATGAGGAGGCACTTACTGGAAGCAAATTCGCCAAGTACCTAGCCACACTGCCGCCTGAAGAGAGGGATAAAGCTATCTACAGTGAAATTATAAGCGGCAATATTCCGAGCTTCCTCAGGAAATTCGTTAAAATAGAGACGGTCGGAGTCGACTTAAACGGGGAAAGGCATAGAGTTACCTACTGGGTTCTACCAGACTATCTATCAATAGGCTCCGATAGGGACTTCATACGGATACCAATGACGCCACAAACAGCCCAAAGAATAGCCGACCAACTCAACTGCCTACTACCCACGAAAAAGATCGTCGACGATATATGGCGCCATGCAACAGTTAAGCTAAATCCCCAGCCAATAGACGTAAGAAAATACGATATCACGTCGCCCCTAATATTCCTCCTACATCAAATGCTCATCGAAAACCAGCGGAGAGGTAAACCATTAGGAGCGTTAACCGCAGGCCATAAAAAGGACGTGGTCATTACAAATAAGCTTTTAAAACACCCGGATAGAGTTGCTATCTACGGCTGGCATTACCCCAATGGCAAGCCAATACAGCCCCTAAGCATTGTACATAAGGCAAGCTACTACGACTACAGCCACGGCGTTAGATTAGTTAAAAATACATTAGTAATAGATGGCAATAAAATGGCGCTAGAGACTCTTTTAAAAGATACTATACTAAGTAGCTTATTAAGTGATGAGGGAATTATTTATTTTACTCGATATCCTATCATTATCTCCTAGCTTCTCGTTTTATTGGCATCATGAAATGAACCTTAGGAGCTTTAGATTTAGCTGAGAATATCATTGCATGGTCTAATAGTAAACCAATCGTAATGTCACCCGATATACAATCCCAATGATACTAATGATAGAGGAATAGTTAACTTAAGGAAGGAATAGAAGTATACATTATTTTGAAGCTAAATTGCCTAAGCCATGGAGAAGCGAGAAAAGATTAAAGTTCCCAAGTATAAGGTAAATCAACTATGACTACGTTCCATGGAGGTTTAGTAGAGGGACCTAAGATGCATTAGCAGTGATATCGCCTCATCTATGAGTTTTTCTCCCGTGCCCTTCTCCACTATTGAGACAGGAAATATTGTTTCATAGCCGCCTTTCTCATATTCGTCGAGCATCGGAATATAGCCGAAGTACCCGTTAGTATACGCAACGACAACCGTATTTTCAAATGGAGATCTACGTTTAATCTCAAGTCCAACTTTAACTACAATTTCACTTGGCAGGAAAACCATGGCACATGACGGGCTGAAACTTACCGCACCCATCCATGTTTCTATTGCATCTATATCCTTGTAGATCTTCAATGTGTCATATGTTTTTCTAGCCAACCAGCGCTCATAGCTGGCTTCAATTATCTTCTTCGAATCCCCGCTCTTCTGAGCCTCCTTGTACTTCTCCTCAGCTCTTCTGAGCATTTCCTCGGCTTCGGATAAAGTATACGGCTTCCTGACTCCAATCCTCAGCTTCTTAGCCCTAATATATAGACGACCGTCCTCAGCTTCCCTTAGCAACATCGTTTTCACGGCCTCGCATGCGAGTATCTTACCCATCCATTCCACGTCGTCGAACGTTCCAACGCTTCTATCGTAAACCCTATTTAGGTCTGTTCCCGGAGTATATGGGTTAATGTCGCCACAGGTGCCGTTTAGGAAAAGTGATTTAGCTCCAGTTAAAATCTCTACATATTTATTCAGCGTACCTGGATAATCAGCACTAATGTACAGGTTATTATGGCCTAGAACAACTGCATGACAGGTAAAGTTTATAATTGCCGCATAGGGACATCTGCCGACCCTAAATCCGATAACGTGCAGCCTTGGGTCAACGGAACCCTTTACCGGATTCCTCCTGTTAACGGTTATTCCCTCAACGGAGCCAACGCCTTGTACAACCGATACCTCTCTTAAGTTATTATACGCGGCCATAGCCGCTCCACAGCATGCATCAACTATATATTCCCTAAGGTAATTCCTGATCTGAGAGTAGTCTCCCTGAATATCTGGTCCAGCATGTGTATGGGTTGCCGAAATCATTATCTTTTCACGTTCGATCGGAAGCTCTTTGCTTATTATCTCCGATATCCTGGACGCTAGCTCCACGTCAACGCCGAGTATGTCTAGGGCTAACGATATAAACTTCTCCTCCCCATCCTCAACGTATATTGCTCTGACGTATAACTCGTCGTGTACCCCTATCGACGGCTTAGTTCTAGCGGCGTAGCCAGCCATAAAGGTTCCTATGGGTGGAGTAATAACGGATCTACTATAGCCTACCCTCAATTATGTCACCGATATTCTGAATTTTACATCGTATTTAACAATTTACCAATATTACTAACGATAAATCCCATAAGCATAGTAATCCTTAGCTACAGCTTATGCTTTGAGAGAGCAACTATAATGATTACCCTGATACTCCATGATCCCCATCGAATTCAAGTCTAAATTAATATGTTTGTATCAATAGGTCCTTTATAGGAAAACAATATTAAGTCATTTTATTTATAGAACTATTTTAATGCCATGGTGGTAAACATGACTGAAAAGCTTCCTAAAAAGCTACTCTACAATATCGTTTCAGCCGACGAGGTTAAGAATATTCTCTTAACGTTATCCGATATGGGGGCAAGGGTTGAAAACATAGGCGGAAGCATTGAGGGGAGAAATATATATTCAATACGAGTTGGGGAGGGGGCTTTAAGGGTATCAGCAGTATGCCGATTGCACGGAAATGAGCCTGCTCCAACAAACGCTGCACTTCTATTCACCTACTTTGCACTTAAGGATGGAAGGATCCTAAGCCTAGACCTTAGAGAAGCGCTGAAGAATGTTAGTCTTACCCTAGTTCCTCTAGCTAACCCTGATGGAGCACAGCTATACTACACCAAGCATTTGGAGAATCCTAGGCCTTCATGGGATAACCCTATAGAGATTGCTAGGGTTAATTCGAACGGTTACGATCTAAATAGGGACTGGCTGCTCCTTAAACAGCCGGAGACGCGCTCAATACATAGGATGCTGAATAAGGTGAAGCCTCATATAGTGTTGGATATGCATGAATACTGCTTCGGCGGCGGGTATCCGCCTAAGTGGCCGAATAAGGAGGGCGAATTCATGATAACCTTCACGGATACGCCGTATTTCTGGATTGATGAGGACATTAAGGATATCTCGAGGAAGGTTATGGAGGAGATAGAGCGGGGCGTCAAGAGCGAAGGATGGGGTCACTGGCCGATAAAGAAGAGGCATTTCGTAGGGCAAGCTAAGGGAGAGGATGTAGTTGCGCCGGCAACTTTCATAGGGACACATATACCCTACGAGAACAGCGCTAAAGTCCTAGTTGAAACATGGGGAGTGGGGCTTGGAAGCTACCTCCTCTACGATAGAGTCTACATACATATGATAGCTCTAGCCTACACGCTCTACTACGCCTACGAGAGGAGGGAGGAGCTACAGCATAGATACGGGCTTGTGATAGATAGATGTCTAAACGATGTAGGCGCCGAGCCCAAGGCCTATGTTGTTAAGGGTAAAGATCTCGAAAAAGCTTATCGAATAATAAGTGACCATGGATTATTGTCTAACTTGAGCGATGACGAGCTATATGTCCCAGCAAGACAGGAGAAAAGCAGAATGGTTAAAATACTTCTCGATAAAGAATGTCCCCTAAATGATAGGTTGATTAAGGAAAAGAAATTTTATACGTTAGACAACTTTCTAGATATTAAAGTTAAAAAGAAGAAGTAAAACGCTAATACTTTATTGGAGCTTAACATATGAATTTCCGTGAAACTTATCTAACTAACAGTATATTTTTATATGTTAAAAGGTGAGGTTAATGAGTAAAAAGGATATTGTAGAGAAGAGCGGAGAAATATACCTCGGGGGATTAATCGGAAACTATTCAGGAACTCTAGCTTTGATAAGTAATGAGAGAGGAGAGATACTGGGATATGGAATAGCAGGTCCATCAAACCACCACCTTGTCGGCATTAGTGCGGCAGTAAATGCTATTAGAAGTAGCATACTTGACGCCATGATAAGGTCTAGGCTTGGATTTAAGCAAATTAACTGCCTAACTCTGGGTTTAGCGGGTCTAGATACTAGGTACGATATTGAGCTTATCTCTTCTCAGCTTAAATACAGGCTACCAGCCAAGACGGTTATTCTAAGGGATAATAGTGAAATAGCTCTAGCAGGTGCTCTTGCAGGTGAGCCGGGAATCGTTGTCATATCCAGAACTGGATCGATAGCTGCTGGTATGGATTCAGCAGGTAGATATATTAGGTGTGGTGGATGGGGCTACCTGCTAGGAGATGAGGGGAGTAGCTATGATATAGGTCTGCAAGCTATTAGGGCTGCGCTAAGGGAGTATGATGGAAGAGGTGAAAGCACTAGGTTGACTGAGCTGATAGTTAAAGAATTAGGCATTGAAAACGTGGAGGATTTGATAAGGTTAGCCTATATAGAAAAGAAGCTGGATTTAGGAAGGATTTCCTCCCTCGCCGATCTCGTAATTAAAGCCGCTATCGAGGGCGATCATGTTGCTAGACATATACTCAAAAGAGCGGCTATATCGCTCGCCGAGATGGCTGAGGCTGTAATTAAGCGACTTTATTTAGATGAGGTTTTGGAGGAGATAAAGGTTGCAGTTGTAGGCAAGGTATTTGAGGTTGAAGACTTAATACTTGACCCCTTTAAGAACTATCTTTATGAGAAGTTTAAGAATGTTGTTGTGGTGAAGCCTAGATTCCCCCAAGTTGTCGGAGCGCTAATAATCTCGTATAGGCACACTGGAATAAAGATTACTAGCGAGTTGCTTGGAAATATCGAGAGAACACTTAAAAGAATTCCATACACATTCTAGCCTCTTTAATTTCCAATAGTTTCCCTCTTTTTCAACAACCACGAAACTAAGCTAAAATCGCGCAATCGAAGATAGGCTTAATTAGATACGTGACATAGCTAGCAGCATGAAAATTTAGGTAAAGGCGCTGGGTTTAGAGTAAAAATAGAATCATTCTCTAGCATGCTTATCATGCAGACTATTCTTTATTATCTTGTATCCATTTTTAATTAATAGTCTCTTAGGTATTACCTGCAAGCCATCTTCTGTTTCCAGCTCTATTAGCAAAGTTGATATTTTTCTGATTTTTCCTACTAAGCCGTTGACTTCTATAGTTATTCCCGGCTTCAATTCCTTCGGCTCATCGAATAATATTATTGGCGCCTCCTCTCTTAATCCCAATCCAACCAGTAGAGCAAATGCTAAGCCCGCACCTATACCTATCATCGAAAATATAGCTAAGGCGACTGAGGATACGACCTGAGGAGCTATATCGGCTATTTCAAACATCATGAAGGCTAAGACTATGTAGAATATGTATTTAATGCCTGTAGTGAACATTCCCACAAGTTTCTCGGGCAGTACTCCTCCTCTTAACAGCCCCTCGGTAAATCCGGCTAACCACTCTATTAACATAGCTCCAAATAGAAAGATAACTACCGCACCAACAAGCCTTGGCAAATAGTTTGCTATAGTTGTACTGAATTCCTGCAGCGCTGGAATGTTTAACACCGATATTGCAGCCGTTATCGTTAGCACGTATATAGTGCCTCTAGCCAGTATTGAAAGTATTCTAGAGATCGGGTAGCCAGACTCGGTCAGCCTTCTACCTAATTCAGAACTCCTGAAGCTTTCATCGCCCTTTATCAGCTTCACAGCGCCCTCCACGGCTTTGCCGGTTATCCTACCGACAAGATATCCCACTACAAGTATTATTATCGATAATATTAGGCTTGGCAGTAAGTCTATGATCATCTGAACGAGCTCATTGAGTAGACGTAAAAATATATCCTGCATTTAATCCCACCTACTTATGATATACCTTTACTATTATAAAATATTCCGCTGAGCCAGGCACCCCATAAATACCCTTAAATTAATCCATACATCGTCAGTATGCTTAAATAGATCATTCCAAGGGCCAGCTGACTTAGTGCCACAGGTAGCCCAAATTTAAGGTATTCGCCTATCGAAACCTTTACTCCTCTGCGTTCAAGCATCCTTATCCCCGTCAATACCGCTGGCGACCCAAAGGTGGTTAACCTTCCTCCCAGATTTCCTCCTATGATTAAGGCCCAGTAGAACGGGTATGGGCTTATGCCCGCCTTCAACGTTATGTCTCTAACTATAGGGTATAGCAGTAGCACTACGGGTATATTGTCTATGACCGCCGACACGAGCGCGCATATTAGCAACAGGAGGGGGGCGCCCACCAGTACGTTCATGTTTAGTATTAGGGGCGCGATGTTGTGCGCTATGTTCTCCAGCACCCCGCTCTTCTCTAAGCCGCCTATAAACACGAAGAAGCCGCCGACGAAGAAGGGTATGCTCCAGTCCACGTGCCTGAATATTTCATCCGGATCTATTCCGCTCAGCATAAAGGTTATAGTGGCGAAAAAGAATGCTATGTAAGCCGGCGTTAGCCCTATCTTATCATAGAATATTATTGCTAGAAGGAATAGTATGAATATCACCAGTGCCCTATAGAGCGCTGTTGGATTCTGAACAGCCTTCCACGGATCATCTATCTCAACTTCTTCCGCTGATTCTCCTCCGGTGATCCTTAGGAAGGGCATATATGCCAGCGCCAGAAGTGTTAAGATGACGACGAGAGGCAACGACACCTGAACATATTTCATGAAATCCATCCCCGTCTTCGATACTATTATTAGCGCTGGAATCGAGCTTATCGGCAACAGTATGCCGCCTATATCCGTCTGTATACACTCCAGGAGTATTACCTTCCTGCCGTCGAAACCTAGTGCCTTGGCAAGCCTCAGCGTTATTCCACCTATAAGTAGAACCACCATTATGTTAGCAGAGATTCCCGAGAATATCGTCGTGAGGAGCACAAGCATTAACGCTATTAGAAACGGCCTACGGCCTATTTTACGCGCCATATATAGTCCTATGAAGTCGAAGAGGCCGGACCTGCTTATCGACTCGAAGAGTATTAGTACTGAGGTAATGAATAGTACAACGTCGAAGTTGAGCATCTCCAGTACGTCGTGGAAGCCGAATAGGCCGTATGCTACGCCGAAGTATACGGATAGTGATGCTGCAAGCATAGCCACGAGTGCTCTATGCTCTATCTCAGCCATTAACAGGAGGATTATAGCCACGAATATGATGGAGAACGTCGTCTGCGGCTCCAAGGCTCTACCTCCCCCTATGAAGCACCTTATACATGCTTAAAATAATATCTATGAAGATGGGCACACCTATTGAGCCCAAGAGCAGGTAGAGGAGAAACTCCAGCGCCAAACTGTATTCTCCGTAAGCCACCTTGATCCTAATGGCCTCGTTCGCCAGCACAAGGAACAGGATATAAACTATCCCGTGTATAGCCCTCTTAACCAGGAACCTCTCCCCATATACGCTGTCGAACCTTCTCTTCAGCGCTAGGTAGCTATAGTAGCTTAGGGAAAAAGCTATTGAAATAATTACAGTCAATAGCCAAAGCTGAAGCGCTGTTAGAGTCATCAATATAAAAATAAAGTTCCTGGTTATAAAGCATAGTTTTAATTTAAGCTATATGTTAGGCATAAACATGTGTTCCGTCTCCATCCACAATTCCCTATAGTGAAATAGTTCATTAAGCATTGGTAATAACTCTCCAATCCAAGCGTTCCAAGGTTGATACCGCAGTAAACACCTGAAGAAACTGATAATATAATCATTTAATAATAATATTAGGAATGGCCATCAAGGAGAGGCTTGATTTTTAGGAAAATATGGTTTATCACAACATTTAATACGTAGTGTTTCATTATACCGCTATGGAAACTATTCTGCAGGAAGTATTCATACTGCTACTAATGATACTAATTTCCCCAGTTATAGCCAGGTTCCTTAGAGTACCTGTCGTTGTAGCTGAAATAATTATAGGAATAGTAATTGGTCCAAGCTTCCTCAATCTATTACATGAATCGGCTTGGCTACTCTTCATGTCAATGATAGGCTTCATCTACCTAATGTTTATAGTAGGACTTGAGGTAGAGCTATCATATGTTAAGGAAAGCTTATTCAAGGTAGTGGCTATATCGCTGGGCTCATTCCTTACCCCATTCGCCCTCGGCTATCTAATAGGAGTATACTTCAACATATCTCCAAGTTTCATAGGGTTAGCTTTATCAACCACCTCGATGGGAGTAATACTGCCAACAGTCAAGGAGTTCTCCTCGAAGAAGGAAGTTGCTCAGGTAATACTTGGAGCAGCAATACTAGTGGATATAATAAGCATGTTCGCTCTAATGTACATTGTAGAACAGACCTACCTAACACTAGATAAGGTATTCCTCATAATGATCCTGCTCCTAGCTCTCATAGCTGCAGCCGAGCTGGTTAAGGCATGTAAATCTTTGAGGACGAGAATTGTAAAATCCCTAGAAAGCCATCACCTGGACGTAAAGCTCAGCCTAACAACGATTTTTGGCCTCTCAGTATTCGCTGAATACGTGGGAATACATGCAATAATCGGATCATTCTTCGCGGGACTATTAATATCAGAGCTGGAGGATAAAGTTGAGGGTTTACTCGAGAAGCTGCTAAGCTTCGGCTACGGATTCTTTATACCAACGTTCTTCATCACGGTAGGGATACGTACAAACCTGAAATACCTAATAAGCGGAGTAGGAGAGCTCGAGCTACTTATAGCATTGCTAGCGGCGGGATTCATGGGCAAAATACTGGGCACATCAATACCAGCCAAAATACTGGGATTCAATAAATACGAGAGCCTTTCAATGGGCTTTGCAATGAACGCTAGGTTAAGCCTGATAATAGCGGCAGCCGAACTCGGGGTTGCAACGGGTATCATAGGACCGGAAACATACTCGACATTCATACTCCTAGCAGTAATAAGCGTCATTGCATCACCATTCCTAGCGAAAATATGCATAGGAAAATCGCCGATCGTAATACCTAAGGAAATACCAATACCTTAACGATTAAACCATCCACTAGAAAGGATAATACATCCGATTATGTTGAAGCAAAGAAGCGCCAATAAGCTACTCCATTTACAGACCATTAAGAGAATTTAGGTTAAAGTTTAGGTGGATCATTATAAGTTTATAAGGGCATATCGCAATACTGGATCAGCGATCCGATATACACTATTTTTCTTCTGTATAAAACTCGCATCGAGAAGGTTATGCAACATTTCATTAAAGGTGGGCTTAGGTATTCTGCCAGCCTCAGCCTCTGCCAATCTGTATATTCTGCTCCATGAAGCTTCACCCAGCTGAGCTATGCCTTTAAGGATTGCAATATATCTTTTCCTTGCAAGAGGCCTCAGTTTGAGAAAATTTTCTAGTTCACTTAATGCTATCCTACCAGCTTCAGTTAACACGTCGTAAACTACCTTTCTAGTGAATATGCCTTTAACAGCCGTATAATAGCCTAAGTAGGATAACCAGCCTATAACTCCATTCAACTTTTCGACAGCTAAATCTATGAACCAGTTAGGCGGATTAAGCCCCTCCTGCTTAAAACCTTTTATAAGGAAATCCTTCGACTTTTCCGAATTTAAAGGAGATAGTTTTATCTCGCGGTAGAATCTGCCATAAAGTGGAGCTTCAGGGTCGCCTTTCCTTATAAGCCTATAGAGCAGGCCTATTTCCGACCCTGTTAGTATAACTGTAACATTAGGCAGATGATCATAAACGTATGCAAGGAGAGAATCAAACCTATATCTAGCAAGCCTTCTCAGCTCTTGAGCTTCATCCACTACTACAACGATATGCTTGCCAAGCATGTTAATACTGTTAAATATATCGATAATAGTCTCATAGCTAGCTTTCGCTGCCTTAATCCTAACATTAAAGCCAACTATTGTAATTCCTTCGATTCTCCCTAAGATATTCCTCATTTTCTCTAAAAAGCTCCTCCTCCTATTTAAAAACGCCGATAAACCATCAGCAAACAGTAGAACTAAATCTGCTGGACTAATGGGTGATGGTGACGGAAGGAGCCTGCAGTTAACATAAATATAGGGTATCCTATATTCTTCCATACACGTTAGAACAAGCGAAGTCTTTCCGTATCTTCTTAAACCTAAGACGAGTATAAGAGGCTCTCTTCGCTCTATGCCTAATCTAAGTTCATTCAGTTCTCTCCTCCTATCATAGAAGTCCTCCAAGCGAGATTTAGGCCTTAAATCGAAGTATGTCAATGGATACCCCCCTTACCAGGATACCCCCCTGCCCTACTTCTTAATACTCATTTTGCGTTTAAATTTATATTGTTTTAGCTAGTAGACAGGCGGTGGCAGCGGTGGAGGAGGTGCTTCCTCTTTTATTGAGAAGAACGATACAGCTTCGAGTATCTTGGCTATCACCAGAAACAGCAGGCCTATTAGGATTATCACTAGGATAGAGCCTATCAGATAGACTAGACCCGTGGTTCTAAACAATTCAACACCAGTTACCTCCGCCATCCTACCATAGGCGCGGTTAATATATACTCCTCCAACGATACATGCCGCCCAGAATGCTAAGAATGCAACGATAATCCCTAGGAGTGGAGCAAGGTTAGGACTGTTTTCATGGGGCAGAGATGCTATAAAGCTTAATAGTGATCCAACAATGATTACGAAGAAGAGTATTATACCCACTATATACGCGGCTATTGCAATGATAAGGTTTGTAAAGATCTGGGGCTCGTGGAATATATCTGAGAGATACTTGATAGCTATAAGCACTAGAATAAAGCCTGCAATCGATATCAGCCATCCAACGTATGGAACAAACGATATCAATGAACATAAAGCTCCTATACCGCCTAAAACCTTAACGTCCTCCAGCGTGGGCATAGAATAATCCCTATATATTAGTATGCTGAAGACGTATTTTAACCTCACTTATGGGCCAGCCAGGCAATTCTTCTAACGTTCCTCTCCAGTATCTCCTCGGGCCTAAAGCTTCTAACTGGAACAACACTATAGTTTAAAAACGCATAGAGAAGCTTGAAGCCAGCCTCCTCCAGCATATCCTTAAGAACAGCTGGCGGATAAACCGTCAACCTAAGCCTCAACTCACCTAGATAAACGAGATCATTACCCCTCCTCCTATAAAGCCTACCACAATAATCGAAAACATAGTCGTCAATCCTCTTATTTGTAATCACCTCAACTAAATCCTCGCCGTGTTCAATGAGACTAGCGGACTCGTGCCAGCGGGCCGGGAGATCCATTATAAGCAAGCCACCTGGCTTCAAGGCCTCATAAAAGTTCCTTAAGACCAGCCTATTCTCCTCATCGCTAAAATAGCCGAAGGATGTATACCAGTTCAAGACCACGTCGAACTCGCCCCTATATTTAAGCTCCCTCATATCGGCAACCTCATAGCACTCCTCAAACCCAGGATTCCTCCTCCTAGCCTCCTCAATTAAACTACGATTAACATCAATACCATAGACGTTGAAGCCAGCGTCCCTAAGATACCTGTGATGCCGGCCTACACCACAGGCGACATCCAAAATCCTACGATACTTAACGTTAAGCTTCTCTTCAGCCAAACGGATTAGCATTATAATGTACATGGACTCGAGGAAACTACGTTCCTCAGGTACATCGAGATGCCAAAGCAGGATATCGTGCATAGATAAAATAGAGGCATAGTTACTATAAAACGTTTTCAAACACCAAAAATAAAAGGATAAAAACTATATGAACAACGTGGGAGGATGCAGTACTGGCTCCTAAGCGGAACACCCGAAAACTGGGAAATAGCATTAGAGAAAGGTATATGGGGAGTAAGTGAAAAAGCCAAGGGACTATGGAATAAAATCCGGGAGGGAGACGTAGTAGTATTCTACGCAACGGGCAAGAAGGGTATACTTGGATACGGTAGAGTAGTCGAGAAATATAGGGATGAAACACCCCTATGGCCCAGAGAGAAGGAGGAAGGAAGATGCCTATGGCCGCTAAAGATAAAGTTCAAGGTAGAGAGGATATTTAAGGAGCCTAAGCCTAGGCCAAAGGACGTATTCGTAGCATTCGCAATAAATAAGCTAACACAGGAAAAATTCAATCAAATATTGAAGTAATTATAAAAACCCGTAAGCTGAGGAGAGGCATCGGATATACTCATAGTATACTTAGATTACTCAGGTGGAAAGAGAAAATCTACGGCTTAGTTACGTAGAGGTATGTCACGTAAAAACTCCTGTAGAATTTCTCCCATATTTTCCCGCACTATTAAATGTTTGTATTAACGTAGATTTTAATCTTCATTCCAGGATTTCTCGATAAGCCTTACAGCATCAATATCCAGTGGCTCCCTTATGAGACTAAGCAACTCCTTTACCGGATCACCTTTACGCCTGACCATCGGAATTAAAACTATTTTATCATCTTCAATCTCTACCCTGAGTAGGTCGCCTACCCTTAAATTAAGCTTCTCTCTAACATCCTTGGGAATTACAACTTGAAAATTGGGCATAATCTTAACAATAGGCATCAAAATGTACTATCATAAAAGAAAATATATTCTTTCCTAAGAAATTCTCCCGATAGAAGCGGTAATTAAACTACGTTTTGTAAAATGAGTATAGAAAAATAAAAATTTGCAAAGCAGGAACTTATTTATACATGACACAAATATCGATAAAATTAACTAAGAGACAGATAGAGGCTTTAGAGGACTTCTACATGGAAACAGGCTACAGGTGGGAGGAAACAATACAATCATTGATTGAGGCGTTCCGTTATGATAAACACTTTCTAACAAGCCTAATGAAAAACCATAAATATGTACCGAGAAAGGAGAGGCTGTTACTGGCATTGCTGGAAGCTATAGAAGGATACTATTTCCTATATCAAGGTCTCGTAGGAAAGGTGCTAGAGGTACTTGAATGTAAGGGCCACTATATCCTAAATGATATGACCATAGATATAGAGAAAAACGAGATAATATTAAACTTCGAACAATGTAAAAACTCGAAAC
>Ga0209410_1000871_pt1 | contig 14376 bp, 13 predicted proteins | sample Mar14436cmmetaG_FD_184135 | JGI IMG/M metagenome (GOLD analysis project Ga0209410, IMG submission 184135) | Marine hydrothermal vent microbial communities from Guaymas Basin, Gulf of California to study Microbial Dark Matter (Phase II) - Marker... ... | reverse complement strand
ACTTGAAGATCACTTGATCTATCCATGGCCTGAGGAGCTTCAGATCCTTGGGCTTCACCTCAGCCGACTCAAGCTCCTCCCTGCTTCCCACGACCTTCATCTCACCACATCTCTCGCATCTCCAGATAGGTAGAGGCGTCCCCCAGATCTTCGTCCTAGTTATACACCAGTCCTCCGCGTTCTCAAGCCAGTCTCCAAACCTGTATTCACCCGCCCACGGCGGCCTCCACTTAACCCTCTTATTCCCCTCGATCATCAAGGGCTTGATCCTATCGACCTTCAAGAACCACTGCCTGCTCGCGAGATAGATTAGGGGCGAGCCGCATCTCCAGCAATGGGGATACATATGTCTTATCTTATCCTCCTTCAACAGTAATCCCTTCTCCCTCAGATAGTCCATCACGAGCCTAGAAACCTCCCTGAAGTCCTTTCCAGAGAACTCACCGCCATCTTCCGTGAAGACTCCGTTCGATCCAACTGGATTGAAGATCGGTAAACCTAGCTTCTTACCGACATCGAAGTCTTCTGGACCATGGGCTGGGGCTATGTGGACGCATCCAGTCCCCTCCTCCATCGTCACGAACTCCGCTGGGATGACCGTGTGTGCTGGAGGCTTATGGGAGTTGTGGGCTGGAACCTTCTCGATCAGTGGATGAACGTATTTCAAGCCGACTATGGATGATCCCTTAAACCTGTCCACGACCTCATATCTTGAGACATTTAGGGCGGCTAGGACGTGAACCATAAGCTTGCTCGCGATGATCCACTCCTCCCCACCATCAACCCTAACCCTAACATACTCCTCATATGGGTTCACGGCGACAGCCTCATTCGCGACGAGAGTCCATGGGGTGGTCGTCCAGATCACTATGTAGAGGTTATCCGACCCCTCGATCGGGAACTTCACGTGAATCGATGGATCCTCAACCTCCCTATATCCCTGCGCGACCTCATGGCTGCTTAGAGGGGTTTCACAGCGTGGGCAGACTGGGACGACTTTATAGCTCTCGACTAGATCGCCCTTCTCATACGCCTTCTTAATCAGCCACCAGACATGCTCGATGTAGTATTCCTTCCTAGTCTCATATGCGTTGTCGTAGTCGAGCCAGACCGCCAGCCTCTCCGATGCCTTTCGCCAGTGGTCTATATAGTAGTCCACGAGCTTCTGGGCCTCCTCGACAAATCTATCGAGCCCAAACTTCTCGACATCCTTCTTGGACCTGAATCCGAGCTTCTTCTCGACCTCAAGCTCGGTCGGCAGCCCGAGACAATCCCATCCACCCCTCCTCCAAACATATAATCCATTCATTCCCTGAAATCTCAGAACTATGTCCTTGTAGACCCTCCCACGAGCATGGCCTACGTGCATGTATCCGTTCGCGGTCGGCGGGCCTTCGAGGAATGCGAAGATCGGGGCTCCCTCATTCAGCTTGAAGACCTTCTCAATTATCCTATTCTCGGCCCAGAATCTCTGGACCTCCTCCTCAACCCTTAGAGGATCATATCTACCCGCCGACGCCATCCTATACCACCCCATAGACGACCCTATAAGTATCCACCTTTAGGAAGGGGAGAAGATGGTTAAGGGCTAGAGAATTTGGTATGCCATCACCACGTCCCGAGAACTAGCTTAACGGCTCTCAAATTTAAGGCTTAAGGAGGCTAATCCGACCAAAACCTCCTTGGAGGTGGCCAGCACTCCACGACATCCTTATGGTCGCCGACCTTGACTATGTAAGCCCCTGGAGCCCCAACCACGCAAAGCTCCTCAGAGCCTCTTGGAATCCTGTCGAAGGAGCATATCTGCCTCGACCTATTATCATGAACTTGAACCCCCGTTAGCTCCACATTCGCGTGAATCACTATCGCGTTATGCGAACAGTATGCGTTGAATGGGGATATACTTGATGGTGGGAGACGTTGAATAAAGGTTAGATACCAGTGGACTGCGAGGCTTGCGATTATGAGTAGGGAGATCCCTATCAAGAGTATCCCGATCTTTGAGAGATCTCGAAACGTATCCATCCGATCCACAAGCAGCAAACTTCTATCCTCATAATAAGAGTTACCGTGATCTGAACATCTCAATGGTTTAAACTTTTTAAGGGTTTGGCGGACGTTCTCGGCTTGGATGAAGATCAAGGTCTTGGATGATATTTGTTGTCCGAAATGTGGAGGGGAGCTTGACGGCGAATTCAGCGAGGTCGTTGATGGAGATGTCATCAACGGCGAGTTAAAGTGTAAGCTATGTGAGGAAATCTATCCAATAATTCGCGGGATACCTAGGATGAGCTTGAAGGTGAGGATGAACCTATCTGAGAGGTTGTCAAGGACCCTCTATAACATTTACGCCCCATTCTATGATAGGGTTGAGGCGTGGCTTGCCGAGAGGGTTGGGTTTAGGGAGGAGGAGCTTAGGGAGAACGTCGTCAAAAGGCTTGGGCTAAGAGGCGTTGAAAAGGTTCTAGAGATATGCATAGGAACTGGCGGAAATCTACCATACCTATCCAGATATAATCCCTCCCTGATCTATGGTATAGATTTCTCTGAGAAGATGCTTGAAGTCTGCATAAAGAGGTTGAGGAGGTTGTCTCTTCAAAACGTGGAGCTGTTCATGGGCTTAGCGGAGTATCTTCCATTTAAGGCGAATTTACTCGACGCAATCCTAAACCTCGGGGGGATAACATACTTCACTGAAAAGGAGAGGGCGATAAATGAGATGTTTAGCGTTGCGAGGAGAGGAGCTAAGATCGTGATATGCGAGTAGATAACTCTCCTCGAGAAGCTATTGAGAAAAGCGGAGCCCCCGATAAGCCTCATCCCCGAAAGATTTTCACCGAGACTTGAATACATCTATGGTGGGAGATTTTATGTAATTGAGGCCATAAAGACGTGAACCCTAGAACAGGGTCGATGACAATCCGATTAAATGAAGAGACCATCCTGATGATGATAAGAGCTCATCATCTTAAGATCTCATCAAGCTCTCTGAAGCTTATTCCTTGAAATCCCCTTATCTCGACCCTCTCCCCGCCCGTTGCATTATAGAATCTGCCGGGAGCGGTCGAGGCCAGCCTCTCAAGCAACCTTCTCGCATAGAGTAGCTCCTTCTCCTCGATCTCGCTTCCAGTTCTTGGGATGAGGTTCATCCCGATCAATATTATCGTCCTGAAGTTTAGGGCTGAGGCCAAGTATGCCGCTCTATCGCCGTCCGTTAATCCCCCGACATTGTAGATCCTCTTAAACGGCTTCGATTGAGTCGTCCCAAGTATTGGGCCATGAAATCTTGGAACCAGCCTCCTCAAGGCTTCGACATTATCCCCACGCGCGTGGACGACCATTATCGAGCCGAGCTCGGAAGCCCTCAACAAGACCTCATCCCCTCCATCGAGATCCGTAACGACGACGTGGGGCGCTAGACCCCTATCCAAGAACGGTTTCGACGCTCCATCCGCCGCGAAGATCGCCGCCCTCCCAACGAGATTAGATCCGAGAAACATGTCCACGTCGTCTTCGAGGGATTCTCCGGCTCCGGCGACGACCGCTATATCTCCCCCAACCCTTAGTCTAAGCTCGGCGAAGGTTAGAGCTCTATCCCCTATTAGCTCGTCTAAGAGCTTCGCTGCTTCCTCATCCCTCTCCCTAGAGTATCCGAGCTCCCCGACTATCTCCGCATACCAGCCCTCCCACACACTCCACTCCAAGCCTAAATCCCCAGCCTAACCAGCCTTTATTCTAAGGAGTGTCATGAAGACCTTCGGTATATAGGTTCCTCACGCATCCAATAGACGCCATCGTCTCCGCCGAGCCAGACCACCCCTTCAAAAACCGCTTAAACATCTCCCCAAACCGATTCCGCCTCATATTCATTAGCCGTCAAACTCTTAAAGGCCTTTGACTTAATCCCCAGATCTATGGATAATCCCATGGTATCACTGGAGGAAAGCTCCCCGGATCTCAAGCTGACAACCTTAATTAGACGGATTTGAGTAATCTGTGTCGGGGATGCTGTTCTCGGAACTCGTCGAGTTCTATGAGAAGATAGAGGCCACCACTGGGAGAATCGAGATGACGAACCTACTCGTAGACCTCCTGAAGAGGACTCCGCCGGAGATAGTGGATAAGGTTGTCTACCTAACGATTGGAGAGATCTATCCACCATTCATAGGACTCGAACTTGGAGTCGCGGATAAGCTCGCGTTAAGGGCGGTCAAGCTCGCATCTGGGATGAGCGAGAAGGAGATAAGTCAAGCATACAGCAAGCTCGGAGACGTTGGGCTCGTCGGGGAGAGGATGCTCGCGAAGAGAACTCAAGCAACCCTATTCATGGAGCAGCTAACGGTCGAAGACGTTTACTCGGCCTTAGAGAAGATCGCGAAAGCATCCGGGGAAGGAGCCATGGAGATGAAGGTCCAGATCCTAAGCGGACTGCTGGCCTCATCTCAGCCTAAGGAGGCGAAGTATATCCTGAGAATAGTTACGGGTAAGATGAGGCTCGGAGTCGCCGACATGACGATCCTCGACGCCCTATCGATAGTCTACGGGGGAGGGAAGGAGACTAGGGAGATCTTCGAGAGAGCATATAATCTCAGCTCAGATATAGGCTATGTCGCGAGAGTCGCCGCACTCGAGGGAGTCGAGGGAGTCAAGAAAATCAAGATAACTGTTGGGAAGCCTATAAGACCCATGCTCGCCGAGAGGCTATCATCGGCCGAGGAGATCCTCCAAAAGCTCGATGGAAGATGTATCGCCGAGTACAAGTACGATGGGGAGCGGATGCAGATCCACAAGAAGGATGACAAGGTTTGGATCTTCTCTAGAAGGCTTGAGAACATAACTTGGCAATATCCGGATGTCGTTGAGATGGTGAAGACGAATATAGTCGCGGATGAGGCGATCCTAGAATGCGAGTGCGTGGCCGTGAACCCGGATACGGGCGACATGCTCCCATTCCAAGAGCTCATGCATAGGAAGAGGAAATACGATATTCATAAGATGATCGAGCAGTATCCGGTCAACCTCTACTTCTTCGACGCCCTCTACGTCAATGGAGAGGATCTAACGGTCAAGCCCTTATTGGAGAGGAGGAAGGTGCTTGAATCCGTGGTGAAGGTGGATAATAGGGTGAGGCTAAGCAAGGCGATAATAAGCAGCGACCCGAAAGAGGTTGAGAGGTTCTTCAACGAGGCGATAGAAGCTGGATGCGAAGGACTCCTAGTCAAGTCCATTGGGCCAGAGTCGATCTATAGGGCTGGCGCTAGGGGGTGGCTATGGATAAAGTTGAAGAGATCTTATAAGAGCGAGATGACAGACACCGTCGACCTAGTTGTCGTCGGAGCATTTCATGGCAGGGGTAAGAGGGCTGGAAGCTATGGAGCCCTACTCATGGCCGCCTACAACCCAGATAAGGATGTGTTCGAGAGCGTCTGCAAGGTTGGATCGGGATTCACCGACGAGGACTTGGCGAAGCTCCCAGAACTCCTCGAACCACATAAGATTCCACATAAGCATGCGAGGGTCGAATCTGGGATGGAGGCCGACATATGGTTTGAGCCCAAGCTAGTCTTGGAGATACTTGGAGACGAGATAACGATAAGCCCGATCCATAGATGCTGTTGGGGAGTAGTCGCGGAGGACGGAGGGCTCGCCATAAGATTTCCAAGATTCACCGGGAGATATAGATTCGATAAATCCCCAGAGGATGCAACCACATCGAAGGAGATACTAGAGATGTATAGAACCCAGCTAAAGAAGATCGCTGAATAAATCGGTATTAAGCATCTTCAATAGATGATGGCTGGTCATCGCGTAACAGCCTAACATTCTCAAAGTCATCAATTAGGATGCCATTAACCAGATCCTCTGAAACTCTTTCTCATATTTTTCCGCCAAGCTTCTGCTCATCAGAATCAAAACGTTCTCGTCGTTCCTGTTTTCGGCTCTCCAAGTCCAGTTATAGCTTCCAATGATTACGATCTTTCCATCGATTATGGCGACCTTATGATGCATGGTGTAGGGGTTTCCATCGAGCTTAACGTTCACATTTGCTTGAAGGAGCCTCTCATACTCACTTCCCCTCCAATATGCGCTCTCCCTCTCGATGACGACCTTAACCTCGACCCCACGCCTCATGGCGTCGATTAGTGCTTTGGATAGATGGTCTAGGGTGAAGCCGTAGATCATGACGTGGAGGCTCTCATTCGCCCTCGCGATCCAATACCTGATTAGAGAAGAGCAGTTCATCGTCTTCGAGAAGCATACCCCGAGAATCTCAACCTCCCCACCCCTCTCAAAGACCGTTGTAGTCTCCGTGAAAGACTCCGTAATGGTCGAATAGGCGGTGGCCGTAATCGTCTTAGAAGACGTCTCCGTAATCGTGTGTGAAAAGATCTTTGTGATCGTCTGAGGAACGGTCTCAACGATCGTGGCCGTGAAGGTAAAACTCTTAGTAACCGCCCCAGCCCCGCCATAAACCGATTCAAAGTGGAGACCGACCACAACTCCGATCATCAAGGCGACGAGACAAAATGCCGCAACCCACTCGAAGCCGACCCGCCTCATCTCAAGTAAAATCTCCTAGTCCTAAGAGAAAAACATGCTCTCGGAGATTAAGATCTTGGAGAGAAGTTTAGATTAATCGCGGGATGAATTTCAGCCTAAATATGTTGGTGTGAATACACTCAGCAAGCCTTGATAGCCTTGAGTGGAAAACTTCATCTAAATGCAGCTAACGATTCTCTTTAGAATTTCAGGAGTTATTTTGATGCCCTTTTCAAATATGCTCTATATCATCCATCCTCCACGACATTATTTAAAATGTAGAGATACTCGTTAAGCATCCTACCGGCTCTTTTGACGTTCTTTATATTTTTCACGCATCTATAACGCACCTGACTTCGAAGCTATCCCATGGGAGATCGCCCACAGCGGACCCTATGATCTCATATTGCCATGGAAATGTTACGGTCTCCTCGGGATTGAGCCAAGTCGCCTCCATAACCCAATACTTCTTCCCCCTATACATGTAATACCAGTAACTTTTCCTTGACCAGTCATCGGGCTCTTCTGCGAGGCGGACGGCGACCATCGCATGGCCACCGCCGAATCCCTCTTCTTGGCTAGATTTTGCGTAACCGATCAACACTATTGCATCTAATCCTCCAGCTTCGAGTAATGATGCTAAGAGAACCGAAAGGCTGTCGCAGTCACCGCTACCCTCCACAACGGTCTCTATGGGATATTTAGTATAGTCTGTGACGTTATAATATAGTTCATGCACCACTTGTAGGGCCAGATTAGCATAGAGTTCGTCGTCATCTCCGGCAATTTGCCTCAGCTGATGGGCTAGGTACTTAATGGGCCAATCTTCCCTCCAGCTCTTGAGAGAGGCATCGTAGTAGTCCTTTAGAGTTGTGTAGTTAAGGGTTAGGTAGGGGATGTGTCTATTTACGTCGGATCGCCTCCTCCAATAAGTGAATGCGTGAACAAGGACGTATGGCATGTAATATTTCTTATGCTTGTAGTCATAGACGATGAATTGCCGGTAGTAGAGAACCTCCTTAATCTGCTCATAGAATTTCAATTGATATAGAGTTTGGTTCATCAGCAGTTCATGATATTTGCTAGAGATGTTCACATAGTCGCCCATGAGTCGTATATAATCATCCCAAAGGTTCGTGTAATTCAGCATTAGAGTATCGTAATCTAACTGGAGCCGTTCATATTGTTCTTTCAAGGAGTCGTAGCTCGCCTTAATGTCCTCATACTCCACCTTCAGACTCTCATAACTACCCCTTAGGCGGCTGTATTCGTCACTTAACTCTTGATATTTCATCGCTACGCTCTCAAGCTCGTCTGTCAACCGCTCTATCTTCTGATTAGCTGACTGTAACTGACTTTCTTTTTCTCGAAGCACCTGCTCAGCTTCCTGATACTTCGCGTAGAGATTCTCATATTCGGCATTGAGAGTCGAATACTCTACAGCATATAGCATCAGGAGAAATGATAAAACTATTGAAAGGCCGGTCAAAATGCCCGTGGACTTAGATATTCCTGACAAGGCTTTTCTCCTAATATATTTTCCTTGAACGCCCATCAAAGTTCCTTAATAACGCTAGGGTTACTTAAATTTTCTTTACGCTCCAAATAACACTCCCTAGTGGAGGAACGCCTAAAACCGAGCGAGAAGTTCTTAAGAGCCTCACCCTCCTCAACAACCCCTTAACGACTCCAACCCCAAAGCCCTAAGAGGCCATATCAGATAAATTTACCGATAAATGTGTGCGGGGGGTGGGATTTGAACCCACGAACCCCTATGGGAGCGGGTCTCTCATAGACCCTTGATCTTGAGCCCGCCGCCTTTGACCAGGCTTGGCTACCCCCGCTCTCTAATCCGTGTATGTATATGGGTTTTGATAAGCCTTATTCTCGTCTTATTAGGGTTCCCACCTTCTTCCCCATGATCGCCCTTCTAACGTTCTCGGGGTCCATCCCATTCAGATAGATTGTTTGGATATGGCTTCTCGATAGGACCTTGTAGGCCACCATGTCTATGAGCTTATACTCTCCAGCCCTATGAGAGGTCTTCTCAACGATCTTCATGAGCTGGCTTAGGGTGACCTCCTCCAAGAGCCTCGCCTCCGGATTTAGCTTTGGATCATCTGTATAGATTCCATCGACATCGGTTGCGACTATGAGCTTGTCCGCGTTTATCGCCTCGGCGGCTAGGGCTGAGACGGCGATCGTGGACTGGCCCGGCTGAAGCCCCCCCATCACAACGATCCTACCTCTAGACGAGTATTGGATCAATTCTTCAAGGCTTTCAGGTATCTTTTGAAACGCTTTCTCCCCCAATAGGGATGCGAGGAGGAAGGCGTTTATCCTAGTCACCTTCACGGCTATTAGGTCGCAGATCGACTCATTTATCCCAAGAGCTCTAGCGGCTTTAACATATCTTCTCGCCTCTTCTCCCCCTCCAACGACGATACACCATCGTCCACCATCATAGATCTCCGATAATAGTTTAGAATATTTCTCGAATAGGTCTATGTTTATCCCATCTCTCGTGGAGATTAAATGTCCACCTATCTTTACGACTATATTCAATCCCTCGACTCCCTTCAACCCCTAGGTATTGGAGGGAATTAAGGGTTAGTCTATGGCCCCTTCTCGGTTATCTCCTTGACGACTCCCGCGGCGATCGTCATCCCACTATCCCTTATCGCGAACCTACCGAGCTCCGGGAACTCTGAATACGGCTCCAATGCGACTGGCTGAAGCGGCCTGAGCTTGACCAACGCAACATCCCCGGTCTTCAGGAATGATGGATTCTTCTCGATCACCTGACCGGTCCTTGGATCCATCTTGGCTATAAGCTCGACGAATCTAGTCGCGATTTGGGCTGTGTGGATATGCATGACCGGGGTGTAGCCTGCGGCTATGGCCGTTGGATGGTAGATCACGATTATCTGGGCTATGAACTCCTTGGCCACGCTGCATGGATTATCTGGATGGCTGACGACCATTCCACGCTTGAGCTGGCTTCGCTCGACACCCTTCAAGGCGAATCCTATATTGTCTCCTGGAATCGCCTTCTCAAGTGGCTGGTGATGCATCTCTATGCTCTTGACCTCGGACTTTATCCCCGGGGGCATTATTATTACCGTGTCTCCAGGCTTTAGAACACCTGTCTCAACCCTTCCGACCGGAACCGTCCCAACACCCCTTATCGAGTAAACTCCTTGGATCGGGATTCTTAGAGGTCTGTCAATGGGCTTCGGAGGCTCCTCGAACATGTCGAGGGCTTCGAGGAGAGTTGGGCCATCATACCATGGCATCTTATCGCTCTTCTCGATCAAGTTGTCCCCGGTCCAGCCCGAGACTGGGATGAATGGGATCTTTGAGACGTCGAAGCCTATCCGCTTGAGGAGGTCGCTTACACCCTGCTTGACTTCCTCATATCTCTCCTTGCTCCAGTTGACCGTTGGATCATCCATCTTATTGATCAAGACTACTAGCTGCCTTATCCCGAGCATGAAGCATAGGAATGCGTGCTCCCTCGCCTGTCCACCTGGGGCGATTCCAACCTCATACTCTCCCTTCTTCGCCGAGACGACGAGGATCGCGGCATCGGCCTGGCTTGCACCCGTGATCATGTTCTTCACGAAGTCTCTGTGTCCAGGTGCGTCGATTAGGGTGAAGTAGTATTTCTTGGTCTCGAACTTCTGGAAGGCTAGATCGATCGTAAGTCCACGCTCTCGCTCCTCCTTGATCCGGTCGAGGATCCAGGCATACTTGAAGCTCTCTTTCCCAAGCCTCTTAGCCTCCTCCTCATATTGCTGGAGAATCCTCTGATCGACTGCTCCGAGCTTTGTTAAGAAGTGGCCCATGGTCGTGGATTTACCGTGATCGACGTGGCCGACAACTATCAGGTTTAGGTGAGGCTTAGCAGACATCTAGAACACCTCTCCCACTGCTCGGAAATATTGGTTACCCGGGATTATATATATTATTATCTCACAAGTCCGCCCAAGGCTTTAACCTTTACCAAAGCTTGATCCTTTAGCGTAATGGTTAAAGGTGGCTGACGCCCTCCTCAACGAGGATGGCCGAGAAGGTCGAGGCTCCAGTGAAGTTCAAGATCTTCGGCAAGTGGAGCGTGGATGATGTCGAGGTGAAGGACCCTGGGTTGAAGAGGTATATCTGCCTCAAGCCCACCCTAATCCCCCACTCAGGTGGAAGACATGAGCATAGGAGGTTCGGGAAGGCTCAAGTGAATATAGTTGAGAGGCTCGCGAACATGTTCATGAGACCTGGGCCGAATGGCGGGAAGAAGACGAAGGCCCTGAAGATCGTTAGAAACGCCCTCGAGATAATCCATCTAAGAACTGGGCAGAATCCGATACAGGTTTTGGTCAGAGCCTTGGAGAACGCCGCTCCGAGAGAGGATGTGACGAGGCTGAGCTATGGCGGAATAGTCTACTTCAAAGCCGTCGACATATCACCCCAGAGGAGATTGGACCTAGCCTTGAGATATATCGCTCAAGGGGCTAGGGAGGCGAGCTTCAGGAGCAGGAAGACGACCGACGAGGCATTGGCGGATGAGATAATTCTTGCCGCCTCGAATGACTCGAAGAGCTTTGCGATTAGGAAGAAGCATGAGCTTGAGAGGATAGCCCTAGCCTCAAGGTAGGTTTTTCAACCAAATCTGATTATCTTGAAGCTCATCCCCTGCTTTAATGCCTCTATCTCGATGAACCTAGACAATCCGGATGTCATTATCTTTTTCCCGAGCACCTCCTCTATCTGAAAGACTCCAGCCTCGTTCTCCATGTCGACGACTATTCTGATGGGCCTCTCATTCGGCTCTCCCTCGACTATCTCAACCTTCTTGATCGCGAGGGCTGATAGGGCGTGTATGTCCGATTTTCCATGCTTGTATGGTATTCTAGCCCTTCCACCAGCCATATCAACCCCATCCGCGACCTTCACGACCCCTGCCTCAAGGCTCAAGGCATTTACGTTCTCATCATGCGAGAATATGCAATGGAGTATCTCGGATGTGATCTTATAGGCTTTCACGGGATCTCCATAGATCTTATTGAGCATCCTTGGGAGGAATCTTGAAGCTAAGGCAACTCCGGATAGGTTGTGAAACTCTCTATGAACCGCGTTGCCTATATCATGTAGATATGCCCCAACCATCACGACGAGCCTAGAATCCTCCTCATCCCCAACCCCATCTCTGACGACGGAGGGGATGAAACCCCTATCCATGAGGATGTTTAAGATGTTTAGGGCAGATCCCGCCACGATTCTGGAGTGAACTGGCCCATGATCGTTGTAGAGTAGCCTCTGAACAGCCATGACGTTCGCCATCGAGAGATATGCTTGAACCTGCTGACTCCTCTCCAACATCCTCAAAGCCTTCGCCAGGATTGGATGACCCTCGACCTCTTTCTTGAGGATCATGGGGGAAACTAAGACCATGCCTAGACTAACTTGGAGGAGCTAATTAAACCCTACCCAGCCGCAATCCGCTTAAAAATTTATGAGATAAGCCATCAAGCAGTAAATGAAAAGAGGTTGAGGAGAATATTTCCACCAAAACCCGTTTCAGCCGGAATAATCCTATCCTATAGATGCACCGGGGAGTGTAGGCATTGCATGTATGCCTGCTCACCTAAGTGGAGCGGTGACTGGATCTCCGAAAATGATTTGTATAGGATCTTATCCCAGCTCTCCGATAAAATTCTACCCAGCCCACTTGGCCGAGATAGGGTTGGGATAAATTATGGGCTCCACCTCACCGGCGGAGAGCCTTTCCTAAACTTCGATCTACTGGTTAAGGGGGTTGAGATGGCCAAGGACTTGGGGATACCCTCCATCTTCGTCGAGACGAACTCCTTCTGGTGCGTCGATGATGAATCTACTAGGAGGAGGTTGGAGACCTTGAGGGATGCGGGGCTCGATGGAATATTGGTTAGCGTCAATCCATTCCTCGTCGAGCACGTCCCATTTGAGAGGATAGTAAGGGATGTTGAGATAAGTCGGCAGATATTTGGGGAGAATCTAATGGTCTATCAAGAACTATTTTATCACCTATTCAAGCGCATGAACCTGAAGGGTAGGTTGAGTTTTGAAGAATACTTGAGGATGGGTGGGGCTAGGTGGCTGGGCTTCGCGGAGCTGATCCCGATGGGGAGGGCATGTTATAGGCTTAGAGATTTATTTCACAAGTATACCGCTAAAAGATTCCTCAAGGAGAGGTGTAGGGATAGCTTGCTGAGGGATTGGCACGTCCACATAGACAATTATGGAAACTATATGACAGGATATTGTGGGGGGATCTCCCTCGGCGACGCCAGAGACCTAGATCAATTGATCGAGAATGGGGTAGACTTAGATGATAGGCCGATCCTAGGAGCGTTGATGGAGAATCTGGGGGAACTCTACGATTTCGCGGTTAAAGAGTTTGGATATAGGGAGAGACCGGATGGATATATCTCGAAATGCGATCTCTGCCTAGATATAAGGAGACATATAGTTCAGCAGACAGATGAGTTTGTGGAGCTGAGTCCGAGAGAATTTTACGAGCATCTATTGTGACTTATCTCCTGGGCTTCTTCGCCTTCCCCACCACCAAGAGATTTAACGGCACACCATTCACTAGCTCCACCTTATATCTGACTCCCGGCAAGTCTCCCATGCTCCTACCAAGGGTTCCGCCTATCCCGCTTATGATCACCTCATCGTGCTCGTCGACGACGTTTAGGGCGCCGTCTCCCGGGAGGAATGCCGTGACGACCTTACCGTTCTTTATCAGCTGGACCCTCACCGCCTTCCTGACCGCCGAGTTCGGCTGACGGGACTCGATTCCAACCTTCTGGATCACTATCCCCCTGGCCATGGGTGCGCCTTCAAGCGGGTCGACCTTCTCCTTGAGCCTCAGCATCCTGACTCGATATTTTCGCTGACTCCATCTAAACTTCTTCCGATTGAGCCTTAGCTTCCTCGCCGCGAACTCTCCGTTGCCCATCTCCAGTTCACGATTATCTAGATCCACCTTTTAAATCTAACCATGCTTTAAGATGAATGCTAGGAGGCTTGCATGATATACCCTACTCCAAGGAGGTTTAAACTCGTAGAGGTATGAGTCCTCGGATAATGGGAAGATGAGGGCATCCGCCTCAACCCTCTCCGCGATCTCGGCGATCGGATTTATCAACTCGATCGACGGTCTTATCGAGTAGATCAGATCCGAGCTTTGATACAATTCGATTCTTGGATTGAGGATGTCGTCGACCTCCGCGTTCAATCCAAGGTCTCTAAGCCTCGCTATGGAGCTTTGATCCACGTCGACGGCCAATAGGGTTGTTCTTGGGAGGAGCTCCCTAAGTTTTAGGAGAGCCCAGGGAGCCGCCCCCACCCCTATCTCAACTATCTTCTCGGCGTCTGGATATAGGTTTGCTATTAGCTCTGCGATTTCAAGAAAGTATTTTGGGGGTTTAGTCAAGTTCTGGAGACCACTTGAAGACCCTCTTCTCCGCATTCTTCTCCAATCTATCCAATCTCTCCCTTAGATCTCTGAGCTCGTCAAGCATGAGCTTCCTCTCGATCATGGCAACGAGATTTCTGGTCTCAACCACCTTGTCCGGATTCACCGAGATGCTCGTCGCACCCTCCCTCACCAAGAACTCGACGACCTCCGGATAGTTTGATGGGGCTTGGCCGCAGATGCTAGTTGTGACCCCATGCTTCCTACAGATCCTTATCACGTGGCTTAATGCTCTTAAGACCGCTAGGTTTCTCTCATCGTAGATCTCTTGGACCGCCGCGTCATCCCTATCTATCCCGAGGATGAGCATAGTTAGGTCG